>Ga0116230_10005476_pt1 | contig 12452 bp, 10 predicted proteins | sample S1TSphfallax_3_FD_88678 | JGI IMG/M metagenome (GOLD analysis project Ga0116230, IMG submission 88678) | Host-associated microbial communities from peat moss isolated from Minnesota, USA - S1T2_Fd - Sphagnum fallax MG | ecosystem: Host-associated > Plants > Peat moss > Unclassified | place...
TCAATGGGAGGACAGGTAGGATCCTCCTGTGTTTTATAATCGCCCGAAACAACCGCCACCAGACCATCGCATTCGAGTCTGATTTGCGACGAGCCTAAAATATGACCGGCGGGCACAAAAGTGACTTTTACCGGTCCAAATTGCAGATTTTCGCCGTACTGGACGCCGGTAAAATCGCAATCTTCACCCAGCCGCAGGCGGAGTATGCCGAGACTATCTTTGTGGGCGATATACTGCGCTGAACCAAAACGAGCATGATCAGAATGGCCATGGGTAATAAGGGCGGTCGAAACCGGTCGCCAGGGATCGATAAAAAAATCACCGGCCTGACAATAAAGTCCCCGGTCGGTGACTCTTACAAGATTAAAATCGTCAAGGCCTGTACTTTGAGACATTTAAATAGGTAAGAAAGATACCATTGATGATTTTGGCCAGCTGGCGTTGGCAGATAGCATTGGACTAAATAGCATTGTGCCAGAAGACATTGTGACTTATTGAAGGCAAGTTTGCCCCGACAAATTACGCCTTCAGTATTTTGCAAGCTTTGCTCATTAGTCTTTTTCAGACTGAGCCGCTCTTTGCGGCACAGGCAAGCCGCGCTTTTTTAGCCATTTAAGGGCCGATTTATTATCGGCTTGCAGGCGCAAGATTTCGGCTGCATCAGTGTCGGCGATTGCCAACTTATTCAATTTTTGCGCAAGGTTTGCATGTTGCAGCAAAAATGTCAGAGACTGAGGCTGAGTCTTTAGCGCCGCAGACAGGTCTTCAAATGCCTCGGCTTTCATCGACCGGCGTAAATAGGCCATTGCCCGGTCATAATGCAAAACCGCCGACTGGGGATTGACCCTCAAACCGCAAGTATAGGCATCGAGAGCTTCTTCACTGTCGTTTGCTTTGAGATAAAGATCCCCCAGCAGTTCATAAGTAAGTATAAAGTGGTCATCTATTGACTGGAGCTGGTGCAGACTCTTTACAGCCAGCTCTTTGCGGTCGAGGCCTAGCTGACAGAGGGCAACACCATATAGAGCACGACTAAAATCCGACTGACCGGCAGCTTTACCATCATCTTTTTTAGTCGATGCTGATTTTTTAGCCAGGTCCATCACTACCTGATAATCAGCCATTGCAGCGTCGTAATCATGCAATTGATAATTAGCCACGGCTCTATCCATCAAAGTATCTTCGCTATCAGGGTCGATCAGGAGAGCTTGATTCAAGATAACAATAGCTTCCGGATACTGTCTCTGAACAATCAATTGCCGCCCTTTTTTTTGCAGACTGATAAGTTTATCGACCCTCTTCACGACGCTGTTTTGTTCCAGCGGCGGGGTCCAGAAATAGAACCATATCGCCAGACAAAGAGCCACTACTGCCAGTACCAGGCACAGTGTTAGAGACTCCGGCGTGCCGGCAATAATTTTTTTCAACCTGGCTAATTTGCCATTCATCTGTTCACCAGCCGCCCCTGGCAGTTAAAAAGCCGTGAACCTTTTTATACTAATTTTGCTTACACTAATTTTGGACAATGCCATACTTCTCCGGCAACCTCAATATAATTATCACTGTATGTGTTGCCCAGTGTTTCACATTTTTCAAACACCAACTAATTTAGGTCTAAAAGAGTCTAAAACATGACGCGCAGTGTATACGGCAAGGTGCAAACCTCTTCTCTTATCCTCGGCGTAATAATCGGTGCAGCCCTGGTAGGGTCTTTTACTCTGGGCAAAGTGAGTGGGTTAAAAGAGCAACAAGTAGCTGTAGTACCCATGGGCACGCCAATGTCGACCCGTTCGCCCCTGCTCAAAGAAGGTGGACTGGGAACAAATACAATTGGCGATATCGCCGAGTCCGCCAGTAAGTGGGTTGTTAATATCGACACTATGAAAGTTGTCCAGGTAAGCCCCTGGTCGCTTGGTTTCGGGGATCCATTTTTCCCCGCCTTTCCCGCCCCCGGCCTGAGCCAGAGTTATCAGACTAGAGGTACCGGTTCGGGGGTGATAATCAAGTCCGATGGCTATATTTTGACCAATCGCCACGTGGTAGGCGATGCTGATGAAATCAAGGTGACGCTTTCGGACAAACAGGTCTTTGACGGCAAAGTCGTGGGCAGAGACGGCCCGACCGATCTCGCTCTGGTAAAAATCAACGCTAAAAATTTGCCTGTAGCCAGTGTCGGCTCCAGTAAAATGGTCCGCCCCGGCGACTGGGCCATAGCCATTGGCTCACCTCTTGGCTATGACCATTCGGTTACTCTTGGCATTATCAGCGCCCTGGACCGCGCTGTGGATGAAGTCTCGCAACAAATAAAACTGATTCAAACAGATGCCGCCATTAACCCTGGCAATTCTGGTGGGCCCCTCCTTAATATCAATGGGGAAGTAATAGGCATCATTACAGCCATCAGCCGTCAGGGACAAAACATCGGCTTCGCCATACCATCGGAAGTGTTTGAGGACGTAACCAAGCAGCTGCTGGCCTCGGGCAAAGTCAGCCGGCCCTACTTTGGTCTGCACATGGCTGATCTGACCCCGGCTCTGGCTGACGAGCTGGGCGTAGCAGCCTCGACAAAAGGCGTGGTTGTAGATAAGGTCTATGCCGGCAGTCCGGCGGCGGCGAGCGGTCTCATCGTCGGCGACATAATCACCAAACTGGACAAAAAAGACGTTACTAATGCCAGAGAACTGGGCTCTATGGCCCGCGGGCATAAAATCGGCGACACTATCACCCTGCTGGTATTAAGACAGGGTCAGCTTTTACCCATAAATCTGACCATAGCCGAAAGGACCGACAGCTGATGGCAGAGGAAAAAAAACAGATGCAGGCCATGATCTTCCAGGGTAGGGCCCCGCTTACTGTTGAGCAAATAGCCATACCAGAACCAAAAGCGGACGAAGTTTTGATTAAGGTCGAGGCCTGCGCTATTTGCCGTACTGATTTGCACGTTATCGACGGAGATCTCAAAGAGCCGAAACTACCCTTAGTCCCAGGTCATGAAATAGTCGGACGCATAGTCGGCCTGGGCGCCGATGTGGCAAAGAATGGCCAGCTCAAAGTCGGGCAACGGGTAGGGGTCCCATGGTTGGCCTCTACATGCGGTAAATGTGTTTTTTGCAAAAGCGGGCGTGAAAATTTGTGCGACCATCCCAAATTTACCGGCTATACAAGAGACGGCGGTTTTGCTCAGTACACTACGGCCGACCAGGATTTTGCTTTTGTATTACCCGAAACAATCGACCCGATCACTTTTAGCCCCATGCTCTGTGCCGGTTTGATCGGTTGGCGCTCATTGCGTTTTGCCCTGCCGGCGCTCAAGCTGGGCCAAGGCAGGCTAGGCATTTATGGCTTCGGCGCCGCCGGACATATCATCAGCCAGGTGGCGACAGCTATGGGTTATAAGGTGCTGGCTTTTGTCCGCGCCGGAGATAGCGAAGGCGAAAAATTTGCCCGCTCAATGGGCGCAGTTTATGCCGGATCCAGCGACCAGCCTTCTCCCCAAACTCTAGATGCAGCCATCATTTTTGCTACAGCCGGGGAGCTTGTGCCTCTGGCTTTGAAAAATTTGCGCCGCGGTGGGGCATTGATTTTAGGCGGCATCCATATGAGCGATGTACCGCCGTTACCATATGATCTTTTGTGGGGTGAGCGCTGCATCCAGTCTGTAGCTAATTTGACCAGAGCCGACGCCAAAGAATTTATCGATTATCTGGCTCAGCCGGGCCATAAAATCACTACTAAAGTGACCGAGTTTGCCCTCAGTCAGGCCAACGAGGCCATCGATAAACTGCGCCACGGAGAGCTGAAGGGTGCGGCGGTTTTGAAGCCCTGAGCGACAAAAAAGAGCCAGTCAGTCCATAATGATGCATAGTTAGCTCAGGTCCGGCAATACTTAAACCCCTTCAGAGGAGCCCTCATATGACCAACGCCAACGATACAGACTGGAAAGCAAAACTCACCCCCGAGCAGTACAATATCTGCCGCGAAAAAGGCACAGAAAGAGCTTTTACCGGCAAATATTGGGATTGTCATGATAAAGGCACTTACCGCTGCGCTTGTTGCGGTGAAGCGCTCTTCGACAGTGAAACAAAATTTGAATCGGGCTCAGGCTGGCCCAGCTTCTACACGCCTATAAACGATGAAAATGTGGCTGAGCACAAAGACATGACTTATGGCATGCTTCGCACCGAAGTCACCTGTGCCAAATGCGGTTCACATTTAGGCCACGTTTTTCCCGACGGACCAAAACCTACCAATTTGCGCTACTGCATCAATTCGGCCTCACTTGATCTTGAAAAACACGAAAAATAGAGGCTAAAAACAAAAAGCTAATGAGCAAGCGCATACTGCACGCCGAACAGGAAGAGTCAGTCTCAGCGCTGATCAAAACTCTTTTTGTTGCCCGGGGCCATGAAATAACACAAACCACCATGGGCAGTGGTGCGGTAGAAAAAATAATCGTCAACGATTACGATTTGATTGTAGTCGGCGACGAGCTCGATGACATCGACGGCATAGGTTTGATCGTCAAATTACGGCAGCTAAATTCTGAAACACCAATTGTTTTTATTTCCAAAATCTGGCGAGATGCCCGCATCTATCAGCAACTGGTAAAAGAACTACGCGTGGCACTGGTTATACACAGACCGATCAAAGCCGGTCTTTTTGGAGCTCAGCTCGAAAATCTTTTTTACAAACCGACCAAATTGATATTGGGCGAGCTGGGACCGGAAGAAACCACTCTGCGCACACTGCAATCAAATTATTTGAGAGTATTGCCGGAAAGAGTATTTAAACTGCAAGAATCAATCAATGAAAGTAAAGCCAGTCCGGAAGACAGTAACCTCCTGGTTGAAAGTATAAGGCTGGCTCACAATCTCAAAGGCACAGCCGCATCCTGCGGTTTTGGCATATTGGGAGAATCAGCGGGATCTCTGGAAAAAGCTCTCAAGGCTATAAAAGATGGTGGGCTTGCTCACTATGATGTGGCCTGGGAAGAGATAGATTTGATACTGCATCTGGTAGCGGCCAATGCCGGAGCTATCAGCGAAAGCCCGACTGCCAGAGTCGATAGACGAGCTTTTGCCACACTAGAATCTTTTGAAGCAGCTGACCAGATAGCGATTGCCAGTCCGCCGCCAAATACCGAAGCATTGCCGCACGACAACTTCGACACATTTGATATGTCGGCGGCAATACGGGTGCTTGTTGTTTCAAACGAGTCCGAGTCTCAATTTAAAAAAATAGTACCAGACTCTCATGGTCAGGCTGTTCAAGTCATATGTTGCCGTGAAAAAGACGAAGCTCTGGCTATTGCCCAGCGCTTATCTTTAGACGCGGTGCTGGTCGATATCGATACGGCCCAGCCAGGCCCATCGCTCAATCTAGCACGCGAGATCAGATCACTGCCGCACTACGATAGTCTACCGGTAGCTTTTTTATCTACTTCCAAACATCAAAACTATCTTGAAGACTCTACTCACGCCGGAGCTTCAATAATGCTGGAAATTCCGGCCAATACAAGCGTTTCAAACGGTGGTCGCACCGGTAGCGGTGCAGATGACGGCCCGGACGAAGTTTTTGCTGAAGCCATCAATTATCTGGTCAATGCCAGACAGGGAGGGCGCCCCCGTATCTTACTCATGGACGATGACAGAGATTTTTGCCAGACCGTAGCCGGTACGCTGGGGCAGGAAGGCATGCTTGTCAAAACATTGCATGAACCAAGCGAAATCATGCAGACCCTGCACGATTATCATCCGGATCTGGTTTTACTAAACATCTCCATGCCCATTGTCACAGGCTATGACATCTGCCGTATGATTCGTAGAGACAATCGGTACCAGGATTTGCCTATCTTATTCCTCACCAGTCAAACCGGCCTGGAGACAAGATTAGCGGCATTTGAAGCCGGTGGCGATGATTATTTACCCAAACCGGTAGCCAGAGTCGAGCTTCTAACCAGGGTAAGAGTCAGACTGGAAAGAGCCCGCTTGCTTAAAGAAAGGGCCAACAAAGACCATCTCACCGGTCTTCTCGTCCGCCGGGCATTTATGGACGAACTGCAAGAGATGGCGGAAGAATCGGACCGCAATGGTTTGATTTTCAGTCTGGCATTGATAGACATAGACCATTTCAAAAAAATCAATGACACTTACGGTCATTTTTCTGGGGATCAGGTGCTGAGCCAATTGGGTAAACTTTTGCGCAAGCGCTTCAGGGCTGAGGACATACGAGGACGGTGGGGCGGAGAAGAGTTTATAGTGGCCTTCCGTCACATCCATAAAGATACCGCCGGCGGTGCTTTACAGAGAGCCCTGGAAGAATTGCGTTTGATTAAATTTAGCGGAGACCACGGCGAAGAATTTGGCATTACATTCAGCGCCGGTCTTGTATCTTATCCAGACGAAGCTCGGGACCTGGAAACTTTAATCAAAACGGCCGACCACAGGCTTTATCAGGCCAAAGAAAAAGGACGCAATTGTCTAGTCAGTAATGGTTGATAAAATTTTGGTCGATTGTATCCGTATTACGGGCATTAAGTAGGAAGGAAGCAATAGAGAAAGAAAAATGCCCAGAGTGCTGATAGTAGAAGACGATGAAAACCTGAGAGATATGATTCAAGAATGGCTCATTTTTGAAAAATATACTGTTGTGGCCTGCAGCAGTGGTTATGAGGCAATAGAACAGTTACAGCTGCTCACCTTTGATGTCATCCTTCTGGACTGGCATCTAACCGACATTACGGGCATAGAAGTACTTAAAACTTACCGGGCGGCCGACGGTAAGGCTCCGGTGCTGCTTTTGAGCGGCAGCACCACCCAGGCCGAGAAGCAACAAGCTCTTGCGGCAGGAGCCTCAAATTATCTGACCAAACCATTTAAACTGGCCGAACTTTCAGCCAACCTCTCCCAATTGGTATCACTGAAAAATAAATAGACCTTACCGAATAGTGCAGGGGCCTTATCTCTTCATTAATTTGGCCCTTCTCCAACCAATTAGGGGGATCAACCGTTATAGAAAGGCGAGAAATTGGTACAGTACATTTACCCGTATTATTTTGAGCCGCTTCTAGTGGCCTTATCAGTTATCTAACCGTACCTCCGTTAAAAGCATTCAGCTCAGTGCATACTTCAGGTATAAACCCGAAAGACCAGGATTCATGATAGAAAAGCAGGCCACGGCCGACGCCCTCCCCACATTGCTACTCGGGGCAAGCATCGTTTCTCAGCAAAAGCTGGACGAAGCCATGCAGACAGCCCGAAGTTTAAATGTGCCTCTCCCAAGAGCAATCGCCATGCTCAATGCGGTGGGCGAGTCGACTATGAAAACAGTTTTGGAAGCCGAGGATCTTGTGCGCTCCGGCAAAGCCACTGTCGATCTGGCGGTTAAGGCTCTGCGCCTGGCCCGGCAAAATAATATGAACATTGACGACGCTATTGGCGTTCTCAATTCTGTTCACAAAAAAACTCAGACTGTGCAGACTATCACTAGCCCGCTCACTGAGCTGCTTCTGTCAACCGAGCTCATTACCAATGAACAATTGGGACGGGCTATCATAAAAGCTAAAGACACCGGCATGCAGATGGGCCGCATACTGGTGCTCAATCGCGATCTTTCCGGCTGGATCATGAGTGCGGCATTGACAGCGCAATTACTCGTGCGCGATGGGCGCATCACAAAAGACCAGGCAACACAAGCCCTTCTTACAGTCGGTAGACGACGTGTCAGTATTGAGCAAGCTCTATTTGAGCTCAATCTGTATATAGAAAAAGCAGGACAGACAGTCAAGATCGGTGAGCTTGTATTGATGGCTGGTTTCCTTTCCGAAGGGGACATGCTCGAATGTCTGGAAATAGAGCTGGTCAAAGAAAAGCAATTTGGACAGATTCTTCTGGAGCAGGGGCTGGTCACCCAGGACTTGCTGGAAGCGGCAATTGTCTTACAAGACATGGTCGCCAACAGCACAGTCAGAGCCTTTCAAGCAGCTGAAGCATTGCGCCAGGTCAAATATCGAGGCATTTCGGTATATCAGGCGGTTGCAGAGCTCTATCCCGGCACCCAGGCACTGAATAAAGATTTTTCGCCGGCCAATCTTTTAGTTGATTCTGGTCTAATCAGTCTCGATGAATTGGTAAAGGTCTGCGATCAGACAGAAAAGAGTGCAATAAAAATGGGCAAAAAGCTGCTCGTGGCCAAGGCCTTAAGCGAAGCCATGCTTTATACCGCATTGCGCACATTTTCACTTTATTCGCAGGGTTTCATTTCATCAGAGCAGGCCGTTACTGCTTTAAAAAAGTGCAAAAACGAATCTCTCTCTCTGGACGAAACTCTGGCAAAACTTGGTTGGAATGTGCCCGCACGCATGCAGTGGATCTGGTCCTAACAGTGTGGCAAATCAATTACGGGCAAGGTCCTGCGTCCATCAGCGCAAAAAAATCCTGTCAAAAAAATGTTCACCTCAGGGCATTTGCATTTCTACTAATTACCTTTTTGCAGTTGTCTATCGCTCAGCCTTCCTGGAGCAGCGATGGAGATAATGCGCCAAAAGTTGGTGGCATCAGTATTTTCAAACCAAAAATCGGACTAGCTCTAGGCGGGGGCGGCGTGAGAGCGGCGGCGCATGTCGGTGTTCTAAAAGTGCTTGAAGAAGAAGGCATACCGATTGATTACATCGTAGGAAGCAGCACTGGAGCTGTTGTCGGCGGCCTCTACAGTGCCGGCATGACACCGATGCATATCGAAGAGCAGTTTACCAAAAAGAAATTTATGCATGCCTTTTTGACAGTGCCTCTATATTTGCGAGTCCTGGTCATACCTCTTTTTTACACCCCGCGACTGATTGGCATAGACAGTTATGATGGTCTTTACCGCGGCAAAAAATTTGCCAATTATTTAAATAAACAGTTGCCCGAAACAGAGCGCAATATTGAGGATATGCGTATCCCATTTGGCGCTGTCGCAGTCAATTTGCTCGATGGCAAAGCGCGCACCATTCGCAATGGCAACCTCAGTCGCGCACTGCAAGCCAGCTGCGCCATACCGGCGCTGCGCAAGCCAGTAAAATTGGACAACGGTCTTTATGTCGACGGTGGCGTGCTCGACAATTTACCTGTCGAACAAACCAAAAAAATGGGCGCTGACCTTGTTATCGCCGTCGATATAGACGAAAAAGTGGTGCCCATCGACGAGCCGTGGTTTCACAAATTTGGCAGTGTTGCCCACAGGGTAATGACACTGCACTATTCGGTTATCGACCAAAATGAGCAGGCGCTGGCCGATTTTATTATCCACCCCGAAGTAACCGGAGTGGGACTGGTATCCACCGACAGCAAAGACGCCAAACTCTGCGTCGAAGCCGGAGAAAGAGCCGCACGCAGCGCCGTCCCCGCTATCCGCGAGTTAATCGATCGTTATAGCAAAGACCGCTTACGAAAGTAAGGCCTGATCTAAGGAAATCTTGCCTTCGGGCACGTCCACCTGGATATAATTTTCCAGGTCACCTTCCAGCAATCTTTTTACATCAGCCATAAAACGAGCAGCGGGACCGCCGTCGATAAGTCTGTGGTCAAAATTGAGAATGATTGTCATCATCGGGCGTATTTCTACTTTACCGTCCCGGGCCACTGGTCTGGGCTCAACTGAGCCGATACCAAAGGTCGATGTAGATACGCAGGGAGGGATCAAACCGGTCATGCCCCACTTGCCCAGCGAGCTGAGACCAAAAGTGGCTCCCATATAGGTGAGCCTTACCTTGGGGAAGCGCAGACCGGCCCAGAGTATGAGACGGCGGAACCACCAGGGCATACTGTTAAACTTGTGCTGACGGTCGAGATGCTCTATCTGAGCCATATCGGCCTCGCCGTACTGCTTGAGCTCTGAGGAAATCTCCTCCACTGATTTAGTATCTGGGTTGTCTATGGCGCCAAAAAAGACGGCTGGTTGTTCACCGATAAATCGCTCCACTGTAAAACCGGCAACAATATCGTGAAAGGTAACGGTTTTGCCAAAAGGCAAAAGAGAGGTGCGGCTTTCTGGATGTGCTCTCTGAGCTATAGCAATGGCTTTGAGCAAAATTGCAGTAATCGTCACTTTTTGACCGACATCTTTTAGTCTGCCGCGCAGACTTTCGGCCCAGGTCATATCGACATCGCAAAATAAATACGTGGGTATAGATTCCTTGCCCACAATATGGATCATGTCCAGGACATTCCAACGCGGACGAGGCAATTGAGACATCGAAAAGTTGAAGTGTTTTTTGCTGTTTGCCATTTTCTACTATCCTGAAGGCTAAGTCCGAAACCCTGCCTTTAACTACTGCCCAAAAACCGAAGCTGCGATACCAAAGCCTGACTGCTTATTAAACAATCCACTCAGAGTCCTTACCTATTATAAGATACCTCTTGGCTTTCGGAAAATACCCCGATGCTAATGTGGACGACATCTATACATCTCTGTTCCGGTTTTTTTAAGGGCGTTACAAAGCTCTTAATAGCTGCCAGACCGGGCCCCTCTTGACTTTTAGAGCAAAGGCCGCAGAAAGCGGCTCCATTAGAGGAATTATAACTTGCCAAGCGGGAAAGAAATTAATCTATTTTTCCTCACTAATGCTGGGTATCCTCTTCCAGGGGGGCCAGTCCTTCGGGGTCGGTGAGCTGGGTTTCGTCCTTATCGACCAGGGCCTCGTTTTTTAATTTTGCAGCTTTAGCAGATGTATTGGCCCCCACATTGCTATAGGTCGGATATGTCATAGCCAGCGGCGGGGCTAGCTCACCCACTGAGCCGATATCTGATTCGGCGGCAGAGTTGCCGGCACTGGAATCTTTTGCCTTAAAACTGGGGAAATGGAAAGCACTAAAATTAAGGCCACCACCAGCAGTGTTACTTGCTTCAGGCGGCACCGAAAAAAGAGAGGAGTGTCCACTTTTGCCATTCGCCAACTCTCTGGAGGCATTGGCCTGCACAATTTTAGTCAATTCGGCTTCGCGCCTTTTGACATCGGCAAGCTGGCTCTCGAGGCGCTCGCGCTCTTTTTGATTAGTCGAAAGGGCCATGTCGGCAGTCTTTTGCATTTCAACAAATTTGGTGTAGCCAAACCAACCAATCACCGAGGCAAACATGACAATCACGCCAACTGCCACCTCCAGCCATTTAAATTGCTGCACCGGCTGGGGGTCGCCATCGAGCACGTAATCGAGCTCTTCTTTCATCTCCCCGGCTGACTGATAACGTAAAAATACATCCTGCTGGGTAGCCCGCTGGATAATCAGGTCAGCAGCTTCCGAGACATCTGGCCTGTTGTCTTTAGGCGAAGAAACAGTAAGAGCTAGCGGCTCCTGCCCAGTAAGCAAAAAATACATGGTAGCACCCAGGGCATAGACGTCAGAGCGGGGGTCCGCACCGCCCCAGTACTGCTCCGGTGGAGAATAGCCCTGCGATACCACATGGGTATTGTCGCCTTCCTCCTGATAAAGCCTGGCAATGCCGAAGTCCACGAGCTTAACACGGTCTTTGGTGTCGATCATGATATTGCTTGGCTTGAGATCCCTGTAAATAACCGGTGGATCGTTGCAGTGCAAATAATGCAAAACATCGCAAACCTGACGAGCCCATGTCAGCACTTGTTCTTCGCTAAAGGGCTCTTCCCTCTCCTTGAGCATGTCGTGGAGGTTGTGTCCCTCTACATATTCCATGACCAGATAATAGTCATCGCCCTCGCGGAAAGAGTCGAGCACCAGGACGATGTTTGGATGTTGCAGGCGACTTAAAACTTTAGCTTCGCGCAAAAAGAATTGCTGGGCTTTTTCTTTGTCTTCTTCGCGGAAAAAATCATCGCGCAGCTTTTTGACTACACATTTACGATCGTCAAGGTTAAGGTCTTTGGCCAGGTAGACTGTGCCCATACCGCCCTGACCAAGGTAATCAACAACCTGCCAGCGATTGCGCAAAACAAAGGGCCCATCCCGCTGCGGATCACGGTACGGCAGACCTAAGTTTGATTCTTCGAAGCCGGAGGTCATTTTTCTATAGTTTTCATCTCTTGGCGGCGGGCTTACCATTCTCTAATATTAACAAGACTTTTGCCGATAGCAAGCCGCTGGAACGCGATTTGAAGGTTAATCCGAAAAGGTTAGAGCTGAGCTACTTGCGGGGTAACAAAATCTCGGTAAAGCTGGTCGGCTGCAAAGCGTCTAACAATAAGGGGACGCTGCTCTGGGGCGAACAATGCAGCCCGCAGGTGAAGCAGTCCCAAAATACATCGCCGCTTTCCGGATAAGTATGAAGACTGGCGTGACTTTCAGCCAGCATGGCTATAACTGTGACGCCAAGCGGCGCAAATTTATGCGATACGACCGACAATACCGTTGCTCCGCTTTCGGCGGCGGCGCGCTCAACCAGATTGCGCAAAGTTTTTTCGTCATCCAGCAGCAGCGGCTTGCAACCTCTCAAGGTCAAAA
>Ga0116230_10005479_pt1 | contig 12450 bp, 12 predicted proteins | sample S1TSphfallax_3_FD_88678 | JGI IMG/M metagenome (GOLD analysis project Ga0116230, IMG submission 88678) | Host-associated microbial communities from peat moss isolated from Minnesota, USA - S1T2_Fd - Sphagnum fallax MG | ecosystem: Host-associated > Plants > Peat moss > Unclassified | place...
CTTCAAGGCGTCGCGCGGCCCCTTGGGCTCGGGTCAATCGTGGCGCGGCGCTCCACCGCCGCCGGTGCCGATCGGCCCCCGGCCGCGCGCGAGCGAGGAGACGACGGACGCCGAGCGGGCGCGTGTGCTGCTCGCGATCCTTCTGACGCATCCCGATCTGCTGCCGGATCTCGAAGAGCCTCTCGGGATGCTGGACCTGCCCGAGCCCCTCGCGCAGCTGCGCGATGCGCTAAGAACATGGTTGGACGACCATCCTGTTCTTGACTCCGAAGCCTTGAACGCCCATCTCCGCCGGCTCGGATACGATACCATAGTGTCGGCCGTCCTTGACGCGCGTCCGTTGCCGGCCTGTGCGATGCCGGGCGCGGCACCCGCTGATGCGGCTTCCCATTGGTGGCAGATCTACGGGTTCATGCGGGGGCCCCATATCGAGGCGGACCTGAGGCAAGCGGAACGTGACTTCGTGGCGGAACCCACCGAGGCAAACCAGCGCAAACTGATAGCGCTTACTTTATCTTGGGACCGCGTCCGCCGCGGGGAGATGGATGCGACCGAATGACGGCCAGACTGTTGCCTCGACCGCGAGGCAGGATCAAGACGAGCGTACCCACGGCGGAGAGGTGTGAATGATGGCAACGAAGCCTGCTACGACTGCCGAGGCACCCGCCCCCGACACCGATTCCGAAACCACGCTCGACACGCAGTCCGGCGCGGTCAAGCGGCTCATCGCGAAGGGCAAGGAACGCGGCTACATCACGTTCGACGAACTCAACGCGGTGCTTCCGCCTGAGCAGAACAGTTCGGAGCAGATCGAGGACGTGATGTCGATGCTCAGCGAGATGGGCATCCAGGTCGTCGAGAGCGAGGAAAGCGAAGAAGGCGAAGCGATCGCGGCCAAGCCCCTCGAAGCCGAGGACGAGGAGGCCGCTGAGCAGACCGGCAATATCAATGCCGAGACGGCCGGCCGCACGGATGATCCCGTGCGCATGTATCTGCGCGAGATGGGAAGCGTCGAGCTGCTCTCGCGCGAGGGCGAGATTGCGATCGCCAAGCGTATCGAAGCTGGCCGCGACATGATGATCGGGGGTCTGTGCGAGAGCCCTCTGACATTCCGCGCCATCGTCGCCTGGCACGAGGCGCTGAAGACCGGCAAGATCCTTTTGCGCGACGTGATCGATCTGGAAGCCACCCAGGGCATGGGCAATCCGCCCGCCGAGGGCGAGAGCGACGAGCCCGATCCCTCGCCGCCTGCGTTCGACGCGGTCGATGACAGCGACGAAGAAGAAGGCGAAGGCAGCAGCCTGTCGCTGTCGGCTCTCGAGGAGAAGCTGAAGCCCGACGTGCTCGCGACCTTCGATGAGATCGAGGCGCTCTACAAGAAGCTGCACAAGGTGCAGCACAAGCGCCTGGAATCGATGACGAGCGGCGAGGAGATGAACCTCCGCTCCGAGAAGAGCTACGTGAAGCAGCGCGAGGAGCTCGTCGCCAAGGTGCGGCAGGTGCGTCTGCACAACAACCGCATCGAGGAGTTGGTGGCGCAGTTCAAGCAGCTGAACCAGCGGCTGACGGCGCTCGAGGGTCAGCTGCTGCGTCTCGCCGAGTCCTGCAAGGTGCCGCGGGACGAGTTCCTGAAGGAATATCGGGGCAGCGAGTTGGATCCGAACTGGATCGAGCGGATGAGCGGCCTCAACGGCAAGGGCTGGAAGCTCTTCGTCGCCAAGCATATCGATCAGATCGGTGAGCTCAGGGCCCAGATCGGCGCCATTGCCAACGATGCCAGCCTCCCGATCGAGGAATTCCGCCGCGTCTACATGACCGTGAGCCGGGGCGAGCGGGACAGCGCGCGGGCGAAGAAGGAGATGATCGAGGCCAATCTGCGCCTCGTCATTTCGATCGCCAAGAAGTACACCAATCGCGGGCTGCAGTTCCTGGACCTCATCCAGGAAGGCAATATCGGCTTGATGAAGGCGGTCGATAAGTTCGAATACCGGCGCGGCTACAAGTTCAGCACCTATGCCACCTGGTGGATCCGCCAGGCGATCACGCGCTCCATCGCCGACCAGGCCCGCACGATCCGCATCCCGGTGCACATGATCGAGACGATCAACAAGCTGGTCCGAACGTCGCGCCAGATGCTGCACGAGATCGGCCGTGAACCCGCGCCGGAGGAACTTGCCGAGAAGCTCGGCATGCCGCTCGAGAAGGTGCGGAAGGTGCTCAAGATCGCCAAGGAGCCGATCAGCCTGGAAACGCCGATCGGGGACGAGGAAGACAGTCATCTCGGCGATTTCATCGAGGACAAGAACGCGGTCATTCCGCTCGACGCGGCGATCCAGGCCAATCTCCGCGAAGCCACGACGCGCGTGCTGTCAAGCCTCACCCCACGCGAGGAGCGTGTGCTGCGGATGCGCTTCGGCATCGGCATGAACACGGACCACACGCTGGAAGAAGTCGGCCAGCAGTTCAACGTGACGCGCGAACGCATCCGGCAGATCGAGGCGAAGGCGCTGCGCAAGCTGAAGCACCCGAGCCGCAGCCGAAAGCTCCGCAGCTTCCTGGACGACTGATCGTGCTGGGCGCGATGTTGGGGAAAGCGCGAGGGAATGGGATGCGGGAGACCGAGGCGGTGACGCGGGTCGGGGTGACGGTGACGTTCCTGCGGATGACCGAACGTCAGCCCGGCCCGCATCCCGCCCTTCCCCCCAATGCCCAGGTCCGCCGCGTGCGTTTTCCGTCGAATGACGAGTATCGCGCTCTGCAGACCAAGGTCGGCCACCCTTATCTCTGGTGGCTTCGCCGCGTCATGCCGGATGCGGAGCTCACAGCGGTGCTGCGCAACCCGCAGATCGCCGTCCACGTGCTTTATCTGGATGGCGAGGAGGCCGGCTTCTACGAGCTGGACGCGACGACCTGGCCCTACATCAACCTCAATTACTTCGGCCTGATGCCGCATGCGATCGGCCGCGGCCTCGGCGCCGCGTTCCTGCAGCATGCGATCGACAACGCCTGGTCAGGCCCCATTCGGGGCATCACCGTGAATACCTGCACCGCGGATCACCCGCGCGCCCTGCCCGCTTATGAACGCGCGGGCTTCCGCCGCACGCGCGCGATCAAAGAGGTCTGGAGCATCCCGCATCACCTTGGCTTCACCATCCCCGAGCATCTCAAGGTGTGACGGCGTTGATGGGTCGTCACGAGGGTGACCGCGTCGATTGCCCTCGCCGTCGCCCCGGATGCTTGGCAGGATCCGTTTTCCCCGGGGGCACCCCATGACCGTGACGTTTTTTGTGCCCGGGAACTTCCCGGCGACCACGGGCGCCATCGTCTTCGACACGCGGCTTGCGGAGCAACTCCGCAGCCTCGGCCAAGCCGTGACGATCGTCCCGGTTGCGGGCACGCATCCCATGCCTGATGCCGCCGCACGCGCCTCCGCCGCCGCCCTGTGGCAGGCGCATCAGCGCCAGACGCCCAGCCATACGGCCGTGATCGACGGGTTCTGCCTCTATGCCTTCGAGGGTCTGCAGGAGGGCCTGCAAGCCGCGCGCGCCATCGGGATGGTCCATCACCCGATGTCCCTGGAACCGCAATTGCCGCAGGCGGAGCGCGACGCGTTCGCGGCGATCGAACAGCGCATCCTGCCGCGCCTCGCGCGGGTCGTCGTGCCGAGCGAGACCATCCGGGCCCGCTTGACGGACGCGCTGGGGCTGCCGCCGGGCGCGGTTGAGGTGCTGACCCCGGGCATCCCCGATGCGCCCCGTAGCACCGGTTCCGAAGGCCGCAGATGCCAGCTTCTCGCCATCGGCAGCCTTATCCCTCGAAAGGGGCATGACACCGTCCTGCGCGCCCTGGCGGGGCTTGTCGACCTCGACTGGACCCTCACGATCTGTGGCGATGCCGGGATCGACCCCGACCATGCGGCGGCGCTTCGCGCCGAGGCGCAGGGCAGCGGTCTCGCCGGCCGTGTCGTTTTCGCCGGCGCCTGTGAAGCGGCCCGGCTGGAGCAACTTTGGCAGGCAGCGGATATCTTCGTCTCGGGCAGTTGTTTCGAGGGTTACGGCATGGCGGTCGCCGAAGCGGTACGCCGCGGACTACCCCTGGCGGTCACAGATGGCGCCGCCGCCGCCGAGGTCATCCCGTTGGAGGCCAGCGTGATCGTTCAACCGGGGGATCATGTGCAGCTGTCCAAGGCGCTGCGGCGTCTCATCTTCAGCGCGCCCTTGCGTCACGCCTTGGCGGACGCTGCCTGGGCAGCAGGCCGTGCCTTCCCGACATGGGCCGACCAGGGACGGCGTTTCGTGGCGCTTCTTCCGGCCGGGTGACGCCGCCGGCGAGGCGTCTTCTCGCGCACCGGAATCTCCTCACGCGGCGACCGCAAGGCGGCCAACGTAATGCCGATGACCGCGCAACCACAGGACGAAGGGCTGCACGTCCGCCGCGATGACCGTTCGCGGCGGACGTGCAGCCCAGGCAGCCCCTACTCGCTTTCCGACGAGTCGGCAGACTCTGACGTTGCGCCCTCTTCACTCATGACGACGGGCGGCGTCTCCAGCTTGGCTTTGCGCGGCCGGCGCGTCTTCGGCTTCGGCGCCTCGACAACGGGGGCCGCGACCTCCGCGACGGGCTCCTTCACCGCGTCAATCGCCGGCATGGCGACCGCGCGGCGGCCGCGCGTGGCCGGCTTTTTGGAGACCGCCGTCTTGCGCGCGGTGGCCGGCGTGCGGGCCGCCGGCTTCCGAACAGTCGCGGCCTTGCGTGCAGTCGCCGTGCCACGCGTGGTGGCGGCTGTCTTACGCGTGCTCGCCGGCGTCTTTCGCGCCGTCGCCGTCTTGCGCGCAGCCGTGGGCGTCTTGCGGGCCGCCGTCGCCGCTGTCTTCCGAGGCGTCGCGATCTTGCGCGCGGCCGCCGCGGGCTTGCGCGTGGCAGCGGTCTTGCGAGCGGTGGTCGCCGCGGCCTTCCGGGGTGTGCTCGTCTTACGCGCCGTCATCGTCGTCTTTGCAGCAGCGCGCTTCGGCGCCGGGGCGGCTTTACGCGTTGTGGTGGCGCGTGCGGCGGGCTTGCGGGACGCCACCGTCTTCGTGGCCGCGCCGCGCCGGCCGGCGGCCTTCGTCGTCTTCGTGGCGGCAGGCTTGCGCGCGCTCGTCGCCGTTGTCTTCTTCGCGGCGGCCCGCACCGCGGTCTTCACGGTCTTCGCTGCAGCCTTGACGGTCTTCACCGCCTTCGCCGGAGCCTTCATGGTCTTGGACACAGGCTTTGGCGTGGCCTTGCGTGCCGTCGTGGTCTTCGTCGCGGTAGCGGCACGCTTCGCCGGCGCACGTCGGGTCGACGCTCTGACTGCCATTGCCCGGGTCCGCGGGGTGGCCCCCGTTTCACCCGTTTTGTCATTACTCACAGCATCACTCCTTCTGTCTCGTTAATGTGTTCGTCGTTTACCAGCCAAAGTTTCGCCCGGCTGCCGTCAGTCTTCTTCCCTCGACAGTGGCGCGCACCGCTCCGGCAATAACCCCCGCCAACAAAACGTCTCACCGCTGCAGACAATGACCGCCCCGAGTATCCTCCCCGGGGCATCTCTCCCGTGGAACGCACCTGAGGGTTTGCATCTTCTTGATGCGGTACCACCGGATAGTCGTAACCCCTCTGCCTCGCCGACCATGCAACCCACACGACACGCGGAGTCGGACGGCACTCTCGCTATCTCAAGTCTCAAATCAAACTGTCAAGAAAAAGGCGTCTCGATCACCTCCGTTTGTGCATTTTATTTCGGACGGGTAGCAGGTTCGCCGGCCTGAGCTCTGGTGGGACGCGTCAACCCGCGCCAGCATGATCCGCAGACTTGGTGCGCTCATCAGTCTTTTCCTGATTTCGCGCTAACGTCCCCGCCAAAGTGGCGCACGCACCCCGCCAAGCGCGCGCGGTTCCATGCAAACCAGCTATTCCAGCCTGCGGGGCGATTACATGGCCGAGCGTGCGCGGGGCTGGACCGATATGACCGCCGGGAAGCGCGAGTCGGAAGCACTTCCCGGGCTCTGATGCTTCCTTCATCGTCCAACTTCTTCTAGAACAGCGTCTGTTACAGGAATCGAACGCTATTTGGGCCGGCACCCCAAGTTTGCAATCGTGAGGTAGACCACCGATCCTGCCGCTAGGATTAACGGGCAAAGACACGATGTCACATACGAGCGGCCCCGTTTTATGGCGACCGAACCGTGCGCAGAACGCGGCTGCATGGCCGGTGTCGAGCATGATGACTGCCATCATTCGCGGCGGCGGCCGCCACTGCCCGGCCTGCGGACAGACAGCCTTGTTCACGAGCTACCTCAAGGTTGTGCAGAGGTGCGCGCGTTGCGGGGCGCCGCTGGGCCTCTACCCGTCCGATGACGCGCCGCCGTACATCACGATATTGCTGGTGTTGCATGTCGTCGTGCCGCTGCTGCTCGTCCTTGAACAGACGACCGCTCTGCCGCTCTGGGGCTACGCCGCCATCGTCCTGCCGCTCGCAACGATCCTCACCATATTGCTTCTTCCCATGGTGAAGGGCGGCTTGATCGGGATTCTGTTCAAGCTGGGTGCAGGCAAAAGCGCGGGTGACGAGGATGGCGATGGAGCAAGGTGGCGATGACAATGACGGTCACTGACCCACCGGTCCCGCATCTGTCGCGGGTCATTCTGCACGATGGATTGCCGGGCGATCTGCCGCCGATGATCGAGGCCGATCGTGCGCAGGCCGTTCTCGATCTGGAGCAAGGCAACTTCTTCGCGCCGCGCGGGGCTGGGCTCGGCCCGTTCGTGCTGACCCTGTCGGTGCGGGACGGGCGGCTGCTGTTCGATATCCGCGACGAGGCCTTGCGCCCGATCACGCTGATCGGGCTCGCCCTCGGGCCGTTGCGACGTCTCATCAAGGACTATGTGATGATGCTGGACAGCTACGCCACGGCTGTCCAGGAAGGCCGTGAGGCTCGCATTCAGGCGATCGATATGGGCCGGCGCGGCCTTCACAATGAGGGCGCGGCGCTCGTTGCGGCACGTCTGGAGAGCAAGGTCGAAATCGATCTCGCGACAGCGCGGCGTCTTTTCACGCTCATCGCGGTATTGCATCACCGCGTCACGCCCCCCGCAGCATAGAGTAATCACACCATGAAGATCGACGGCGTTCCCTATCGCAGCATCTGGCTGGATGAAGACGGTTGGGCCGTCCGCATTATCGACCAGACCAAAATCCCGTGGTCCCTCAGCATCCTGCGGCTGTCCACCGTCGCGGAGATGGCGGAGGCGATCCGCACCATGCGGGTGCGTGGCGCGCCGCTGATCGGCGCGGCCGCGGCCTACGGTCTCTGTCTCGCACTCAGGGTCGACCCGTCCACGGAAGCAATGGAGCGGGACGCGGCAATGCTCGGCGGCACGCGTCCCACCGCCGTCAATCTGCAATGGGCACTCGACCGGATGTTGACCCGGCTGCGCAACACCCTCGCGCCAGATCGGGTGGCGGTCGCGTACGAGGAAGCGGCGGCGATCGCGAATGAGGATGTCGCGCAGAACGAGGCAATCGGGCGCCACGGCCTCGACCTCATCCGCGCGCGGCAGAAGCCGGGCAAGCGCGTGAACGTGCTGACGCATTGCAATGCGGGCTGGATCGCGACCGTTGACTGGGGCACGGCGCTGGCGCCGATCTACATGGCGCATAACGAGGGCATCGACGTTCACGTATGGGTCGATGAAACACGCCCGCGGAACCAGGGGGCGTCCCTCACCGCCTGGGAGCTTGGCAGCCATGGCGTGCCGCACACGGTGATCGCGGACAATGCCGGCGGCCACCTGATGCAGCACGGCGATGTCGATCTCGTCATCGTCGGCACCGACCGGGTGACGCGCGGCGGCGATGTCGCCAACAAGATCGGCACCTATCTCAAGGCTCTGGCGGCGCGCGACAACGGCGTGCCGTTCTGGGTGGCGCTCCCCTCCACCACCATCGACTGGACGATCAATGATGGCGTCGCGGAGATACCCATCGAGGAACGATCCGCCGAGGAGGTGACGTTGATGACGGGTCAAGCCGCGGATGGGACCATCACCACCATACAGGTGACCCCGCCGGGGAGTGCCGCCGCGAACCCGGCCTTCGACGTGACGCCCGCCCGCCTGGTGACCGGGCTGATCACCGAACGCGGCCGCTGCGATGCCTCTCCCGAAGGCTTGCTCTCACTCTTTCCCGAGCGCGCCTGAGCTTGGCGCAGTGAGCCGCCTCCGCGAGTGGCACGGCGTCGGCGCATTGCTCTGCACGCTCGCGCTAGCCGCCTGCGCGGGGACGCCCAAAGCTCCGCGTCCGGCCGTCTTCGTCGCGCCGCCGTCGGTTGCCGCCTGCACGGCGCAGGTCGATGATGCGCAGGAGCCACCCTTCGTGCGCAACTGCTACGGAGTCTTCAGCCGCGCCGCGGCTGTCGCCATTGCGATGGGTGAATGGCGTGCATGGGGCGAGGTTGTCTATGACGGCAACCCGGCGGATGACGGCCCCGTCGATCCCAATACGAAGGCGGAACGCCAGCCCGGCTTCTGGCAGCGCGTCGGACTCTATTGGTGGCTGGGGATGAACGAGAGCGATCCCAGCGCGGGATGGACCGGCGAGCATGATGCCTCGGGCGCAATCTTTGCGCCTGAGGATGACGCGGACTACGCCTGGTCGGCCGCGTTCATCTCCTTCGTCATGCGACTGGCGGGCGCGGGGCCCGCCTTCCCCTATTCGGAATCCCACAGCGTCTACATCGATGCGGCGATCGCGGAGACGCAGGATCACCTGGGCGAATACGGCATCCAGGCGGAGTCCCCCGATGCCTACGCGCCTGTCGTCGGTGATCTTGTCTGTTACGGGCGGAACGGCGCCGCGACGCTCACCTATGCTGATCTCCCGGCCGGGCGGTTCACCGGCCATTGCGGCATCGTCGTCGCCCGCCAGCCGGGGCAGATCAGCATCCTCGGTGGCAATGTGGAGGACGCCATCGCCCTGACCCATGTGCCTGTCACGGATCAGGGGATGTTGGCGGCGCCGGACGGGACCGTGCTCGATACGCGCTATCCATGGCTCGTCGTCATCCGCGTCGCTTACAACGAGTAGCGCGCGCTTCCCGTCAGATCGGCTTGCCTTCGCTCGCTGACCAGCGCGCCATCAGCGTGTTGCTCGGCAGGGTTTTGTCGGCAACCTTGTGCGCCGTCTCGGCGCCGGCCACCGGCAGCCCTGCGGGGTCGAGCAGCCCGACCTGCACCAATACGGAAGCCTGGTCCCAATAGATGTGCTCATGCACCAGCTTGTCGCCCTCGAACTGGATGATGGCGACGGCAGGAACATCGACCCTGCGACCGGTCGGCGAAATCCCCGGCAGCAACCAATCGATCTCGGTCGTGTGGGTGAAGTGCATGATGAATTCATCGACGATGCGCGCCTCGCCGACTGTCCGGCTGATCGAGGTCAGGCGAAAATCCGGCGGGTTGCCCTCGACGAAGTGGTATTTGTAGAAGCGCTTCAGCTGGTCGTGCCCGACGCGGCCGGTCATCGTCGGAATGTGGTTGACGTAGGGCGCATCAACCATGGTCGCCATCGTCGCGTCGACGTCGCGGGTCTCGAACTCGTAGCGGCAATGCGCTTCCCACAAGGCCACCAGATCGGGTTTTGTCATCTCAGCTCCTCCTGCTCAACGCTGACGCCAGGGCAGCCCGGCGGCCTTCCAGCCCGACACCGTGCCGCGATGACCATCCAGGTCCGGCGGTCCCTCGAAGCCCTCAGCGACGTTGTAGACGCTCGTAAAACCCGCGGCGGCAGCTGCCTGGGCCGCCGCCAGGCTACGGGCGCCGCTGCGACAGATGAAATAGATCGGGGTTTCGGGCGCCAGCCCCGCTTGCCGCAGATGGTCGATAAACGCGCCATTCCGCTGCATGCTGGGATACACCTGCCATGGGATCAGCACCGGCTCCCGCCCGATCCCCTGGAGGTCCGGCAGGCCGACGAAATTCCACTCGGCATCGGTCCGCACGTCACAGAGCTGCGCGGCCGGATCGGCTTTCAGCGCCTCCCAAACCTTGCCGGCTTCCACGTCTTCGATCATCTGTTTCCTCCATGGCTTTGAACCGCCTCAGAAGGCCGCTAATGGGGCCGGAAGGCAAGCGCAGGGATGGTTCCATGACAGCGGACGGCGGGGCGGCCGGCGAGGCGACATCGGCGGGTCTGGTTGACGGGCTGGTGGGCGCGATCGGGAACACGCCACTGATCCGCCTCCGGCGCGCATCAGAGGCGACCGGCTGCACCATACTGGGCAAGGCCGAGTTCATGAACCCCGGCGGTTCGGTGAAGGACCGCGCCGGCCTCGCGATCATCCAGGACGCCGAGGAACGTGGCGTCCTCAAGCCGGGCGGCGCGATCGTTGAGGGCACAGCCGGCAATACCGGCATCGGCATCACGCTGGTCGCCAATGCGCGCGGCTATCGCTCGATCGTGGTGATGCCGGAGACGCAGAGCCAGGAGAAGATCGACTTCCTGCGGATGATCGGCGCCGATCTCCGCCTGGTGCCCGCGAAACCGTTCCGCGATCCCGGCAACTACGTCCACGTGGCGCGGCGGCTGGCCGAGGAGCTTGGCGCCGTCTACGCGAACCAGTTCGACAATCTTGCCAACCGCGCCGGCCATGCGGCGACGACGGGCCCCGAGATCTGGGCGCAGACTGCCGGTCGTATCGACGCTTTCACCTGCGCCTGCGGCACCGGCGGCACGCTCGCTGGCGTCTCCGACGCGTTGAAGGCCCGCCGCCCCGGGGTGCGGATCGTGCTCGCTGATCCCGACGGCAGCGGCCTCTACGGCTGGGTCAAGTCGAACGACCTCAGCGTCGAGGGCAGCTCGATCACCGAAGGCATCGGCCAATCGCGCGTGCCGGGGAATCTCGAGGCTGCGGCGATCGACGACGCCGTCCGGATCCCCGATGCGGAGGCTTTGGAGCAGGTGTTTGACCTGCTTCAGCACGAGGGGTTGTCGGTCGGAGGTTCCGCCGGCATCAATGTGGCCGCCGCCATTCGCGTCGCCCGCGCCATGGGGCCGGGCCATGTCATCGCGACGATCCTGTGCGATGGTGGCGCCCGCTACCAATCCAAGCTGTTCAACCCCATGTTCCTTCGGGAGAAGGGCTTGCCCGTGCCAGCCTGGCTGCGCTGATCCCTTCACCGTCCCGCAGCCGATGCTGCGATCTTGCAGACCGGAGTTACGATGCCGACACCCGCGGCGCTGGATATCGTGAAGGATCCCGCTGAGACCGGCGTCGAGCGTCCGGCGAAGTCCATGGGCGCGTTTGGGACGGCGCTGGGCATCAAGGTGGGCGAGCCGGCGCCAGGCGATCGCGAGGGCGGCCAAGAGATGCCGCTGCCGCGGAACTGGAACACGGTGTTCCTCGGCATCCTGACGATGATCGCGGTGCTCACCTGCCTCTACGTCGCCCGCAACATCGTGCTGCCGGTCGTGCTCGCGCTTGTCCTAAAACTGCTGTTCCAGCCACTGGTGAAACTGCTGGAGCGGATCCGCGTCCCCAAGGTTGGGGGCGCCCTGATTTCGCTTCTGCTGTTGCTCGGCGTCTTCGTGGGGCTTGGCGCGCTGCTCTCCAGCCCGGCGTCGCGATGGGCGGAGCAATTGCCGCAGGCCTGGCCGATGCTGCAGCAGCGCTTCGCCGTGTTGCAGAAGCCGATCGCGCATCTTGAGCATGTGCTCGACAGCATGGGCATTCATCTGGACGGCGGCGATTCCTTCCTGTCGCATCCCGTCAGCATGGTCACGGACGTCTTTAGCGGCACGGGCACGGTTGCCTCCAACCTGCTAGAGACGCTGCTGGTTCTGTTTTACTTGCTGGTCTTCGGCGAAACCTTCCTGCGCCGTCTGGTGGAGGTTCTGCCTCGCTTCGACGACAAGCGCGAGGCAGTCGAGATTTCGATGCACATGGAGCGCGACCTCTCCGCCTATCTGCTGACGATCACCATCATCAACGCGGTCGTCGGTTGCGCGACGGCGCTCGTCATGTGGATTTGCGGCGTCCCGGGGCCAATTCTTTGGGGCGTCGTGGCGTTCTGTCTTAACTTCGTGCCGATCCTCGGCCCGTTTTTCGGCATCCTGATGTTCCTCGCGGTCGGCATCGTGACCGACGGTTTCGCCTGGATCGCCATCCTGCCAGCCTGCCTCTATTTCGGCATCCACGTCGCCGAGGGCGAAATCATTACTCCTATGCTGCTGGCGAGCCGTTTCACCATCAACCCCGTCGCGGTGATGCTTTCGCTCATCTTCTGGTATTGGATGTGGGGGGTGGCAGGCGCGATCCTCGCGGTACCGATGTTGGCCATCATCAAGATCATCTTCGACCGGCTCCGTCCTTTCCGCGCATTCGGGCATCTGCTCGAAGGATAGAATGCCGTGGCCGTTGACCCGGCATTCCGCGC
>Ga0116230_10005482_pt1 | contig 12448 bp, 5 predicted proteins | sample S1TSphfallax_3_FD_88678 | JGI IMG/M metagenome (GOLD analysis project Ga0116230, IMG submission 88678) | Host-associated microbial communities from peat moss isolated from Minnesota, USA - S1T2_Fd - Sphagnum fallax MG | ecosystem: Host-associated > Plants > Peat moss > Unclassified | place: USA...
CGGATGCAACCATTCGCTGGGTGGGCAATGAGGACGGCTTTGCCCCACTGCCCCTGTGGGACGCGGTCTCCGAGGCCGATGCGCGCAGCGGTGTTGCTACCTCATTGCACGGAGACCCCAACGGTACTGTATGGCTGCCTACCGAAACCGACGTCTCCATCCGCAGGCCCTACTGGTTCTGGAGCACGAAAAATGTAGACCACTTGCTGACAGAAGAGCAACTGATTGAGATCTATTACCGCTCAGTCGGGCGCGGCTCCCAGTTGCTGTTGAATATTCCTGCAAATAGACAAGGCCACATGTCGAATGAGGACTATGCTCGCACAAAAGAATTCGGTACAGAGATTCAGCGTCGCTTCGGAAATAGTGTGGCTGAAATATCTGGGAGTGGGAAGGCCCTCGAACTCACCCTGCCCAAGCCACAGGACCTGGACCATGTGATCTTGCAGGAAGATTGCCGCTATGGGCAGCGAGTCCTCGGCTATCGCGTGGATGGGAACGTCAATAATCAGTGGCGAACTCTGTACATTGGTACATCCATCGGTCACAAACGAATTATTGCGTTTCCACCCGCCCAGTTTTCTGCACTGCGCTTCGTGGTGATCGATTCACTGGGCGAAGTCCGCATACGCCGATTTGCCGCATTTGAGACGCAATCTGCACCGCCCAAAAATTGGGATGCGCCAGCACAAATTTGGTCTTCCGACACAGTTGGTCATTGGGAACAATCAAAATTTGATGTTGATCTGACCAGGAAGATCACGGCTGCGACACAATATCGTCTGCGCTTTGTTGCGCAGAGTGGAATGGTGACGGCAGTTGAAAATGCACAACTGCTGTTGGATGGAGTTCCCTCACCAAAATTTATTCGACCAGAGCCCCGCACGAAAGATTCTCTCTTGTTGAATTTCACTGGCATTGGTCAAAAGGTGAGCGTGAGCGGGACCATTGTCGGCGCTGAACGCGGGACCATTCTGCTGCAAAAACTTTAAATATTGGGGAGACATACGATGAGTTTGTATCGGTCTGTACTTATTCCTGTTTATATGATGAGCAGCATGCTATTCGCCGCATCGGCACCAGGTACACCGTCACATGCCAAAGAAGCAGTGGATTATGTGTCTCCGAACATAGGCGGCATCGGAATTTTACTAACGGCAACCATACCCTATGTTCAATATCCTTACGGTATGGCCCGGGTCGCACCTGTAACAACACCGGGGACCACGGACCGCTATCTTGCGAACAAGATTTATGGATTTTCTGCCGGCCCAGCGACTCTGATAGCTTCCGTTGGTAAAGCTGGCACCGCATCTGCTGATTTTGCATCCGACTTCGACCATGATTTTGAGATGTCCACTCCCTACTACTATGCCGTTGATTTATTGACTTGGAAGATCAAGGCGGAGCTGACAACTACGGCGCGCGCGGCAATCTATCGTTTTACTTTCCCGGCAGACCAGGATGCCCATCTGGATTTCAGTATGGGTAAAGACGCCGAGGTTTCCGCTGTAGGCAGCAATGTCATTGAAGGCAGCGCTCCTTTTGCGGATCCAGTCGCTGCGTCCAATGGGAAAAACGGTGAAACGCGCGAATATTTCTATGCAGAAGTGTCCAAACCATTTGCCAGCTCATCGACTTGGAAAAATATGCAGACATCCCACTCCACCAGAAATGCAAAGGACGGCGTTGGTCTGGTTACTAATTTCTCGACAACTGCCGGCGAAGTGCTTGAAGTGCGTGTGGGAATTTCTTATATCAGCACAGAGCAGGCCCAGCGGAACCTTCGTGAAGAAATTCCAACTTGGGCTTTCGGACCAGTTGAATCTAAGGCCCGCGCGGTATGGAATGACGCACTGAATAAGATAGCCACCGTGGGCGGCACAGAAAAGCAGCGTACCATCTTTTATACGGCGATCTACCATGCGCTTGGTCGTATGACGGACATCACTGAGGATGGAAAATACTTTAGTGGATACGACCACTCAGTGCATGAAACAGATGGTCATGATTTTTATGTTGATGACGGACTGTGGGACACTTACCGCTCACTGCATCCGCTGCAATTGTTAATGGATGCAAACCGCCAGCAGGACATGGTCCGCTCCTATCTTCGGATGTATGAGCAAAGTGGATGGCTGCCGTCATTTCCTGGGGTGGCTGGCGAGCGGGCGGTGATGATTGGTCACCACGCTGATGAGGTGGTCTTGGACACATATGCGAAGGGTTATCGGGACTTTGACGTGAATGAGGCGTATGCAGCGATGCGTAAAAATGCCACCGAAGCAACCATGCTGCCGTGGCAGCGCGGGCCCCTGACCTCACTGGACAAAGTGTATTTCGACAAGGGCTTTTTTCCAGCCCTTACCTATGGCGAAAAAGAAACTGTGCCGCAAGTGACCGGAGAACGGCGGCAGGCGACCTCAGTCACCCTTGAGAATGCCTATGACGACTGGGCGGTTGCCCAGCTCGCCAGGGCCGTGGGCAAGCAGCGGGACTATGAATACTTCACCAAGCTTGCCCACAATTATGAAAATGTTTTCGATCCCGGCATTGGCATGATGGCGCCAAAAAGTGCTGATGGAAACTGGGTTGCTCATTTTGATCCGAAATTGGGTGGTGGGCAGGGTGGTCGTGACTATTTTACCGAGGTGAATTCGTGGCTCTATACATTCAGCGTTCAGCATGACCCTGCCGGGTTGATGAAATTAATGGGTGGTCGCGAAGCATTCAATGCCAGGTTGGACCAGCTATTTGAAGAGCAATATGGCGAATCGAAATTTGCATTCCTCGGCCAGTTCCCCGATGCGACCGGATTGGTTGGGCAATATGCGCAGGGCAATGAGCCGAGTTTTCACATCCCCTATTTGTATGATTTTTCCGGCCAGCCCTGGAAAACGCAACGACGTGTGCGTCAAATGATGGACATCTGGTACGGGGACGGACCCTTGGGAATTCCGGGGGATGATGATGGCGGCGAAACTTCCTCATGGTATGTACTAAGCGCCCTTGGTTTTTATCCAGAGTGTCCGGGCAGCCCGGTCTATGAAATTGGCAGTCCCATCTTTGAAAAAAGTACCATCACAATGGGCAACGGCAAAAAATTCGTCATTATAGCCAACCATGTTTCTTCCCAGAATAAATATATTCAGTCGACAAAACTAAATGGCAAGCCGCTGAACAAACCTTGGTTTAGCCATAGTGACATTGCGAATGGTGGGATGCTGGTCCTAGAAATGGGTGACACCCCCAACGATAGATGGGGCAGCGCCGCAGAGGACGCTCCCCCATCTATGTCTCCTACACTCCCTGACGCAGTCCGTTGACTAACGCATCAGCGCGTTCGTCACCCAAAGCACTGCTGCCTGTCCGTGGAAATCACCTGTACGGCGCGGCCGCATGTAGTAATACTGAAGATCATTTAATTTGCCTGTTCCTGCACATATACTGGTCACATCACTGTTCTGATCAACGTACCCGCTAACAGCGATCCAACCTTTTCGGGCAGAAGGGCCATAACTTGCCGCATCCAACCAGCCATTCTTCACTCCGGTAATCATGGCATAGGTAAACATGGCAGAGCTAGAACTCTCTGGCCAGGAATCATCACGGTCAATCAACTGGCGCCACATCCCGTCCTTGCCCTGATACTGCAACAATGCGGCCATCATTAACTTGTAGCCTTTCAAAATGCGCGCACGCAGGGGATGGTCGGCTGGTAAATCACGGAGCACCTCCGCCATTCCTACTGCCACCCAACCATCACCCCGTCCCCAGTAAAACTGCACATCAGGAGCATGAAAGAAAAGCCCATTGGGGGTCTGCAACCTGTCCAGATAGGACACCATCTCCTTGGCTGTCCGGTCAAGATATTTCTTCTCCCCAGTGGCCCGGTATGCCTCCAATTGCAGAATAGTAATCATATACATGTCATCAATCCAGTAGCGGGTCTCATCCGTAAGCCCATCCGGAGTTGGATTGTTCCACTGTGCATCGGCATGCGCCAGACCCATTGCAATATATTTGTGGTCTTTGGTCTGAATGCCAATCTGTAGCGGAACGACGCCATAGATTTCATCATCTACATGGTGCCGCGTGGGTATCCAGGCAGCATCAGCACCGCCGGGCAGCAGCGGTTGAAAGCGTTGAATTAATTTGGCCTGTAAAGCAGGGTCTTGTGCGAGTAGCGCATAATTTAATGCCCCATACCAGGCACAAACCTCTGAATAATTGATCGTATTCAACCCGTTCTGCTGGTGGGGAGTGGTAACAAAATGCTCAGCGAGTTTCTTGCCAATCTCCTGTGGCGAGCGGCCTTGAGGCCAGTTACTGAAGTAGTCCTGCTGCGCTGCAAGCGTTCCAGCGGAAAGTATCAAAACAACCACTGCAGTCAATTTCGATATAGCCTTCATCTTCATGTCCCCCTTACTGATTCCAAATCAAACATCCAACTCTAGCTGTAAATGAGAGGAAAAAGCAATCAATGTATTGTTTTGATTTCAAGCCTCATACCCGTTATGTCTGGATAGACAACATCCAGGCTGTCATCAGCCGCCCCAGTGGCCTTCATAACACTGAAGCTCTTCACATCAGATGAGACTTTTACATCAAGCCCCGGCATTTTCCAATCCCCTGCAACAATATCGTCCTTGGCCATACCTTTTGCATGGATGCGAAAGCCCACCAGACCTGAGGCAGAAATCGTTATGCCATGTGGATCAGCTGTCGCATCAATCATGGGCGTCTTGGTCAACTGCACCCAGCCAATTTCGCCCGAAGGCGTACGCCACTGGATCGTGACCGGATGAAATTGCGATGTGCCACTAATATCTTTGGTTTTATCAGTCGCCTCGCCACCAAAAACTACGTCGCTCCCAATCCACGCCGTTGCCACACGTTGGTCCGTGATTTGTTTCCTTACCAAATGTGGGCCTGAAAACTTAAGCATCTTCGACATTGCATCCGCAGGAATACGTGTTCCAAGAATTGCAATTTGCGGCGCAAAATATAGATCGCCAACATGATCGGTCGTGAATGTAGGATTGATCGGCAAGGGTGCAATTTTCTCATCCATTACTGATCGCATCCATACACCGTCCACAGCGACATAGCTTTCCATATCCATGCCATAGGCGCGGTCATACGGTCCTGAAATATTACGTAACGCTGGCTGATAATACTCAGCGATGTCTCGCCATAAACCAGCCTCCATCTCACTGCCAATATTCCGCATATGCTCGGTCGTGCCATAATCACGCCATAGCCCTAGTCCATATAGATCAACTCCGCAATAAGTTGGAGAGTTGTATTCATTGAATGTGTGGTATTTTTTGTAGAGGCTGTAAACAGTCTCATTCCATTCAGCAGATTTTTTCAGCCAATCCGCGCGCTTGTCATGTACCGCAGCAAAGTCCCACATTGAACCATACATGAGCGCTATATTTGTATAACTTGGGACCAGCCTTCCCTCCGCAATTTCACCATCAATGGAGATGTCAATTGCTTTATACATGCGCTCGGCCAGCGTAGCCGGTATGCGATCAGCATATTCAATCAATATGATCTGCCATGTTGTTCCGATGAATACGCGCCAGTTAGGATCGTAGGCATGCCAGATTACAGCACTGCTGTCCGGTGTTGGTTCTTCAGGTGCCCGCTTATAAGTCCCATACCAGCGCACCCCAGGCACTAGATACTGGGTCTTCAATACTGCATCAATCACATCCGCCGCGCGCTGCCGGTCTCCAGGTCCATCACGTAGCAACAATCCCAGAGCATACCAGCTTGAATCGCGCACCAAGTGATACCCACCACCCGGTCCCAATTTTTTATAACCCTGGTTTTGCATCAGCTTCGCAGCAGGATCATACAACTGGTCACAAAGCTCCATCGAACGCTGATAGAGTTCTCGTGTATTTATATTCAACTTGGAAAGCTCCACATGGCGTGGCACGATTTGTGCCTGACTACGCAACACACAGAATGCTAGAAGAAGACCGGCGATACTCCATCTCTTCATTTTATTTTTCCTTGGATTTCCCAGTGCATGTAACAAGTCCGTCAATGCGTAGTAGCTGCACTGACGGACCCTGCCACATTCATATTATTTGTGCCTTGTTAGAAGTTGAACTTCGCTGCGAATTCAACTGTGCGCGGCTCGTATGAAGGAGAACCGCTCGCAGATGTGATCGTTCCTACTGTTGAAGTGTTGCTAATTGATGCATTTGGAGTGCTGAAGTTGGGGTGATTGAATACGTTGAACGAATCAACCCGCAGCTGGACAACGTAACGTGTTGCAAACGGTATGTCCTTCTTCAGGTTTATGTCGTAGTCAGCCCAGTGCGGCCCCCACAGCATGTCGTATCCTGAGGTACCGTAGGTTGCATACGTAGTTGGACCTGATGCACTGTATATCGTTGTGCAACTTCCAGTGCCGTTGGAGTTATAGCACGGAGGCGCAGTAAACGCTGCCGGGTTGAACCACTGGCTCAAGCCCTGGACTGATTTGCTCGGATAGAGAGGAACACCAGGCACACGGTTCGCGCGACCACTTACCAAGCCTGTTGGTGTTCCAGGCGCTGAGTAGCTAACAGAGAACGGCTGTCCCGTCTGCAAGCTGGCAATTGCGGAAACCTGCCAGCCACTAATCACTTTGTTGACAGCATTGTTGACTGTTCCCAGGAACGCCTGACCATGCCCAAAGGGAAGCGCATAGACGGCATTCATCTGAAGCACCTGAGGTGTAATGCCCGCAATATTTCCCCTTGAATCATTGGGGGTATTACCAGCTGGATCCTCAATGTTCTCAGTACCCAAAACACGTGTCCATTGGTACTCAGCACTTACAGCCAACCCATGACCATATTGCTTGTGGACTCCGAACTGCAATGAGTTCATTGAACTATGGAATATGGGATCAACATTAAGTGTGATGCTTGAGAAGGGCTGAACCAAATTGGTGGTCTGAGCGCTAACTCCCACGATGGGCGGGTCTAGCAGGTTCAGGTTGGGCGTCGTCGTGCCGGAACCACTGGCGTTGTTCTGTCTCACATTGTGCTGCCCCACATAGCCAATACGGAAGTCAAGTCCTTTGGCCAGTTGGTGCTCAATCGCAAGGTTGTATTCAATCGTGTAAGGAGTCTCCAACTGATGCTCTGCGGATACACCAGGATTTGCCGTGAAAGAGCCTGTAGCAGCAAACGGATTGCTCATTGTAAAGGCTGGAGTTGTACCACTCGGCTGCGTGTAGTTTTCTGTTGCACCAAATGGCAGGTTTGCATACATGCTGGCCACATACGACGCTGGCAGTAAGTTATAGAACACGCCTACAGCGCCACGAACTACCGTATTTGGTATCGGCTCATACGCAAATCCAAAGCGAGGTGCAAAGTTCTTACCCGGACGTCCAAGATAGCTAAAAGGATTATTAGTTATGTTGGCAGCAGACGAGAGCACCACTGGTAGTGGGGTTGTACCACCGGGCAAATAGTTGGAAATTGCATTGTTCTCGTTGCCAAATGCAACAATCTCCTTCAAAGCAGGTACGTAGAGCGAGTTCTTGCCGTAAGGATCAGCTTGGAACCACTGCAAGTCATAACGAATACCCACATTGATTGTTAGGTTCTTCAATAACTTCCAATCATCCTCAACAAATGCTCCATATTGATAGGTCAAATTACGCGATGGATTGCAGTTGGGCTGTGAATGCGAAGTAGAACTCGGGTCGCCAATCAGAAAATCAGCAAATGCTATGCCTGTGTAGTGTCCGTTGAAACTATAGCTACCACGACTGCATGCTTCATTCCAGTGGTCGTCCCAAATAAATGAGAACCCTGTTTTGACTGTGTGTTTTGCAAATACTTTGGTCAATGTCGTGTATCCCTGTGGAGCCTGCTCCAAGTCCTTTGAACCAGACTCCGATACCCCAGTGATGTTTGTAATGCTGATTGAGGGTGCGCCTTCAATCTGAATCGTACCCAGTCCCGGAATGATGTTTGAGAAATTCGTTGCCACATTTTGCGGGGTGCGGTAAATGGGTAAATGAAAGAAGGATGCATAGGAATCAAGGATCAAAGTTGGCGTGAAAATATGTGTCCAACCAAGAATGGCAGTGGTGTTATGTTCACCGTCCTGTGAGTATCCGCCCTGTTTGCTGTCTGTATCAGAGTCAGGATAGGGACCATAGAAGGCACGCATAAATGTGAAGCGTAGTTGGTTCTTATCGTTGACCTTATGGTCCATACGCAGTGACCAGTGGCTGGCATTGCTGGTGTAGGTAACAGCCTCAACAGTGTTGGTACCGCAGCCAGTAGTTGTTGGCAATGGATACAGAATGTTGAGCAACTGCTGGTCTACTGCATTGAACTGTGAAGAAGGAATTACATTGCCCGTGAATGCTGGGCCAGATGTATTGGGATCAGTAATCGTTGTTCCTGCGGTCGAAGTAGCGCAGATACCACCTGCCAGAAAATCCGAAAAATCGCCATTGCGCTCTTTTACAGTAGGTTGCTGGGTGCTGTAGATCGAGGCCTGGGTCAGATGAAAGCCTTCATACGCCACAAAAAAGAAGGTCTTATCGCGACCGTCATACAGCTTGGGGATATAAACTGGCCCTGACAAGTTACCGCCAAACTCATTGCGCTGATAGGGTGGCCGTGCAAGTGATCCTGCAAAAAAGCTCTTAGCACCGGTACCTTTGGAGCGGTTATATTCCAACCCTTCGCCATGCAGTTGGTTGCCTCCGCTCTTGCTGACCACAATCACTTGGGCAGGCTCAATAAATTCAGCAGGAGCGCCACTGGCGATTACCTTGAACTGATCAATGGCATCCAATGATGGCACTTCAGGCTCGGCGCGCTCGAGTGTAATTTCCTTGTTCATAACGCCATCCAGCGTGTTGCCCAAACCACCGTATGCATTACGGCTACCGGTACCAATTGAAGGCGTCAGACCGCGGTCTGCCGCCTGGTCCTGCGCACCCACTGCCTGTACTCCCGGCGCCAGTGCAATCAGTCCCATGACGCTCAAACGTCCATTCAAAGGGGTATTTTGAATATTGTTGCTATCGACTACCAGTCCAATAGAGGAATCTTCGGTCTGAATCACAGGCGCAGAGGTCGTAACAACAACAGTTTCTGTAGCAGAACCGACTTGTAGCGTGGCATTGATTTGTGCCACTTCATCAATTTGTAATGTGATCCCTTTCTGTACATAGGACTTGAAGGTTTTTTTATCCACCTTCAAGTTATACTGACCCGGCTGTAGCTGTGTAATAGTAAAAGTGCCCACATCAGATGTATTCACGACGTGGTCTGCGTTTGTAGCCACATTATGCACTGTGACCACAGCATCACTAATTGGCGCGCCACTTGGGTCGACAACTGTGCCCGTAATTGACCCTGTAATTCCCTGTCCATAAATACTTGTGGTCAGTAACACAGCCAGACCAAGCACCATGCAAACGAACATGACTATACGGCGGCCGACACTTTCACCACTGGGCATAATGGCCCCATTCAATTGTTCCGGCTTCTCCAATAAATTCTTCATTGTTCTCCTTTTAACGACACTTCTTGTAGGCTTGTAGTTTTTGTCGTTCATTGCAGAGTTCTCCCCTGCTCGTAGATGCAAAACAAAAACATGTTTTCAATTGCGGGGGAAATGTACTCGCCACAATCTTCAAATGGCAAGTGAATTCACAGTTAAAGAAAAGGGTTAGACTCTACTTCATAACGGTTAGCGCCTTTCCCGGCCACCCCATTACAGGTGTCGCCGACATTTCGAACTCAAGTTGACCACCGTTAGCAATCTCTGACTGGGTTATCCAATAGCGGTCCAGCGGTTTACCGTTCAGCTTTGCCGACCGAATATATATTTTTCCTGCCGACGCACCTTTGGCCAGCACATGGAACTGTTTGCCACCCGGCAGTCGAACAATCGCATCTTCAAAACGAGGCGTGCCAATCTCATAGACCGGCGTTCCAGGAGTAACGGCATAAAAACCCAGCGCACTGATCACGTACCAGGCCGACATCTGCCCAGCATCATCATTTCCAGCTAGTCCTGCTGGAGTATCGCTGTATTGCGTATCCATAACATTGTGAACATGCATTTGCGTTTTCCATGCCACCCCAGCATTGTCATATAGATAGGCAATATGATGACTCGGCTCATTACCGTGGTCGTAGGACCCACCGGCAAACAGCCCATCTAGCTTACCGATAAACGCATCGCGCCCGCCGACCAGGTCAATCAATCCCGGTACGTCCTGTGGAACAAAAAATGTGTACTGGTAAGGCAGACCTTCGGTTATATAGGTGTACTTCAAACGCGGATCAAATGGCGAGTCCCAACTCCCATCTGCATGACGACCACGCGCAAATCCAGTCTTTGGATCGATCACATTACGATAATTTTGCGCCCGCTTCGCGAACATTGTTGCGTCCGCAGTATGCCCCAACTCAGCAGCCACTGTACCAACTACAAAATCGTCGTAGGCATACTCTAATGTGCGGGAAACCTGCTCATTATTATGGAACGCGTCAGAAACATGGTCCTCCAGCGGAATGTAGCCATACTTCATGTAGGAATCCAATGCCCTTCGTCCGCGACCATCCAGGTATTGTTCGCGGCTTGCTGGAGTTTCCATGGCATTTTTACGCATCAATCGGTAGGCCTCTTCGATGTCGAAACCTCGGATGCCCTTAATGTATGCATCTGCTATCTCAGCTACTGAATGGTCACCAATCATCTCCGCTGTATCGTTGTTCCACATTGGAAACGTGGGTAAATAGCCAGCCTCTTCACCCTTTGCAATCAATGACTTGACCATGTCCCGCTCCTTACCAGGATCCATGATTGTCAGCAATGGATGTAGTGCCCGAAATGTGTCCCATTCCGAATAATCGCAGTAATATATGAAGTCTTTGGCGGTCTCAGTCTGTCCCTGAGCAAAAAATTTCGGATAAGTCCCGCTGACATCACTAAAGACCCTTGGCAAAAGCAGTGAGTGATACATGGCAGTGTAAAAAATATGATCTTCCGTCGGAGATGCCACGACATGCACCCGATCCAAGGCCGTATTCCAATGCTTTCTCACGCTTTCCGCCAACTGATCAAAGTCCCAGCCAGCAATCTCTGCAGTCAGGTTATTGCGTGCTTCTGACAAACTAACAAACGAACTTCCCACTCTAGCTTGCACCGCTTCTCCAGGACGTAAGTCAAAGAAAACATACGCACCGGGAACATTATCCGCTCCCTGCTGCCGGATACTACCTGGATATTTATCGTTTCCCGACCAAGTCCCCCCAATCTGGAACTTATGGTCAAACTGCACAACATAATATGCGCTGAATCCTGCCGGTTTACCCGCCCCCGCATACTGCCGATGTACCGGGTTTACTACTGTAATTTCATTGTTTTGCAGATCAATTTTGACATCGCCCTCGCCCTTTTCTGAGTTGTCCTCCACCAATATCCAAGCCTTGCCCACCTTGTTAAACCGGAAGCGAAGCAATTCTGCCCTCGTTGTGCCCGTCATCTCAGCATCAATTGCATAATCACCAAGGGTTACCGCATATCGATACGGCCTTGCGATTTCTGACTTTCTATCGAAATTTGATGCCCAATTCGTATCACCTAACTTTATGTCGCCGGAAATCGGCATGATAGTAACACTGCCATAATCCTTTACGCATGAACCACTTAGAAAATGGCTTCCACGAAAGCCCTGTATTTTTTTATCGGCAAAATAGTATGGTGCAACACACTTTACATTGCCCGCTCGGGTCTGTGGTGTCCAATTTGTCATGGCATTCGGCAATCCTGCGCTGGGGAAGGTTTGCCCCTCATTCGCCGTACCAATGTACTCATTTACCCAATCAGCCGGTTGTGTTTGTGTAAAGCCATTCAACGGAATGAAAACTAAGCAAAGCAGAATTGAAAGAAAATATACGCGCATAAGGTTGTGAATATGCAGGATCGTATTGACAACACGCAAGTTATTTCTCGGTTAATGCAACAACTCCTAACCGTCTTCGGGAATGCCTAACCGTTAGAGCATCTAATATGCCATGTTAGGAGACCAAACATGCCTCCAATATGCGTGTTAGACTGCTCACATCGTAAGACTATGAGAACAAACTGATATGTCCGCAACCGAGCCAATTTTTCACGAGGAGCATGCCCCGGATTTTGATACCTGCTGGGCGCTGTTGGAGCGAGTGGTTGCGAGTCCGCAGCTCAAGCGCGCCAACCGAATGCGCGAGTTTCTTCTTTTCGTTGGTCAAAGGACATTGAAAGATGGCTGTGATGTCCTTCATGAACAGGAGATTGGCTCCGTTGTATTCGGACGCCCAGAGGTCTACGACACCAGTGCGGACAACATAGTACGAGTCAATGCGACCGACCTGCGTAAACGCATAGAAGATTACTTTGAGACAGACGGTGC
>Ga0116230_10005483_pt1 | contig 12448 bp, 12 predicted proteins | sample S1TSphfallax_3_FD_88678 | JGI IMG/M metagenome (GOLD analysis project Ga0116230, IMG submission 88678) | Host-associated microbial communities from peat moss isolated from Minnesota, USA - S1T2_Fd - Sphagnum fallax MG | ecosystem: Host-associated > Plants > Peat moss > Unclassified | place...
CCGAGGTGGCGTTCTCTAAGACTGGCGTCGTTCTCTCGACAGCTTGCGCACGAATCTGACGACGAGCACGACGAGGGTGACGAGCATCACGGCACACAGCACGATCACTGCGATGCCGACGTCGGATTTCACGCTCCACTCCCAAGATCGAGCCGCCCACCAGGACGAAGTCTCACCAAGCCCTCTTGGATCACCGACACGACGTGTTCTCCGGCTCTGTTGAACATCGTCCCTTGGGCGAGACCGCGTGCCCCCGCGCCAACCGGGCTTCGATAGTCGTAGAACAGCCAGTCGTCCGCTCGGAGCGGACGATGGAACCACATGCAATGGTCCAAGCTCGCCCCACTCACCGCAGGATCGCCGGATGAGATCCCGTGCCGTTCCAGGATTGAATCGACGAGTGTGAGGTCCGAGCCAAACGTCACGACAGCAGCATGGACCAGCGGATCGTCGCCGAGATCACTGCCCGCACGCATCCACAGCTGACCTCGCTCTGCAGGCGTACCGACCCGTTCCCAAGGTATCCCGGTCACGAAGCGCACCTCGAGACCGTAGGGCTCCGGGTAGCCACCTGGCATGAAACCTGGTTCGAGTAGCGGACGACCCGGGGCGGCGAGCTCTTCGGGAAGAGGAGCTTGTGGCATCGAGTCCTGGTGTTCGAGTCCACGCTCGTTCCCGTGAAACGAGCACTGGAGGTTGAAGATCGCCTCTCCGTGCTGGATCGCGACGACGCGTCGCGTGGCAAACGATCTCCCATCGCGGATGCGGTCCACCTCGTAGAGGATCGGACTTTCGGGGTCACCTGGACGCAAGAAGTAGGAGTGCAGAGAGTGCACGTGACCTCGATCGACGGTCCGCCCAGCGGCGACAAGTGCTTGAGCCGCGACCTGGCCGCCAAAGACGCGGGTGCGCCCCTCGCCGATACTGAATCCTCGGAAGATGTTCACCTCGATGGCTTCGAGGTCGAGGATCTGCAGCATCTCCGCGATAGGTGCCTCCACCAGCCACACGGTACAGTAAGCGTCGATGTCCCTCGCCGTCCCTACGCGTACTGATCGCGCCCGTGAGTACATGAAGACTCCGGATTTCGCCAAGCTGTGGCGATACGCAACCGTCTCCGTGATCTCGACCGTCATCTCACTTGGCGGCCTCTACCTCTTCTTCCGGGTCATCAAGATCGGCTCGGCGGCGGAGAGCAATGCCCTTGCGTCAGGCATCGCCACGGTGCCTTCGTATTACCTCAATCGCACCTGGGCCTGGGGAAAAACTGGCAAGTCGCATCTGATGCGCGAAGTCGTACCGTTCTGGGTGATCGCTGCGATCAGTGTCGTGCTTTCGACGATTGCCGTGAGCTTCGCCGACCACGAGGCGCATCGACACCTGCATTCGCACACCCTTGAGACACTGGTCGTCGAAGGAGCGAACTTCGTGACCTACGGCATCATTTGGGTCGGCAAGTTCATCCTGTTCAACAAGGTGCTGTTCGTCAAGCCTGCGCCGGGAGCAGGCGTTCCCGCCGTCGGCTGAGCAACTCACCACGATCGAGGAACCACCCGGCCATTGCCGCGATAAGGGCCAGGATCAGCACCGGGAGGTCACCGAAGCGCTCGTAGACGGTGCGGCCAGTGCGCAGAGGAACCGTGGCTCTCAGTACTTGTCGAGTGCCGAGCCCGGAGAGCGCAGTCGGGTCCCCATCGGGATTGATGAAGCCGCTGTAGCCCGTTGTTGCTACCTGGACGAGGTCGCGACCTTCAGACACCGCCTGGAGGCGCGACGCAGCGAGCTCTTGTAGCGGTACCTGGGAATCTCGGTAGGACGCGGTGTTTGTCGGTACAACCAGCACCTCGCCACCGGCTCGTACGCCCGATCTCGCGCGGCCGGCGAAGAACGTCTCGTAGGAGACGAGGAGCGCCAAACGCCCCGCTGGCGTCTCGACCATGCCCGACCCGTGTCCCACAATGGCGTCGCGCGGAACAGCGTTCAAGCTTGCGAAGTGGGCGAAGAGAGACCGCCACGGCACGTACTCGCCAAACGGCACCGCGTGCACCTTCTCGAAGGACGTCAAGTAGCGCCCCGAGGGTCCGAAGACCGCAGCTTCGTTGAGGAAGCTCGACGTGCCGACATCGATCGTCACCCCGACGACGAAGGTTGCCCTCAGCCTTCGCGCCACGGCCCCGAGATACGGCTCGATCCCCGAGGCTCGTAGGCCCTGATCGAGTGCGACCGCGTCTTCGGGCCACACGATCAACTGGGTCCTGCGCTGCACCGTCGAGGTCGCAGCGATCTGTGCTGCGAGCACCGATGCTGGCGAGACGTCGAGTGCGCTGAGGCCGCGCTGGCCCCCACCCTGCACGGCCACGACGGAGATGTCCCGTACGCCAGGGCCGCCGTCGGGAGCAACCGACGCCAGGAGGGCCAGCGCGAGCACCACGGCCACGTGCAACAGCCCCGTCGTGATCTTGGCCTCGACAAGCGCACTTGCCCCGCAGGCGATCACCACTGCTCCTGCCATGACGAGGAGCGGTCCTCCGACACGCGCCATGTCGAGGAGCGGGCCATCGGCCTGTCCAAGTGGAAGGCCCCCAAGGGGAAGTCCACCAAAGGGCCACGTCTCACGCAGCCATTCCGCGCCGACGAGCAGACCCGGCAGAGCCACGTGACGCCCTCGACCTGCCGGACACAGTGCGCACGCCAGCCCGATGCTCGCGGCCTCGATCAGTACTAAAGCGACATAGCCAGCGGCGGTGAACTGCATTGCCCACCAGCAGCCGATGGCGAGCTGACCGGCCCCGGCCATCCAGCCGACGAGCAGGCGCCGCCTCCAGCGACGACCCCGGAGTGACCAGCAGAGCAGCGCAATACCGAGAGGAGCGAGCGGCCACCACTGCCCCGGCGGAATCGAGGCTCCGACACATGCTCCGCTTGCGAGGCCCAAGCTGGAGTCGACGACGGCAGTGGCGACCCGCCTCACACGTCGAGCTGCCCTGCGATTGCCTGTGCGGCTCGCTCGCCACTTGCGATGCACGCAGGTATGCCGATCCCATCGAACGTGGCCCCTGCCAGCGCACAGCCGGGCAGGGCTACAGCCAGCTGGTGCGCCCTGGCAGTCCGTCCCAAGTGACCACTCACGTACTGGGGAAAGGCCACAGGCCAGCGCTTCACCACAGCATCGAGTGGGACATCAGCGATGCCGAGAATGTCGCGGAGCTCTCGTCGCACCTCGTCGACGAGATGGCCGTCGTCGAGGGCGAGCGCTCGTTCGTCGCCGTCACGGCCCGCCGAGGCTCGAATCACGATCTCGCCGGGTGCGGCTGAGCGGGGCCACTTGGTCGACGTGAAGGTCGCAGCAGTAACCAGCCGTCCCGATGTACGCGGCACGAGCACGCCGCTTCCAGGAAGGGCGGAAGTCGACGGTAACGACATACCGGGACGCGCAAGCGACGCTACGAGGGTGCCCGGAATTGCGGTGTCCGGCCACGCAAGCGTCACGGTCACAACCCCAGAGTAGGGGACCGACCTGCACAGCCCAGAGAGCTCGGGCGAGGCCACCGCGAGCAGCTTCGCCGCATCAAAGCCCGGCACAGCAAGTACGACGGCGTCCGCTTCGTACGAGCCGCCGCCGACGTGTACCCGCCACGTCGGGCCAGGCGCATCGCCGACCTCTCGGAGCTGCTCAAGACGATCCACACGGCAACGCGTATGGATCTCGACACCTGCCGCGCGGCAGTTCGCCGCCAGGGACGTGGTGAGCGAGGCAATACCGCCTCGAAGACCGAGAAAGATCGACGAAGGGGTAGACGTCGGTGTTGCGGTGCCCCGTCGTGGGGTGTCTGCACTCGATTGCGGCGCACCTGGAGCACCCGGTCGCCTGCGTAGCGCCTGGATCAGGCTGCGAGAGCCCGCAGCAGGACCGGCGAGCGACGGAGCCGCCGCCGCGAACGACAACCGCTCGCTGCTGCCTGCATTGATGCCACCGATGAGCGGGTCTACGAGGCAGGCCAGCACAGCACGGCCTAGGCGTGGTCCGACCACCTCGGCAATCGTTGGGTCTGGACCGTCCAGCGGTGGACCACTCCATGGCGCACCGCCCACATGCATGTCAGCCGACTGCCCACCACCAGACTGCCCACCACCAGACGGCCCAACACCAGACTGCCCACCACCAGACTGTCCAACACCAGACGGCCCGCTATCCGATGGGGTGGTGCGCACGAGGGAGGCGAGCTGACGTGCCGCAGCTGACATGGGGAGCACGAAATCGGCTGCGGCACGCACCGTGGAGGCCCAGGACACGATCCCGCTCCGCCGTAGCGCTCCAAGGTCCGTCGGCACGCCGAGAGCAAGGCCACTCGGCAGCGGCCGGGGACGTCCCCTGCTGAAGACGGCGGCGCTCGACGTTGCCGGTGCCAGCAGCTCCTCGCCCAGGCCGAGGTCTCGACAAAGTCGCACGCCGTCTGGACTGCGTGTGATGAAGTTGTCTGGGCCAAGATCGATCGGCCGACCCCGCAGCTCGGCTGTTTGGAGCTTGCCTCCGATCTCCTCGGCCCGCTCGAGCACAATCACCCGCGCGACAGGCGCCAATGACCGTGCAGCAGCGAGCCCGGCGACGCCCCCACCGACGATGACAACGGTCCGACGTTTCAGCTCCCCGGTCCCCTCGCCGGCCTCCCTCGTAGCGTTGCGTCCGGCGGAGTGCCTTGGATGCTCGTCGGCTACCGAGCTGACCACGCCGCCACCGCCGCAGCGTCGACCCTGCGCGCCAACGCGGCGGCGATGCGCGGGTCGTCGTTTAACGAAGGGGTCCGGGCAAAGGCCAGACCGAGGTTGTCGGCGACATTGCGGGCCTCGATGTCGAGGTCGTAGAGCACTTCGAGGTGATCCGAAGTGAAGCCGGCGGGGCAGACGACGACACCGTCGAACCCCTCACCTGCGAGCGTCGCAAGCAGCTCCAAGATGTCAGGTCCTATCCAGGGTTCGGGAGTCCGCCCCGCACTCTGCCAACCGACCCGCCAGCTTTCCACTGCCGCCTTTGAGGCTACGAGCTCCCCCGTCTCGGCGAGCTCGACGGGATAGCGGTCGCCAGCTGCCAAAATACGCTGAGGAAGGCTGTGCGCCGACACCACCAGCTCCACGCGCTCTGGAGCGCCACGGGCACCGGGACGCTCCAGGGTCGCCATCGCGGCTCGAACCCGCTCGGCGAGCACATCGGTCAGCGTCTCGTCATCGTGCCAACGTTCCACCCACGTCGACTCAAGTCCGCGGGCATCGGCTCGCTCTTTCGCCCGTCCGAGGTACTCGCCGACACTCATCGAGGAGTAGTGCGGGGCGAGCACGACTCCGACGATCTGTTCAACAGCGCGGTCGGCCAGCTCGTCGACGGCGTCCTCGATCTTGGGATGGGTGTGCTTCGCCCCGCTCACGACGGTGTACGCACCTGGCCGAAGCTCGTCGAGTGCTCTGCGCACAGCATCCACCTGCGCAGCGGTCCTCTGGGCAAGGGGCGACACGCCGCCGATGGCGTCGTAGCGACGGACCAAGTCGGCGAGCTGCTCGTCGGTCGGTGGTCGGCCACGCCGGATGTCCACGTAGTACGGGAGGATGTCTTCGGGGCTCGCCGGTGTCCCGTACGCCATGACAACGACGCCGATGGGCTTGACGGTGTTCATTGCCCGGCCCCGTTCATCGCCCAGCCCCGTTCATCGACCGGCCCCGTGTACGAGCTCCACAAGACGTGTGAGCACGTCGGGGTCGGTCGAGGGAAGAACCCCATGACCCAGGTTGAAGATGTGACCAGGTGTGCCTCCAAGCTCGTCCAAGACCCGCTGTGCTTCTACGGCCGCGACGTCGTATCCGGCAAGACAGATCGCAGGATCCAGATTGCCTTGGATGGCAGGGCGCGACCCGACCCGGGCCCGGGCGGAGTGGAGCGGCACGCGCCAATCGACGCCGATCACCTCCACCTCAGGACAGGCCATCAGGTCGAGGAGTTCTCCCGTGCCGACGCCGAAGTGAATTCGTGGCACGCCGAGGTCGCCAACACCTGCGAAGACCCGACGCGTCGCAGGAAGCACCAGATCCTCGTATTCCCGGCGAGTGAGTGCTCCCGCCCAGGAGTCGAAGAGCTGAATCGCACTGGCACCAGCGATGACCTGCGAGCGCAACGAAGCGATAGCGATGTCGGCCAAGTGCTCGAGCAAGGTGGCCCACGTCACAGGATCGGTGTGCATCAGTGCCTTCGTGCGAGCAAAGTCCCGCGAAGGACCACCTTCGACGAGGTAGCTCGCCACGGTGAACGGCGCACCAGCGAAGCCGATCAGCGGGACGTCGAGAACCTCGACGAGATTTCGCACGGTCTCGATGACGTACGGCGTGTCGAGCTCGGGTTCGAGGGGCCGGAGACGGCGCAAATCCGCGGAGGAACGGAACGGCTCGGCGATGACGGGACCGGTCCCGGCAACGACGTCGACTCCCACGCCGATCGCAGCGACAGGAACGACGATGTCGGAGAAGAGAATCGCTGCATCGACGCCGTAACGACGGACGGGCTGAAGTGTGATCTCGGTGGCGAGCTCCGGAGTGGCGATGGCGTCGAGGATGCTGCCCGAACCGCGGACCGCCCGGTACTCGGGTAGCGATCGCCCGGCCTGGCGCATAAACCACACGGGGACATGGTGTGCAGGCTTGCCGCGGCAGGTGAGCAGGAAGGCCGACTCGACAACAGACACGCGACGACCCTAGTCCCGTGGGTGTCGCATCCCCCGCTCGTGCTCGTTTGGCCCCTCGGTGTCGAGGTGGAGTATGAAGTACATCTGTGAGCGAGGTCACGACGATCGAGACTCCGATGCCTGCCGGCAGCACGCACGAGGTGAAGCGGCCAGAGCTGCTCGCCGTGGGCGTGATGATCTGGCTGGGCAGCGAGTTCATGTTCTTCAGCGGGCTGTTCGCCGCGTTTTTCACCATCCGCGCCCATGCGGCCGTGTGGCCGCCGCCCGGGACGAAGCTCGACACCTACCAGGCTCTCGTGTTCACGGTCATCCTGCTGGCGTCGAGCCCGACCATGCAGTTCGGCGTGTGGGCACAAGAGCGGGGCGAGCGAGCAAAAGCCCGTGCGTGGATCGTCGTAAGCATGCTGCTCGGTGCCTCGTTCATCGGCAACCAGCTCTACGAGTGGAACACGCTGCCATTCCACGCCACCAGTAATGCTTATGGCTCGCTCTTCTACATCATGTCGGGCCTCCATGGTCTCCACGTCCTGCTCGGGCTGGTAGCCATGGTGGCGCTGCTGTTCCGCCTGTCAGGGCCGAAGGGAGATCCTGGAGAGACGGCGGTGTTCCAAGCCGTCAGCTACTACTGGCACTTCGTCGACATCGTCTGGATCGGTTTGTTCAGTGCGCTCTTCCTTCTCTCCTAAGCGGCTCCGGCGTCTCGCAGCGCCGCTGACCATCGTCGTCGTCGCAGTCGCGATCGCCGCCGTGTTCTTCACACCACAGACCAAGTCAGTAGCTGCTCGCTCTCTCGGCTCGGCTGAATTGACCTCGGCCACATCGCCGAATGCCGCGGCAGCGCTGGCTGAGGGCAAGACCCTGTTCGACAACAACTGTTCGAGTTGTCACGGTGTCGAAGCGCAAGGAAGTGCGATCGCGCCGAACCTCCGTGGCGTGGGTTCGGCCACCGTGGACCTGTGGGTGTCCAGCGGCTGGATGCCGCTCGCAAACCCCACAGCACAGCCCGCACGAAAGCCGTCGAAGTTCGACAATGCTCAGACGGTAGCGATTGCCGACTACGTCGCATCGCTCGCAAAGGGCGGCCTCGCCATTCCGAAGGTCAACCTCAAGGGGTCGAATGTGGCGACGGGCTTCAGCGTCTTCGCCCTCAACTGCGCCCCCTGTCACACCGTGACCGGAGCCGGTGACGCCTTGGCAAATGGCATCTATGCGCCTGCGCTTCACGGACTGTCGGCGACGATGATCGCCGAGGCGATCCGCACCGGGCCGGGCAACATGCCCCGATTCAGCACCTTCACCATCTCGAAGGCCCAGCTCGACGATGTCGTGGCGTACGTGACCAAGAACATCGAGAACCCGACCAACCCCGGCGGTCTCGGTCTCGGAGGCGTCGGACCGGTGGCTGAAGGCTTTGTCGGCCTCTTCGTCGGCGTCGGGCTCTGCGTGCTGGTGGCGCTTTGGATCGGCGACCGGACCGAGCGCGAGGATGGCGCCCACGGCAAAGGCGGAGACGGACCCGGTGGGCCCGATGCAGATGAAAGCGAGCGCGAGGTCGTTCATGCCTGATGAACCCGAGGGCACCGACCCTCACGGCTCTGGTCCTGAGGGATCGCACGAGGATGTCACTCCTCAAAGCGATGGGAGTGGTCATGTCCCGGCGAGCCATGGCGTCACCCACGTCATGGGTACACCGGTGTCGATCAGCGCTCCCCAATTCCAAGTCGCAGCGAGGAACCCCAAGCGGGTCGAGGGCGTCGTCGCTCTCGCCTTCGTGGTCTCACTTGGAGCATTTGGTGTCTTCGGCGGCGCTTACTGGATCAACGCCGATAATTACATCCTTGGTATCTCCCTCGGCGTGGCGCTCTTCGCCTTCGGCTTCGGGCTGGTGTCGTGGGGCAAGTACCTCATGCCACGCGGGCCTTTCGAAGAGCCCCGACCACAGATGGCCGTTTCCAAGCAGGAGCGCTCCGAGTTCGTCGCCGACTTCGCAGTGCGTGGCAAAGTTGCCATCGAGAGGCGCAGCTTCCTTGCAAAGATCATGGGAGCAGCGGGCGCCGTTCTCGGCATCGTCGTCGCCTTCCCACTGATCCGCTCACTTGGACCTAAGCCCGACGAGTCGCTCTACCACACCTCGTGGCGCAAGGGCGCCAAGCTGACGGCAATCGACGGCAAGGCTGTTCAGGTGGACGACATCGACGTGGGCGGTGTGATCACGGTCTTCCCCCCGAATGACCTGGGCGGCGCACTGTCTCAGACGATTCTCATCCGGCTGAAGCAGTCAGGTCCGGTGGTGACCGGGAAGGGTCGCGAGACCTGGGGTCCCCACGGATATGTCGCATTCTCCAAGGTCTGCACCCACGCCGGGTGTCCTGTCGGGCTGTACGAAGAGCTCACCGAAGAGCTGCTTTGTCCTTGCCACCAGTCGCTCTTCAACATCAACACGGGGGCCTTGCCGGTGTTTGGCCCTGCACCTCGGCCGCTTCCACAGCTGCCGCTGTACGTCGACAGCAAGGGCTATTTGCGAGCCCAGGCTGATTTCGACGAGCCTATTGGTCCTGGATTCTGGTACCGAGGTGGATCGAACGGGAGTCCCAAAGTGAACGGCCATCTGCAGTGATCGACGCACTCTACGGCTGGGTTGACGACCGCCTCGCGGTCTCGCGGGGAGGAAGGCATCTCCTCGACAAGATCTTTCCTGACCACTGGTCATTCATGATCGGTGAGATCGCCCTCTACTCGTTCATCGTCCTGCTGGTCACAGGCATCTTTCTCGTGTTGTACTTCGTGCCTTCGGGAAGCGATGTCGTCTATCACGGCGTCTACGCCCCGCTGAGGGGACAGACGGTCTCCGAGGCTTACAACTCGACCGTCAACCTGAGCTTCTCGGTCCGCGGTGGGCTGTTGATGCGCCAGATGCACCACTGGGCCGCGAACATCTTCGTAGGTTCGATCGTGGTGCACATGGCACGTGTCTTTTTCACCGGCGGCTTTCGTCGACCGCGAGAGATCAACTGGATGGTCGGCACGACCCTGTTGATCCTTGCGATTCTGAACGGGTTCCTTGGCTACTCGCTACCGGACGACCTGATCTCCGGCACCGGAATCCGCATCGCCTTCTCGGTGCTCGAGGCCATACCCTTCGTCGGCACCTACTTGGCCTATTTCCTCTTCGGTGGGGCCTATCCAGGGACTGCGATCATCCCTCGCTTCTTCATCATCCACGTGCTGATCATGCCGCTGATCATCCTGGGGCTGATCGGGGCGCACCTCGGCATGCTCGTGCGGCACAAGCATGCCCAGTTCCCTGGCGGTGGCGCGACGAACGAGAACGTCGTGGGCTCTCCTTTGTGGCCGAACTACGCCGCAAAGGCAGGTGGCTTCTTCTTCCTCACCACCGGCATCACTGCGCTGCTCGGTGCTGCGGTTCAGATCAACCCGATCTGGCAGTACGGGCAGTACTACGCGTACAAGGTCAGCTATGCGGTGCAGCCCGACTGGTACATGGGATGGCTGGACGGGGCGCTACGCGTCATGCCCGCCTGGGAAATCCACTTCCCTGGTCACATGATCCCGACGATTTTCTTCCCGGCGATCCTCCTGCCGGGGCTGACCTTCAACCTGATCTATGCCTGGCCATTTCTCGAAGCCAAGCTACGAGGGACGAACGACGAGCAGCACCTGCTCGAGAGCCCGCGCGATCAGCCGCTGCGGACAGCCGCCGGAGCGACCGTCTTTGCTTTCTACTTCGTCCTGTTTGGTGCGAGCGCCACGGACGTGCTGGCGAACTACCTCTCGCTCTCGTTGAACTTCGTCCTGTGGACATTCCGGATTTTGTGCATCGTGGTGCCGATCGTCGTGTTCCCCGTGGCGTACAAGATCTGCCTCGAGCTCAAGGCCACACCAGGGTCAGGCAAGCGCAAGCGCCACAACATCATCGTGCGGTCTGCTGACGGTGGATACACGACGGTCGTCACACCTGAGTACCCGGGTTATGTCCAGCCTGAGCTCGAGCCGGTGAGCATCGAGTCGGTCGACCTCGTCTCGGCGATGACCGCCGATAGCGACAGGGACGACGGTGTGTACCGCATCCCTCGCGACTATCGCTGAGCCGGTGGTCGGACTCGAACCGACGACCTGACGATTACAAATCGCCTGCGCTACCAACTGCGCCACACCGGCGGGTGAACGACCAAGAGCTTGACACCTTCTGGGGTGGTCCGTCACGTCTTGGGATGCCACGCCCGCACAGGTGCGGGTAGGGTCATCGACCATGCTTGGAGCGCCGCCTAAAGGCTCTGCACTCGCCCGTCGGCGGCTCAGGCGCCGCATGGCCGCTGGTGTCATCGTCGCTTTGGTCGTCGCACTTTTCGTCGGCGAGGTGATCGATCAAATCGTCAAGGCTTCCGCTCCAGCTGCTCGTCGATCCTCGGATAGCTGGATCGCAGCAGTAGCGCCGATCATCGGCGAGTCCACGAGTCTCGCGTCGACGCTGCACGACATCCGCAACGTGACCGGTCTACCCGTCTGCAGCTCGACGGGATGCCAGCGCCGTACCTTTGACGCCAAGCTTGGCGAGCTGGAAAAGGGCACCAGAGACGATCTTCAGGCCTTGGATGCGATCGGTCTCGTGCCACCCTCGCAGCGTGCGGGCTCGCTCATGGCGAGCGTCCTTCGCGATCGAGCGAGTGCGTCGGGCAACCTGGCTGGAGCCGTGGCGCTGCTGCTCGGTCCTTCGCACGCACATGTGACCTCGGCCCGGGCTCAGGGTCTGCTGATAGCTGTCGGCGACGAGCTACTCGAAGCTGACGGCGACTACGACAAGTTCCTCAAATCCCTGCCGAAGCGCCGCTCGGTGCCGCAGCTCGCGTCATCGGTCTGGGTTCAAGACCCTGGGTCGTGGACGCGCACCGGTGTGCAGCTGTGGGCGGACCGCCTCGAAGCAGCGACGGGGCTGCAGTCGAACTCGTCGATCTCGCTGATTGCCATCTCGACGAGCCCACCGGCACTGCGCATCACGAACCTCCCGGCAGCACCGACGACGACGACATCTCCCACGACCACCACGACGTCGACCACCACGACGTCAACCTCGACCACGACGACGCTTCCAGGGGCACCCACGACATCGTCGACCTCCTCCACGACGACCTCGACAACGACGACCTCGACAACGACCACGGTGCCCGTCACGACGACGACCCTTCAGGTGCCTCCAGCCGGCTCAGTCTCCGTCCTCGCACCCACGACACACATCGAGATCGACGTGATCGTGGCGGACGCCGGCAATGTCACCGCCGCGCCTGTGTCCGTCGAAGCGTCTCTCGTGCCTCGCCTGTCCAGTTCGTCGCTCACGTCGACACCAGTACGTGCACACGCGTCGATCCCGGTTCTTACGTCGGGTGAGGCTCGCTATCTGGCGCTCGGCCCAATGCACATCGTCGAAGGCGCCACGTACGTACTGACGGTCACGGCCACCGTGAATGGCACGACCATGGCGAGCGATCGGGTCATTCTCGACATTGCCGGCTGAGAGGCCTAAGCGCACCGGCTGCCGAGGTCTGGCCGGTGTGTCTAGGTAAGGCGATCGTTCCTTTCGTCGTCGGCACGCTCTGCTCTTCGGATTGCCTGACGCAGCGATATGCCCTGTGCCCGTGCGAGCGCAGCAGCGTCGTCGTGCTCGATCTTGCGGCGACCATCGGTGATCTTCACTCGCAGGTCGTAGC
>Ga0116230_10005484_pt1 | contig 12447 bp, 7 predicted proteins | sample S1TSphfallax_3_FD_88678 | JGI IMG/M metagenome (GOLD analysis project Ga0116230, IMG submission 88678) | Host-associated microbial communities from peat moss isolated from Minnesota, USA - S1T2_Fd - Sphagnum fallax MG | ecosystem: Host-associated > Plants > Peat moss > Unclassified | place: USA...
CATGCGGGTCTGGCCGATGTGTATGCGCTCGCGTCGAGTTATGGTGCAACTTCGATCGAAGCCAGCGCCGCCAAAGCGATCACCGAGGCGCATCGTGCGCTCGCGCTGAACGATGATCTCGCCGAAGCACATGCGACGCTGGGCTTTGTGCACCTTACAAAGCTGTCGGAATGGCCCAAGAGCGAAGCGGAATTCCGGCGGGCACTCGAGATCGATCCTAATTACGCCAATGCGCATCATTGGATCGCCTACGACCTGTGGTTTTTCGGTCGCAAGGATGAAGCTCTCGAAGAGATCGCGATGGCCCGGCGACTCGACCCGTTGTCCGCCGTCACCAACGCGGATGAAGGACATTTCCTTTATGCGGCACGTCGCTTCGATGACGCAGCGGCACGACTCCAGAGGGCGATTGAGCTGGCTCCCGAATTTGGTCAGCCGCATGCAACCTTGGCTCTCTTGGAACTGGAACAGGGGCATTCCTCAGACGCTGTGCGCGAGGCGCGTGCCGCGCTTGCACTCGATCCCGATAACCCGAGGACGATGGGTGAGGTGGGCTTTGTCCTGGCGTCCACCGGCGAGGTAGGGCGTGCGAAGGAATTGCTGACACGATTGCAAAGTCTCGCGCACGCGGGATCGTCGTTTTCTTTCGCTCCCGCCATGATCGAAATCGGTCTCGGCCAAGAGGACCGAGCGGTTGCAACGCTGCGGGACATCTTGGTGCCGCTCGCGCAACTCGGGCTTGGACTAGGAAGTCTCTCGCAGTGGCATATTTTTGATGCGCTCCCGGATAATGCGCGCTACCGAGAACTCGTCTCCAAACCGGGCCCGCTATGAGTGAGGTATCATCGGGATGGCACCGTTGTCGACACATGGGGACCACCTTGAAAATTATCGCCGCGCTCTTCGCGCTACTCGTGATGGTGGAATTGTTCACCACTAACATCGCTCGGGCGGATCAGGATAATCCCTGGCTGGCGCTGAATTTCTTGCAGGGAACGTGGGCTGCCAATGCCGATGCCGGATCGGCAGGTGCCCACAGCAGCGGTCTATACGCATTCGAATACGAATTGAAGCAACATGTTCTCTCCCGCGTCAGCAAGAGCCCTGTTAGTTGCAAGGGGCCGGCCACATTTGACTGCGAGCACAGCGACCTGCTTTACATTTATCAGGATGTGGAAGGCCAGCCATTGAAGGCGATATATTTTGATAACGAAGGACATGTTATTCACTACAACGTGTCTACGCCCGATGCGATGACTGTGGTTTTCCTCTCCGACGCGAGCAACGTGGGACCGCAGTTCCGATTGATGTACCAACGCAAGAATTTGACGATGTACGGAAAATTCCAAACGCGAATGCCAGGAGAGGAGGAATGGAAGTCCTATCTTGAGTGGAGCGGCGCAAGGAAATAATTGCTGGCGCACCGCAATACACCGATCCGATCAACCGGGATCGATGGCGGTAGAAGATAGGAATCATATAGCCCTGCCCCGGAGTCATCGTAGCGCCGCCTACAGGTTGATGTCCCGCCAATACCGGGTCGATGAATGCCGTCCCGGCGCCCGCTGTCGCTGCTGATGCGTTGGTCCTTGTCCCCCTTGACGATGCCCCGTGGGCTCGTGCGCATCGTCGTCGCATGCTCGCAGGGCACCCGTACCACCCGGCTTCACGGCCGCGACCTCGCGGCTTACCGGTCGGGGTTTGACGCAGTTCACGTTTCTGCACGAAGCGCAGCTTTTCGAAACTCCACGCAAGAAACGGCAACCATCAAGCAAGCCCGTCGCCTAAATTTCCCGCACCGCAGCTGAGGACTCCGGACGACTGAAGGAGCACGGCTGTCATGCGCGAATGGAGCAACACCCGGGAGCTGCCGATGTTTCGACTGATCGTGATCGCCTCGTTTTTCATTGGTCTTGCCGCGTGCGGCGGTGGCGGAGGCGCTGGTGCTGCCGGCGGCGGCAGCAGCAGTGGCTCGGGCACCTCGGTTGTTGCCCCGACGTCCCTGTCCTACTCGAGCCCCCTCTCCACGATCGTCGGCACGGCGCTCACCGCGCAGACCCCAAGCGTCACCGGCACAGTCAGCGCCTACTCGGTCACTCCCGCGCTTCCCGCGGGTTTGTCGATCGATGCCGCCACCGGCGTGATCTCCGGAACCCCGACGACGACAACCCCGACGACGACGTACACGGTAACGGCGACGAACTCAGCCGGTAGCACCAGCTTCGCCCTGGTGTTGAGCGTCGCTGCGGCCGGCGCGATCCAGATCTCCGCGCTCAGCGAGATCACGGCAGAAACGCTGTCGTCACTGACCATCACGGGCACCGGGTTCGACCCGGCCAACGCGGCTATTTCGGTGGTCTTGCAGCCGGAGTCCGGTGCCGCTGCGCTGGTGGTGCCTGCCTATGCGGCCAGCCCGACTAGCGTCCAGATCATGGTTCCGCCATTGCTCGATCTGACGACCAAAGCATTCGCGGACGGTACGGTCGCGGTGCAAGTCATCGAGGTCAATGGCACGACGGTGTCTGCTTCTAACGTGATCACGGGACTGGCGATAGCGGCGCCGCCGGCCGTGCCTACCGGGGTCGGCGTCGGCGTGCTGACGGTGGCGTTCTTGACGGCGGGACAGAACGTCGCGAACAGCGTGCAAAGCGCGACGAGCGGCAACCCAGCGCTCAGTGCGTTGGGAACGGATCTGGGGATCTACGAGCAAGACCTCTCCGGCTTGATCACGGCAATTAACTCGATCACGAGCGACCCCGGTCAAACGGTCTCTCTGCCGACCAGCAACGGCGTACCCTTCGTATTGAATGCGCAGGTGTTGGCCCTGTCCGACCAGTTGGCGCTCGCCTATGTGACTCAGTTCGATGAGCAGGCCGGGCTCGTCACGGGTGCCCCCGCGGCTTCGCGTGTGCGCAAGAGCGGTCGGCCGCGAGCGGCTGCGACTTCGTCGAGTTGCTTCAACACCGGTACATCCGCCGACGCCGACTTCTGCGCGTTTCAGCAGTATGGACAGGACCAGGCGACCGTGGGCGCGCAGGCCGTGCAGAACTTCGCAAAACTCGAGGCGGGTCTTTACCTTGGGGTGCTCGGTGGCTGGGCGATCGACGGACTGGCCGAAGGGGGCGTTCTCCTGCAAGAGTCGGCCGAGGCCGCGCAACTCGTTTGGAGCGCGGCGAGTTCGCATATCGCCGCCTACGCGACGGCCAGCCAACCGCCGCCGGTTTCGGATTCTCTGAAGGATGTCTTGGTCGAAGTCGTCGACAAAGTGGCGCTCGGAGGACTCGGTGTGCTGCCCGCCGCGGTGCAAGCGGACAGCATCTATGAGGATGCTGCGACCGTGCTGGAGAGTTCTGCCGGTGTGGCGCCCGCAGGGGGCTTGCTGCTCGGCAACGTGCACAGCGATCCACCGCCCGCGACCACGCCGGTGGATTTTTATCAGGTCTCCGCGCAGGGCGCGACCATGAGTTCCTCGAGCGCGCAACTGGCCGTTGCAACGAGCGCGCAATCTTCGACGGTCGCCGGTGCGACGCTCCAGCCGAGCTTCACCGTGAGCACGAGCGGCTCAGGCACGGTCACCTCGTCGCCGCCGGCCATCGATTGCGGCACGAGTTGTACGACGACCGTGGCCGCGGGTACCGTCGTCACACTTACCGCGACCCCGGCATCGGGGAATGTCTTTTCAGGGTGGTCGGGCGGCGCTTGTTCCGGCACGGGCGCGTGCGTCATCACCGCCAGCGCCAACGTCTCGGTGACCGCGACATTTGCCCTTGCGACTGGCTCGAGCGCCCCCTCCATCGCGCTCACGGTCGCGACGTGTCAGACGAATGAGACGACCTTCGCCGATACCGCGAGCTTCACCATGGCGGTCACGGGTCCGGAGGATGCCCTGGTGGAGATTCCCGATTCCTTCACCGCCAGCTGCGGCGCGTGGCAGAGCGTGCCTGCCGGAAACCTCTACTCCAGCCTTGCGATATGTCAGCGGACCGGTGCCTCACCAAGCGCGGCCAGCATCACGATGTCCACGTCCAACCTCCTCTCGACGGGTACGCCGTTCACCTACAGTCAAGCGTTCGCCGTCGATACGTATTCGGCCGCCACGGGTGTCGTCCAGGCGGCCATGATCAACGCGACCGCGCAATGCGACTAGCGCGCCCGGAGCGGAGCCGCAACTCCCGACTTGATCTCGCGCAGATGGGCGTTCCAATCCTCCCAAGGTGCCGCGTTCGCAATGCGTTGTGCCGAAAGACCGTTGACTGCCGCGTCGGAGTCGGACGCCCCATCGTGCGTGGCCAGCCGGTGTGCCAACCACATGTATCGAAAGAATTGGGTCTCCGGCGCCTGCGGGCCGAGCACGCGATCGTACTGTTGCAAAGCGTTGCGCAAATCCGCTGAACCCGCCTCCGCCGCGCCGTTCTCGAGTTCTGCCAATCCCAGGCAAGCGAGCGCGCGAAGTGTGATGCGATGGTCGGCGCCGGCGCCCGGAACCGCCTCCCGGTACGCTTCGCGCAGGGTCTTCTCGGCATCCGCGAGGCGTCGCTCGCGCAGTTCCAGCCAACCCAGGAACGTCAGTGCTTCCGCGGTCAGTCCGTCCTCGCCGATGGTGGCCAGCAGGTGAGCGTGAGCTGCGCGTAACATGGGTTCCGCTTGGTCGTCCCGGGCAGCGAGGAAGAGCCCGATGCCGTAGCGTTCCTCGATCGTGCCGGTCAAGGTTCCGGCTTTCTGTTCGGCTCGTCTGACCGCACCCAAAGCGGCCTTATAGAGGGGTTCGGCTTTGTCGAACGCCCCGGTTGCCGCATAGCACCAGGCGAGCGACGTCTCCCGGATCGCCAAACCGCTGACATCGGCGGCGCTGCCCTGCGTTGACTCCGACATTGCCCGTTCGAAGTATGGGATCGCCCGCGCATATTCCTGAAGCGCGAGATAGTAATTCCCGTTGATGACGTCGCGCCGCAGCTTCGTGGCATTGCCGACGTCCGGTTGCAAATCGACCGCTCGATCAGCCTCGTCCAGCAAACGACGCGCTTCCGTGAATTTCTGGTCCATGCTGAGCGCGAAGGCAAGGCCGTATTCCGCGCGCAACGCGCGCTCGTCCGGCGCACCGCCGGCACTGTGCCCGAGTTCGATGGCCTTGCGCACCTGGAACTCCGCGGCTGCGTAGTCGCCGTCCTCGACGTAGACCTGGCCGATCGCTGCGCGAATCGAGGCTTCCACGGCCGGACGGTTCGCGAAACGACCGTCCAGTTTCGCCGCGGCTCGATCGACAGCCTCACGTACCGTCAGTCGCGCGGTTCCGGTCTCGCTGACGCTGAACGGCGATCCCTGCGCGAGGATATCCCGATCCAGGAACTCGATGACGGCATCGGCAATCGCCGCCTGCGCGCGGGCTTCGTCGCGTGAGACGCGCACGGCGCGGTAGCTCCACAGACTGAACGCCGTTCCGAGGCAAAGCGCCAAACAAGCGGCCACGAGCCAGGGTCTGCGTGCACGAAGACGCTCGAGTTTGCTCTGTAGCTGCGCGGTTTGCGTGTCACGCCGGTGCTGCGCCGTCAATGCCTCACGCCGTTGGCGCAAAGTGGATAGACGGAGCGCGAGTTCGTCGGCGGAACTGAGCCTTCGTCCAGGGTCATCGTTGGCCGTGGCCGCCACATCGGCGCGCAACAACTCGTCACCGACGTTTTGTTCCCAGCCGACGGCGACCGGTCGGCGCAGGTCGCCGCAAATCAGCTGATAGAGGAGCACGCCCATCGCATAAAGGTCCGATCGGATCGTCGGCGCCTCGCCACGGAACAGTTCCGGTGCGACATAGTGAAGCGTACCTTCGAGCAGGCCGGCGGGTCCGGCCAGGGTCGCGGTGGACAACTGTCTGGTGATACCCATCTGTGCGAGCCGTTCGGGGGCGAGCAGGCGTCCGCTGCCAAAATCCGCCCAAACCAACTGCGGTTTGCCGTCCTGCATCCGCACCAGCACGTTCGAGGGCTTGATGTCCTGATGCAGGACTCCAAGCGCATGGGCGGCACCGAGAGCCGCCGCGAGTTGAGCGAGCATCGCAACGCGTTCCTCCACGGGAATTCGCTCGGCGCCGCCTTGCGCGCCGCACCAATCGACTAGGTTGCCGTCCGAAAAATACGGGATCTCCAGAAAATACGGGGGAGATTCCAGGTTGTAGTCGACCAGGCGCACGATGCCCTTGTGTTCGCCGAGCGCCTGCTGGAGCAAGCGTTGGATCGTGACCTCGCGACGCAAGGCCTGGATTTGTTCCAGCGTCATACCGAACTTCAACACGCTCTGATCGTGCGTCTTCTTGTGCCGGATCAGCCAGACCGCTTGCTGCTCGTCGAGAGGTCGAACCAGGCGCCAGTTCGGCCGCAAGGGCGGCACATCGCCCGCCGTCAACGCCAGTACGGCTGCGCCGTCGGCGTCCGGGAAGATGCTCACGGGCGCCGTGAATCGATAACCGTAGCCGTGAACCGAGACGATCAAGGTTTGTGCATCGTCATCGAGCGCGTCACGCAACTTCTTCACGCACTGGGTGATCACGGATTCAGTGACGATCCGGCCCGTCCAAACTCGGTCCATGAGTTCCGACTTGGTCACGACCTGGCCCGGGCTTTGCAGCAGTTCCAGGAGAAATTCGAGCGGCTTCGGTTCCACCTTGACGACCATCCCGTCGCGGCGCAGTTCGCAAGTTCGCGACCGCAATTCGAAACGTTCGAACCGGTAAATGATCTCCATCATCGGCGCGCGCTCCCGACGGTCACAATTCATCAGAACTTCATCATGATTCTATGCCAGCGATCGGTTAGCTTGCCCGCCCAGTCGCAACGAACGGGATGTCCGATTGAGCGAAGGCGCCAAGACTCCAAGAATCCACGTGCACACGCGCGACGGAAGCACCTCGTATTTCGCCGATGATCCACTCGTCGGCGGTGGCCGGCCGGGTTGCTACGTTCTCGAGAAGCGCAGTCTTGCTGCCGGCAGCTTGCCGGTTCACAGCTTCGACGATCACGTCTTGATGCTGTCCACCGGCACGGAGGCGGTGAGATTTCAGAGCCGCTTGGAGGGGCGGCGAATTCGGGGAACGATCGAGCCGGGCAAGTTGCGCTTCCTCAGGGCCGGCGACGGGCTGGCGACGAGCTGGAACGGGAACGTGGAGGCAATATTTCTCGCGGTCAATCAGAACTTGTTGCTCGGCGCGCCGGGCGTTGAATCTCATGCGCCCGTTCTCGTCTCTAATTTGATGCCGCACATGGATCCGATTATCGCGCACTTGATCTGGGTGTTGAACGCCCACGTTCACTCCGGCCGCCTCGAGGGCCAGTTGTTCGAACAATCGATTATGACGGCCATCGGCGCGCGCTTGATCCGAGCTTACGGCGTGGGCATACGCGCGGTTCGCGGCACGGCAGTCCTGCCCCGATGGAAAGTGGCACGAGCCGAGTCGTTCATGCGCGAACGTTTTCGTGATCCGATCGCACTCGAGGACATTGCCGCCGCGGTCGCATTGAGTCCGTTCCACTTGAGCCGGGCGTTTCGCGCCTCGACCGGCAAGAGCGTCTGGCAATTCGTCCTGGAATGTCGCGCTACCGAGGCCGGACGCTTGATGCGCGCCCAGCCCGATCGTCCCTTGCTCGACCTGTCGATAGACTGCGGCTTCGAAAGCTATTCCCAATTCATCGCAGCCTTCCGCAAGTTCTTCGGACAGCTGCCGAGCCAATATCGGCGCACCGTCACCGGTTGACGAAGTCGGGTGGCGCTGCCGATCGAATCGTCAGCGCCGAATCCACGGCGTGATCTCGGGTACACGCCATTGCTGCTTACGGTGCCCGCGACGACGGGCGACAGGGGTGCAAGGAACTGGAGGATCGCTGGCGTTGGGTTCCGATGCCGTCATCGGCCACGTTGGCCGCGGATGATTTCACCGTGTGGATCCGCTTGGTTCGGCTGTCGACACCGATGTGGGCGCCGGAACTTGCACACCGTCGTCTCATCGGGCGCCGCCTTTACACTCAAGTCAATGCCGACAAATTCGCGCATCGAGGTCGAGTGATACAACGCAGATGGAGTGGCCCAGTGAACCACTACGTCCAGCCTCGGTCTGTGTCGGGGCATATTTCGCAACTGAATCTGAACATAAACGTCCACGGGTTGAGGACGCGAACCTCAATCGGCTCGTGGCTGCGAAACGCCTTTTGCAGCACGGCGGTATCGACACCGACACTTTCGGTCGTCAGCGGAATCGCAAGGCGCCCCTCGATGTTTGAAAGGCCGAGCGCGTAGAGGTCGAGTGGTAATCTGAACGTGAAGGCCGCAACGGCACACGACAAGGCGACGACGATATTACGGAGCCACGCGCGGATCATATGACGCCGCTCCACGCCCCATTAGAGCAACTTAAGTCCTACGAGAAGATACAGCGTAAACACAGATTGCTCGCACCTGTTCGGCGGCCGCTTTTCCGCAGCTGCACCTCGATCGATGGCACTCGTCACCAGCTTATGCACCCAACTGAACAATATAGGGACAGCGCAGAAGCCGACTAACGCGAGCATGAGAATTGGATTGAGGCTATGTAGAACGTCCATGGTTACCCCAAGTAAAGTCGTACGTGCAATCCGTCTGTCATCCAGCGCTGAGCCCAGTTGGCAAGATTAATGGCGCGGTTTCTTCCATGCTGATTGCGGATCTCACAGAAATGTGTCGAGAGCTTTTTGGTCCTTTTGATCTATTGCCATGCCGATAGAGTTGGCGAGATTCTGCACGTCGTCAAAACGATCGCCGTACCGCCTTCTCAGAGAATCGATCACGGAATTATCATCGGCGCACTGTACGTCCCAGGTGCAGATGGATTCGAGCCACTGCGACGACGGCCCACAGTCATCGTATCCACGCTGGCAGGCGAGTAGCCCCCACGCACCCAAGAGAATCCCTGAGTCCTCGGCGGAGTGTTTCGTGCCATCCACCCAGTTCATCATCTCGAATATCGAGTCGGGGTCGCCAGACAATACGGCGGCAACCGCGAGGTCTCTCGACGGTCCTGCCGTAGGCGGTATGATGTCGCCACCAGACGCATTCGCAACGTCACTCATGAGCTCCGCTTGCCGCGACACATCGGCTTTCAGACTCTGCGCGGGCGGGTATCCAGCCGACGCGGCTTTGTCGAGCCAACCAGCCCAAGCGGATGTCGCATCCGCTTGGCTGCCGTCGGCCATGAAATCTTGGCATTGATCGTAGGAATCTAGAATTTGTTGCTGGAGTCCAGTCGGATATTTACCAACCCTCACCTCTATTTCGTTCCGTGTCCGGCGTGATCCGTCCGGGTTACGAAAGCTTTGATGGAGATTGGCGGTATCGTTGCAGTACTTCAGCGCCCTGGCCGTCAGGTATTGGGCAATCGGATCTCCCGCCGCGGCCGCGCCGGCGAGCCCGCGGACGAATTCTGCGTAATTTTTTGATTGACGAAATTGAGCTCGCAAATTCCTCTTGGGAGTTATTGCAGACGGAACTGGCAGTCCGGATACGGGAGGCGCGGGCGACGCGGCCCGGACTGGAGGGCCAGGGTTCGAGCGAACTGCCGACGGCGAATGCGACATAGCGGGCAAACGCGGCCGCCACATTAAAAGCCCTATCGCGCTCAGCAGCGCACCGGCGACCAGCACTTTGCTAGGCAACGCTAATCGAGTCCCGAGCAAGCGAATCACTGCCGCGCCATCATCCAAGTTCAAGGCGCTTTGCGTATCAAGGAAACACCGCCTTATCGGCATTGACGAGACCGTAGCCGGTGAAAGCGCCGTGACTGACGTCGGCGGTCGACTTGATGGTCGATTGATAGGTGTCGCCATTGTCCAAGGTGACGCTGACTAGGGTCCCCTGCAATCGAGAGCCATTCTCCTCGGCGGAACCCTCGAGCGGGTTGTAAACCGACAGGCCGAACGTCAACTGGTTTCCGGCCGTGAACAAGCCGGGAGTGAAGTACATCGTCAGAAACGACGAAGGAGCGCCGGTCGCCGTGCCGGTCACGATGTAGATGTCCTCGTAGGTGAGGTCGCTCGAGCTGCCGATCGAAAAACGATTCGGATCGGGATTCCACACGAGCCCAGGAACGCTGGTGTCGAAAGCCACTGCAACGACTGAGTGTTTGGCCTCCTTCGCGACGGATAGCGTGAAATCGCGGTCCCAGCGGGTCCAGTCGCCATTCATACGCAATGAAGCCGTGCCCGCCGTCGCGGTCGCCACCCAGGGTTGCGCCGGGATGCGCAGCGCCGAGGCCGTTTGTTGCAGTGTTTTATAGAGCGTGCGGGGCGCCAGCGATCCGGAACCGCCCGCCTCCTGCAGCACGAGTGCGCCTACCGCCGCGGCATCCGGCGCGGCTGCGCTGGTGCCGAAGAAATTCGGGAACCCGTCGCCGTCCGGATCGCTGCCGCCGAAGAACGACGTGTCGACGCCGTCCGCGGCGACCAGCTGCGGCACCGCGCGCACGTCCGGATCGGGGAGCCGGTTGCCGAGATCATCGAACAGAATGGTGGCGGGTCCCTGCGCACTGAAATCTTCCGGTACGCCCGGTATGGCGTAGAAGGCCGCCGCGACAGCCTGGGCGCCGCTCGCGGCGGCATGGCCATAAATCGATGGCGCGTTCTGGCGCTGGCTTGGGGCGAGCGAATTGAGCACGATGTACTTGATGCGCTCGGCGGGTCCGTCGTTCATCTTGCCGATGACGATTTGATAGTCGGTTTGGTAGGCGTCGCCGACGAGGTGGTTCGGGCTGGGCGACAGAAACAAATACTCGTTGGGCGTGTCGGTCAACAGATTGTTGTCGGTAGTGTAGAACACGTAGAAAGAAGTATCCGGGTTGATCCAGTTGCCGTCCGAATCGAACACGTAGATGTTGTAGTCGGTCTTGACGAGTCCCAGGTCGAATGGTTCGTCCCATTGAAATTCGATGTTACTGCCGTTGAGAGCCGCGCTCGTGATGCGCTGGGTGACGCTGATGCTGCCGTCCGGGTTCTTGAAGTCGTGCAGGCTTTTCGGGCGCAGCGCGGCGGGAATCTGCTCGAGCTTGAGATTGGATTTGCCGGCCGTGCCGAGGGACTCGGCGGTTGCGAAGGAGATCGGCGAATATTTTGCTTCGTAAGCCTCGAGGCCATTGTTGCCAGCCGAGGAGAAATACGCGGCGCCGTCCTGGGCGACGATGTTGACTGCCTGCGCGATGGTGCCGTCGGAGTAGAAGGGCTCGGCGAAATAATAGGTGTCGTCGACGATGATGTCGGCGAAAAACTTCGTGCGCAGCGCCAGAATGTTCTCGGCGAAGCCCAGCTGACCGGCGTCGGCAGTCGCAAAGCCGAGCGCCGCGCCCGGCGCAATGTCGTACACCAGCTGCAGCATCGCCCGCCCTTCATCGGTGCTGTCGCCGGGACCCTCCGCGAGCACCGTAACGCCGGCGGCTGGTAGATTGCCGGCTGCGATATCCTGGGCCGCGTCGGTCGCACAGCTGGCGCAGGTGTTAAAACTATCGGATAGGACGCCCACACTGATGCCTGAGCCAGTGATCCCACGAGCTTGTACCAGGGTGGCCTTCTCGAGCACCGCGGCTTGGTGTGGAACGGTCCCAAAGTGGGTCGTCGCGCCCTGCGCCATGTGGCCTTGCGCCATGTGGATGGGTCGTTGGGTCGCGTGCATGGAGAGGATTCCGGAAACGGCGGCTGCTGCCCGAGTGCCGGCGAGCGGCAGATAGCCTTCGATCAGCGAGCGGTTGATCGAGCTCGCCGTTTTCAGCTTGAAGCCGAGCGCACTGAGCTTTGGTTTCACGTCCTCCGGAGTCGTTCCCGGCGCCAAGTGGATGCGCACGAGAGGATTGTTCGTCTTGTCCGTGAGTTGCAATTTGAGCTTCATGGCGAGCGTCGGGCTGTGCGTCTCGTAGGCGGAAACGAGTTCCCGCAAACCTCCGCCGAGAGCGGCATCGGCGGCACCTGCCGCCTGACCCCACAAGCCCGCAAGCCCAAAGGCGATTACCGTAGAGATCGTTGTACGAGGGTTCATGGCTCGGTGCTCCCTTCTGTTATTTATCGTAGCGGTACTGATCGAAGCATATAGCCGACCGACTGCGGCTGGGTCAATCGCCATCCGCCCATCGGATGCGTGTCGAGCACTCGGTGTGCAATGAGCAGTCCCTGCGCTGGGGCCGAAAGAAGCGAATAGGAATTTCAAACGCCCGTCCAGTGCAAGGCTGTCCACGACCTTGTTGCGCGTAACAGCTCTTATGTTGAGGCCAAGCTTAGGGGCTGCGGGGTCTACGTGGCAAATCGGCGCGCCAGTAGGCTCGTGCTGAGAGCCCCCGGCCGCTTAGGACAAGCGGACCCCGTCCGCCGCCCTCTCCGGCTCACGGAATCGCAACTCATCCTCCCGTTCACAGCAGGCTGGACTGCGCAGTCGGCCCGCGCTTCCTAAGCGGCA
>Ga0116230_10005486_pt1 | contig 12446 bp, 10 predicted proteins | sample S1TSphfallax_3_FD_88678 | JGI IMG/M metagenome (GOLD analysis project Ga0116230, IMG submission 88678) | Host-associated microbial communities from peat moss isolated from Minnesota, USA - S1T2_Fd - Sphagnum fallax MG | ecosystem: Host-associated > Plants > Peat moss > Unclassified | place...
ATTCTTTTTGCCATTTTTAAAAATCAAAATAATTAAATTAGCCACATCTAGACATAGGCATTTCCTAGGTCACCACTTGTACCAACACTTTTGTAAAAAAGCTACAATCCACCTAGGAGAATCGCTATATAATGACATCTTTGACAATCCTAATTTTTCCTATCGTGAATATAGAAAAATCTTTGCATGAATATTTTATTGAATAGAAATGATCATTCTACGTATTCATTATTGATTAAGTTTGTAATCTTTTCATTAGTTCTTTTTTGAGAATCATTAATTAAAAATTCAATTTGGGACATCATTAATTATATGGGTATATGATTAACATTGTTTTAATTACAAATCCCATTGCAATACCCACATGCAAAGTGGGGTACATACAACAATGGGGTTGTTGTATGCGTCCTCCTCTTAGGTGGAATTTGTTCCCTTTTTATTTATCGAGTTTTATGTGATCCATGATTCATTTCAAGGTTTTCAGTAGTAATGTGCATTATTAATTATTTTGTGAAATGTTGTGTGAAGAAGAGGATGTCAACAATATTGATGAAGTTGATGATTCTCAAGACTTTTTATTCTGTTACTCTGGGGCTAATCCTTGATTTGGAATTTTTGATGCTCCTACCCTACATACATTGCCCAAGAGGTGGTGTGGAGTGTAGAGGTCAATCGATGGAATTGCAAGTTTAGTGCACCATCCCCAAGTTTCCATACACTACTTTGACATTCAGGTGGAATCAAATTGTGTTTTTGCAAGCATCATTTGGACATCTTGGATTCATCTATTATCATCCATCTGAGTTAAATTGTCTTCACAAATGACATGTCAGAATGCATACTATCAAGATTATGTTAATTCGGCCATGCCTTTGTATGAGGTATGTAAACTACAAAGTAATGTATAACTAGTTTAAAAGAGTAAGTAATTTGGACTTAAAAGCTTTACAAATATTTAAGGGGAGGCAAATGAATTGATATTCCAAAGTTCTAGTCCATGATTGTGCATCTCATTTTATTTTTTACTTGTGCAATTTTGGCATACTTGTGCTTTTAATCTTATGTTATCAAATACGATTGTTATGCATGAAGTAAATGAAGTAATCTGAGGTGCAGTTGTGTTTGAAACTAATTAAAACTGATGTAAATATCACTGCATGGGCATTGTGTATTTTCTACCTTCATTGATCAACTGTCTGAAAAAGGAAAATTACAAAGCACAATCATTTCCCAGACCATATTTCAGTTGTTCATAGGAAGAAGATAAAACCCATTTTGCACAATCTGGGGAAGGGTCTGCTGGCAGTATGACTGATCACCGAGTATGGCAGATTACTCCCAAATGGCACTGCTATGTGTCACTGGCAACCCAGATGAACCCTCTTTACCGCAACCCTATGGAGCAAAATTTCCAAGGCACCAAGAAGGTCATATGGAGGCTGCATAATTCAATTGACTTAGTCCAAATCTCTCTCCAATTCATGGAACCATCAGGAAATTTGATTTTGTGTAGACTATTAACTATTTCTTTCTAATTGGATATGTTGAAGAATAGTTAGCTTATACATTCGAAGTTTTTTGTTCGAGCCGTTTGCTGGCCTGAAAGTTGTACCTATTATGCTTCACTACATAAATATGTGCATAGGAGGGCAGGGCTGGAGGATGGCAATGAAAAGGTTAGTTGAATAACCGTGTGGATGGAGGCCATTGGTATACCTACATTCTATAACCACTAGCCAGACCTTTTACATGCACGTCTCAATGTTGACAGTATCCTTGTCACCTGGATACAACCCATGATACATCCACCCAATAATTTTGAAGTTCTTTTGCAAATTCATGGTATATTAACCTGTGGAATCATGGTAAACAACAACACCACTGCATCATGTTGGGGAATGGTGGGGCTGGTCCAGCAGGAGTCTTGCCTCACATCTGAGGTGTACTCATCCCATCTATAACACATTGAGACGACCCCTCAAATGTGGGTTTGAACTCCCCATTGCTTGCAATTGTTGCAAAGTACCTCTATTTTTTGCTTGAACTGTTTCATACAATTCATTTAGAAGGTTTTAGAGGTTGAGATGAGATTACCAACTACAAAAGACTGCATTTATAGATGAAAATATGAACTCAAAACTAAAGTACACCATCCATTTTATTAACTTTTGTAAATTTGACATAAGTGACAATCAAACTGTTTTTCCTCATGATGCATATGTAGTGTTATATACAGCACATGTGCCGTGATATGCTGATACTTTAAGGCCGGCTCTTGGTAAGGGAGCACTTCCCTGCAAATGTTGACATGTCCACATTGCATGAACAGTTTGTGTTCAACTGATACAATCCATTTCATTGATATAATCAGATGTAGGCAAACATAAGACAGCCATCTCAGGCTCAGGAAAACCACGGGTATCTGAACTCCTTATACTAAAAAAATTGGTAGTCTTGTAATTACAATATTGCAAGTAACTACATGAAGAGTAAATTGTAAAATTCAAAAGTCTAATTTATTTTTTCATGGGAAGTCAAATCTCCACTTATGACAATTGACAACAGACAAATGTTTCCAAATATTGGGGGGGTGCATGTAAAGCTGATACAACGAATGTAATGTCCAACTGTATACCTAAAAGATTTTTGTAATGCCAAGATACAAAATTTTGAAATCAATGCCCATTAAGAATAAGAGCGCATATAATGGGTGTCAATCTGCAGGTGACCCAATGGTTGGATTCATATTAATACAAAAGGAGACCAACATTAAAATCCAAAAACCCATTCACTTTTTGGATGGTTAGACATTGTGTGCTACACTCACAATGGACAAGCATGTTTGAAAAGCCTGAGTGAACCTCTTAACCCTCATGCTGTACAAAACTACGCAGTTCTTTGGTTGCAGGGATTTGTGCTATCTTACTGTATGATGTGGCTTATTGAATGTGGGGCCCCACAAACCTCATCAACACCCCTGTATTTTCAAGCTGTCAATCTCGAAGGAATGCTTTGCAACAAACATTTGAGCACCTTGAAACACAAACCAAGATTCCACATCCAATAGTAGGATTCCAAGTAGTAGGAATCCAACTCCAGTTTGGTGACTCATACAATTTGTTCAACAAAACTCCACGTGAAATAGCCAATTGAAATTTCTTGGTTAAGACCAAAAATGGAGGCCTCCATGATGATGTCGATTCCAGCATTCCATGAGAGTTTTCCTTGACCTCCACATACTCATTGCTTTGTCTCATTTTGATTTCACAGATGTTTCCATTCACATTGTTATTTTGTTGTCTTAACATGACGTCATCAATGCTTCCGAATAATGGTGGGCCCCCTCCTCGTCGCACAAAATATCTCCGATTTCCCTTCTCCACAGCTACAGGATCCACAATCAGCATATGTTTTGTCCTTGAACGCACTGTAATTTCCGACCAAGCAGTCCACCTTGCAGCATCCATAGTCCCAGGCACTCTCCTAGTCTCCCCAATTTGTTCCAAAACACACTCCACTAGAGCAATTGGTGAAACAGTACTATTGTAGACATGTTTTCTCACCAACTTTGCTGCCCTATGCACAGGGTCTACAAACCAACGGTTACCATCACCCTTCCTGACATATGCTATCTTATTAGCATCTATGAAATCACCATGTAGAAATATGCGAGGGCGGTTTATAGGATATTGAAGGGGTAGATCTAAGCAGATCCTTCTGTCATGAAAATCGCGGTCACATTTATAATTGCGCTCCTCGTCTGGTGCAATGCTGATAGTTTCCTCAAGCTGGATGCCAGAAATTAACTCTGTCAATTGAATCGCCATCCCTGAACGATTGATAATTTTCAGTTTCTTCATCTCTTCCTGCACTTGACCTTCACTACAAAACAGCAAACCAACTGTCAGCAAACTTCTAACATTTTGAAGTTCCCCCAAAAGATTGTCTGAAGGTTCTCTATGTAGACTACTACAGATTGTCCAACAATAAGACCACTTGACATGGCTCAAAAGTTGTTGTTCACACATCAATAACATGGAATTTTCTTGTCACATAACAGAAAAATGCCTGTGCGTGAACTTGCAATACTTGACCGGTGTAAGCTCCATACAAAGAGGTCTTAACTCTGGGATCAAGAGGATAAGTATAAGTTCAAAGGTACACACCACTGGAAGGGCGGGGAGGGGGGGAGTAACCTTCGATACATTCAAACAAAATGGCAATCACTCTATTGATTGAACACCAGCTATTATCAATAACAAGGGGTGTCCCTAAGAAAAGACTACAACAACCATCCATAGGTCATAACCACCAGTTTCAGACAGTACAACTCAACAGTTATTGTGTTTAGAAGCTTCATAGGGATAATACAAAGGAATGTGATACATCACTGCTGCTTGGGGCCTTCCTGGGTCCAACAAAGTTCCCTCCAAAAGGTTGTGGGCTTACAGAGCAACAGCATAACATGGTTTCCATTCAACATCCCCAAATACTAAAGTTCGCTTCAGATAAACAAACCTCTTGATCCCTCATATACAGCACATGGGACAAATGATAATGTATACCGATGATAACATCCTCACCTACACCCAAAGTGGCTCGGAGGTTGAATTCACTGTATGAACCACACTTGCATGGACTTCCATCAGAACAATATATCAGAAATGTAGCTCATCCAAATAGCATAGATATTTTTGGAAACAGATTCAAACATTGTAGGGGAAAATTACAACAATCCTAAGAGAAAGCAATGAAGACAAAAAAACAGCTACTCACCCAAATTCACTCTCTGAAAAGGGAATCGAAAAAACACATTTGAAGGAAATGGATCTAACGAGAGCAACAATAAGCAGCAGAAGATCATGCGATGGTCGATAGGAGATCAAGGAGAAGACCTAAAACACAGCTACGAGTCCAAACAATTGCGCTGATAATCAAAGCAACCCTCTCCTGTACTTTCCCCCTATCTCGGTCTATTGGTAGGGGTTCGCGATTCGGGTTTTGAGGAGGAGGAGGTGGAGGAGGAGGAGGGAGGAGCTCGATCCTACGATTCGTTGGTTGTGGAAGAAAAAGAAGAAGCTTTGAAGCAGCCCGAACAAAGGAGCGGCCACTAATTGCAACTGCAAGCAAAGAACAAGGAAAAGCAGAAGGCGATGCGATGCCATGTGATGATCTCAGGCCAACAGCAGCTACGACGACGATTGCAAGCAGAGGAAAAGGAAAGCCAGAAGGCGATTTCAGTCAATGGATCTTTGATGGTAACAGGCAGTAGGTATTCAGAAGCTGTGTCGGTAAGAGCAAAGCAACTGCATGCAAAGCAACACAAAGATCAAAGGCAACAACCGCGGCCTCGGAAACCTGGGAGGAAGCTCGAGCCCGAGAGTAGTGATGATGATGATCGCTACGGAAAGCTCCTCCTCCACTTCCAACTTCAAACCCTACACTCCTCGACAACGGCCATCTGTTGATGTCAGGAGTTTGTTGGACACGCCGCCGTTGATGCTCACACTGTCTCGAGCATTGAGCGAGTAAATTGGGGAACTGACGGTACTGCTACAAGGAGGAGGAAAAGAAAGGCCCTTGCAACACATATACAAGGTTGATGCGTTCTCTAGACCTCAAAGAAGAAGAAGACGATGCAGCAACCTCATGTCCATCGCTCAAGGAAGCCGCTGCCATCGTCAAAGAACGACCAAAAAAAAAATCCCTCGAACTTCCAATATTCTAGAGCATTGTTGTCAAAAATGATCATTCTAGCGCATAACTGTCGACCGGGCGACCGTTTATAATTGTCACGGTTTTCGACCATGCTATAATTGTCTTAGTGACGAAAAAACCCCTATACCTAGTCTACATAAACCAGTTCTGATTATCATCGTCACTGAAATTATCAATGTGAAGTTTGTGACTCCTGCTATGGGATCTGGAGTCTCCTTGTTGTGTGAATCTAGGTTTGACCTTAAGAATCCTCAGGTTTTGTTTGCAAAGCTTCACTTCAAGACTGGCAACTCAGAATGTCATGTTGGAATTCAGGAGGGAGGTTTTGGGAGGTATAAATCAGTGCTGGTCTGTTATATACCAGCCAAATATCAGTCTTGGATCCAACACCAGGACCAGGCTGGTTATGTTCAAAAGTCAGATACAACACCAGCATTGGAGTCTGGTGTATATATATATAAGTATACCATCCAAGTTTTATTCGAATGCACCTCAAATTCCTCTGTTGCATTGAACATTTAAAGATGGCAAACAGAACCGCAACACGTGGGGTTTTTTCAGAGAAACAAAGGGTGGGTACAGCACAAATCCATGGATGTGTTCTTAAGAGATTTACAATAGGCATACCATGCTCCCTGAGCCAGTGAAAGATCCATGTTTTAGATAGGTGATTCACACAACAACACTGCACATCCAAAAGAATTTGATTCTTGACGGGATTAATTAATAAAGCGCTAGAAACCAAAGACACCCCAAAAAAGCTTGAGAAAATCATAATTTATCTAGTGTTGTACATTTTGTGCTTCCATTCCCAGCTCCCCTATCCTATGTAGTTGCTCTCCTCTTGCATTGCAGCGTTCGTTGTTTTCAAACTTGAATACATGGCCGAGCAATCAATCCTTCGTGCCGTCAAGAACATCGACCGATGTATTGCCGACTGTACTGGAATAATCTTTTCGTGGTCTCATGTGGTAGGAGATCGATGGAACTTGATTGGAGGTCATGAATTGGAAGATCCTTATATAAGGAAACCACAACGTAGCTGGCCGTTACTACTGCAAGTTCCTGTTAGAATCGTGGATTAAAGGCTTAAAATCACGCAGGAGATGGCAGGGTGGAAGATGGAGTTTTTGCTATTGCAGCAGGATCTTGTCGATAGAAGGAAAGTTAGATCTGCGAGAAGAACTCAAAAAATAGCAACAGGAGAAGTCTTGACCTGAAGGAAGGAAGGGAGAGAGGAAGGAGCGGGTTTTCAAGTTTTCAGCAATATATGCCATTGCCGTTGTGATTGCCATTGAAGATATCATGGATGCGCGCGTAAAGCTTGAGTGTTGGACAAAAACTTCTAGTTCAGATTGAGTGAAAAAATCTGAGAGGTATCGACTTGAAACCGATTTGATCAAGTAGCCGGTGCAGTTCTCTCCGCATCTGTGCGACTTGCTAGCCTGTGGTCACGAGGAAGGACGCATCAATTTGGGAGCGCTCCTCTGGAAGTCTTCATATGTTCTGCAGCCCTGTTTGCTTCAAACCCTAGCCCTAATCTTGTGAGAGAACCGCAACTTTCTTCCCAATCTACCAGAGTCATTAGTGCGTTCTGCTTGCTTTTCACCATTTTTCTGTCGAGTTCACATGCACATGTGTCGATTGAACACTTTCTTGCTGGACATCGTTCGAATCAGCCATCCTCAAGTTTCCAGAACATTTCAGGAGAGACCTGGCACACTTCTAATTCAAGCTTTTGCACAGCAGCAGCATATGGCTGGGAATTCAAGTCAATGGAGTGGAGTTGGCCCCAATTTTCAGCAGAGAGGAGGATCTGTGATTGCAACTCTTGTTTGACACTCTGCTGGAATTCTCTTCTGCTCTGATGACAATCATGTGAATTTCAATCTGTTCTAATTTGCGTTGGAGTGGTCTGCCTCTTATGTTGCTTTACAACAAAACTGTTGTTAACGAAGAATTGCTTTTTATTTCCTCCCTGTATTTGTTGTGGAAGCTTTGAAAAAGATCTTAGGTTTTTGTGAATCATCAAATGAAGAGTTTCTGGAGCTTGCATGATCTCTTGTGTTTTGTGTTTTGTTTGTCAGGGCTGGTTTGTGCTTCTGCTAGATGTTCAGATGCTCCCCAGGATGCAGGGTACAGGAAGGACATCACAGATGGTGGCCACTTAACCAGGAAGGTGAGAGGTTTGTGAGACTCAGGCGAAGCAATGACAAATATCACTATTGGCTCTATGCTGCTAATCCACCTCCTTCGAAGCATGGGGAGCCCTGAATTTTTTCATTTCCACAAATGGCCTTCATTTCAAAATGCTGTTTTGCAGAATGTGGATGTTATTTTGCCTGTTGCAAAGGATCTTTCAGCCCACAATCAGGAACTTTTTATTTGGATATAGATGCATGAACGGATGCTCTATCAATGTGCAGACAATTGTACACTTGGAGAGTCTGAAGTCTGAACCCGAGTGATAGTTGAGAGTGTAGTTTTATAGAGGCTCTCTTACAGGGACTTTGAAGGGCATGTTGAAAATCTGTGATCATGCAGTGTGTGTAAGAATCAAAATATTGTCCTTTCACTTTCTTCAACCAAGTGAAAGTTTAATTAGCTTCTAAAAAAAGGAAACAAGAATATTTGAGTTCCCTTGGAGGACCCTGAATATGGGCCCTTCTTCCATTTGAAAACTGATTTGAGGTCAACAGCACCAAATCCTTCACTCGGTTTATGAGATATTATGTTTTTGCTCCCAGAGAGGTTCACAATTGTGTCATACAACATTCTTGCGGTTGACAACACAAGGGCACATTGGCGAGAGCTGTATTACTCTCACGTGTAATGCAGTGGAACACTTCCAAGAGGAAGCCTCTGCAAGAGCTTGGCCTCTGGTCACCTGATATCATATGCTTGCAACTAAGCTGCAGCTCCAGAAAATCAAGAGGGTTTTGTATTTTCTGAGGGCCTGTTTCCACAATGTTCATACCATGCTGGGATCTTAGCTTCCTTCATATGTGCTGTTGGCCTTGATTGGCAATGTCAATTGAGCAGTAGGTCAGGAGGTGTGAATTCCTGGGATCTGGTTCCCTATTGAATGCTGAGGCTCCTAAGAATTACAGCCTTACAGCCCACTGAGAGGTTGTTTGAATGCCTAGCATATGCCTGCATCATGATGGAAAGGTTGGAGAAATTTCTGTGTCACAATTTGATCTTTGTTTCTGTGTTTGTTCCAATGACAGGGCAGGGTTTCTTGAGATTTTACAATATTTCTAAAAGTATGTTTTCATCCTTTTTTCTTTGTTCAATGTATTTGGAGTTGTTTCTACAATATTCTTGTTAACACCATTCTTTTTCTTCTGGAAACAGGAGGTGGATTGCTACAATGATCTGAACAAAAGGCTTGAAGATATGGGTTTCACTGGGGTGTATAAGGTCTGGGCATTTCTGTCTTGTACTCCACGAATCATGTCTATCCTTTCCTGCTCCCTCTAATTGTTGTCTCAGCATTCTCAAATTGCCGCAAGCTCAATATAGGACACTTTCCCCTTTGCTGTTTAGACCATCATCCATGTTTTGTGTTTCTTGGCATTACACACAGTGTCAAACTGGAATGGCAAGGGATGGTTGTGCTATATTCTGCAGACCTGCAAGGTGGGCTTAAGTCCTCTTTAAATCTCATGACTTATCTTGGATTACTGCAGCCTTTAAAAAACCATTGCTACCTGTCATTGAGGGGTCATTAGGCAGAAATAAGCTTTCATACTGTCTGAAAATGTTTAGAATTTTTGGACTATTCTCAAAATGGGTTCCCCACTACCATTTGCTAAGCTTAAAATTCTTAGTAAAGCATTAGCCTTTAGAAGGCTGATTTTGGGTGACTCTCAAGGTTACTAATTTGTGCTTATTGTGGGTTCAGATATTTGGCATCATTGTGTATAACATATTGAGAGGGATATCTATGGGTGCAGATTCCAGTTACTCCACCAGGGGAATATAGTGTTCAGGGAGCTTGACCTTCGTGATAATGTTGCACAGCTCTGTATTCTGCAGGTACTTATCTCATTTCAATCTAGCATTGAGTAGAGTGCTGTCACCACATGCTGATCATTGGAAGAATTAATTTTGTACCTCTTTTTCAATTGTGTCCTCTGGCTGCAAGCAGATGAAGAATAGGAACACCAAAGCCAGTGAGGATGAGGGGGCAACCCAAGCTTCAAAATCTGGGTACGCTACATGACCTTCTTTTTGTTCTGTATGACTTGTTACAAGTTGCTGTCAAGTGATGTGGTTGGAAAGTATGCACACCTCCTTACTCATTGATACTGTTCCAAAGTGGTTTTAAGTTTGCAGACTAGTTTTGTCAGAATTTACAAATGTCCATGGGTGTGTCCCTAGAGAAACAATGCTGAGGAAAAACCTCACTGAATTTTTCTTTGCTGTAAAAGACAAAATGCTGTTTGTGAACAGTAATCAAAAACCTGAACTGCGTTGCTATTGACATCACTTTCTGATTGCTGTATATGTGGGTGTATGGGCAGCAGTACAAAGGGCGGGAAGAATTGTGTGGTAGTGGGCAACATACATGTGCTCTTCAATCTGAAGCGTGGGGATGTCAAACTTGGACAGGTATTAGATTGGAATTCACGGTCTCTGTTTATTATTGTGCAAGACTGACAATATTTATGCTAAGATTTGGTGATCACCCTCTGAAGCAGAACATATAATTGAGAGGAAATCATTTCAAAGTACAGGGGTCATTCTTTTTGGCACCTGTGGCCGGGTTACTTGATAGTCCTCTTGACACTACTCAACTCAGTGCTCTAATTGAGGAGAATGTATTGGATTCTTCATCATACAAATCTTCTGACAGCCCTGCCCCTGAAGATGGTGACTCACATCCAAGTTAAGCAGAATCTTCTACATCTTTACAGGTCTGAGTGCTTCTTGAGAAGGCACATAGTCTCTCACAGGAGTGGGGTGGAGCACCTGTTGTAATTGCTGGTGACTTCAACAGTACTCCATTGGTGAGGTTCCTAGTATGATAAACCAATTGCCTTTATGTTTAGATATCAATGATGAGAATGAAGCCTATGATTTTACAATTCCAGCAAATATGATCTTTGTATAACAGGCTTCCACAGTTCAGTTGATTGTTATAAGTGCACTGAGGGCATTACTTGCTGTCACAGTTGCCTGTTAGATAATGCAGGATTGAATTATAGACTGTGTTTTTGAATATTGAAAATCCCCTTGCAAATGGCTATGGATGGTTTATTGATCATTAACAAGCCAGCTTGCACAATAGTTTATTCCTATTGTTTTCTTTTGGTGCATAATGAGAGTAATGTATGGTCTGATCTGCTTGCCATTCCTCTCTGACATCTGTTTTCGATCTGGTGCATGGTGGTGTATATCAATATATATCTACTTGTGAGGTGAGATGGGCATCCTTGAGCTAATCTAGAGTAGATGTTGATATTCTCACATTCACAGGTAGGAAAGAGAATCCGTGTCATAAGTAGAGACCGGTTGAACACATACATAGTTATACAAGCACATTATGTGATATATTGCAAACAGCTAGGGGTTATCATGTTTGCAAAAGGAATGCTTTCTTCTCTCCTTCCCCTGCTTGACATGTGCTTCATAGGCCTTCCTTATAGAGCTTCCACTTGTAGTATGATATTCTATGATTATGCTGTGCTTACAATAGTACTTGCAAATTTAACATGGTAACCAAGTACATTGCATGTAAGTTGTAGTCAATTGCATGTATTGATTTTTGGTTTTCCAGTATAGCTGGATGTGTCTCAGCTTGACTGCAAACAACTATCAGGGCAGGATGACAATGACAACTGCTATACCCGGCCAGCACAGCAGTTGCCTACATCTCAGGTCGACAGGTAACATTTGTAGCACACATGTCATTTGGAAGGTCATGCCTGTGATGGTTGAACTTCTAGTTATAAAGTGTGGAAATTTGAGTGGGCAACAAGCCTGACACTATCATTTGTTGGCCTCCAGAGCAATCCAGACAATACTCGTTGTAATCCTTAGTAAAAGACAATTGTAAGGTAACTTTTTCATAGCATTATCCTGTGGAGGACAGTGAGCTGCTTCTGCATGCCACCATGGGGGATGGTTATTGGAGATCTGGTATGAAATTAAACTGAAGGATGGCTATCATTCTGTGAATCTTCTCCATAGACAGGTTCTGTTCAAACTCTCAAGTTTTGCAAGATGATGATTCTCTTAGAGAGGAGGTGAATTGGGTAGCATGCTGTCCATGGAGACTGTGGAGGTAGGAGCATCCACAGGTAGTTATGAGGAGGATTTAGAAGTCAAAGCATGGCAGACAAGTACAACACAAATTTCAAGATCAAGTTTTGACTTCGGCTTTCAGTCAGGGAGCTCTAGGAAGGCAGACCCCATTGCATCCCAGAGGTATGCTGAAGAACAGTCATAATGCAAACATGCGTCTTTGGGTTATACTATAACATTCCAAGATAACTAATTTCTTGAAGTTTCTGCCTATTTTTTTCTCCATGCTCTGTCAGTCATGAAGTGTTTGTTTTTGCTCAGGGTATGGTGTTGGAGCCCAGAAGAGTTGAAGGCAGCTACAGGAAGTGAGCAGCAAACAGTGGTTCGACATGATCTACTGCTCCAGAGTTCCTATGCACAGATTGAGGTAATCCTCTTTAACCTCCTCTCTGTGGGCACCAAATAATCTAGTTCAA
>Ga0116230_10005490_pt1 | contig 12445 bp, 10 predicted proteins | sample S1TSphfallax_3_FD_88678 | JGI IMG/M metagenome (GOLD analysis project Ga0116230, IMG submission 88678) | Host-associated microbial communities from peat moss isolated from Minnesota, USA - S1T2_Fd - Sphagnum fallax MG | ecosystem: Host-associated > Plants > Peat moss > Unclassified | place...
GCCATTACCTGGAGGCGACGCGCCCTGGGAAAGGAGCCGGTGGCCGGAGCCTGGGACGGGCCGCGCTGGCCCAGGGTGTGACCACCTCAGAGCTGGCGCTGATGCATGCTCAGGCGGTGGTGGCGCTGACGTCCTATGAACTGAACACCCCGGGCGACCACACGATCAAACGGGCCCTTGAGTCGGTGCAGCGGGCCCAGCTGTTCTTTGCCGAAACGGTCGTTCCGCTAGACGCGGCCCGCGCGGCCGCGCAGAAAAAGGCGTACACCCTGCAGCTCCGCCACGATTCCCTGCGGGTGCGCTCGGAGGCCCTGGTGCGAGGCAACCGGCGGCTGCAACGCGAGATTGCCCGGCGGAAAGCCGGCGAGGCCGTCATTCGCCACGGCCGGAAGGAGAATCAGAAACTGCTGGCCGAGTCGCAGGCCATGCAGAAAAAACTGCGGCTGATGACCCGACAGATCATTCTGGCTCAGGAGGAAGAGCGCAAAGAGATCAGCCGGGAACTGCATGACGAGGTGGTCCAGACGCTGGTCGGAATCAATGTGCAATTGTCGGCCCTCACGAAAGGCGCCTCCGTTGGGCTGGAGACGATGAAAGAGAGGATCGCCCAAACCCAACGGCTCGTCGCCAATTCCGTCAGCGCCGTCCACCGATTTGCGCGCGAGTTGCGGCCGGCGGTGCTGGACGATCTGGGCCTCGTTCCCGCCCTGCGCGGCTATTGCGAAGGTCTGTCCACCCGCCGGAAGTTCCGCCTTCACCTGGCCACCTCGGGGCGGATCGAGAGCCTCGACAGTCCCCGCCGCACCGCCCTTTACCGCGTCGCCCAGGAGGCTTTGACGAATGTCTCCCGGCACGCCATGGCCACCCAAGTCCGGCTGACGTTGGCCGAGAAGGGTCCCCTCATCCGGATGGAGGTGAAGGACAACGGCAAGTCGTTTGCGGTCGAACAAGCCGTCTCGCGCCAAAACCCGAATCGCCTGGGTCTGGTCGGGATGAAGGAGAGGATTGAGATGGTCGGCGGAACCTTCAGGATCACCTCCGTGCCCGGTCGGGGCACCACGGTGCGGGCCGAAGTCCCGTTCGATCTGTCGAAAGCGAAAGCATGAGCGAAACCCGCAAATCCGTGACGGTGCTGTTGGCCGAGGACCATACCCTCGTGCGGCAAGGCCTCTGCGCTTTGCTGGCGCTGGATGCCGGGTTCCAGACCGTCGGCGAAGCGGTGACGGGGCGGGAGGCGGTGGCCATGGCCGCGGCGTTGCGCCCGGACGTAATCCTGATGGACATTGCGATGCCGACCCTCAATGGCATTGAAGCGACGCGCCAGATCATCGCCGGCAATCCGGACGCGCGGGTCGTGATCCTGTCGGCGCACACCGACAACGAATATTTGGAGCGGATGATGGCGTCGGGTGCGGTCGGCTTCCTCGAGAAGCAAACCTCCGCCGAAATTCTGACGCGGGCGCTGCGCGAGGTGGCCGAGGGCCGCACCTATTTCAGCCCGTCGATCGCCAAGCGGCTGCGCCGCGACCTCACCGAGGGCAATCAGCGCGCCGCCGGGGCCGCCGGCAAGGGCGTCCGGCTGACATCGCGCGAGACGGAAGTCCTGCAGCTGGTGACCGAGGGATTGGCCAACAAACAGGTGGCCGCCTCCCTCGGCATCAGTATCAAGACGGTCGAGAAGCACCGCCAACATCTCATGGACAAGCTCAACATTCACGAAACGGCGGGTCTCACGCGCTACGCGATCGCCGCCGGGATCATCGAGAGCCGGGTCCAGCCCACCACGGACACGCCCAACGGGTGACCGGGCCGCCGCCGAACCAGGCGGCGCGGTCGCAGCCAGGAGATCACACGATGAGCGCAACGTCGCCCTGCATCCTGACCCTCAACGGCGGTTCGTCGAGCATCCGGTTCTCCGTCTGCGCGCGCGGCGGCTCCCAGCCGCCTCAGCTTGCGGGGGTCGTCGAGCGGATCGGCAGGCCGGGAACGACCCTGCGGGCGCAAGGGCCGGACGGGCTACCCTCGCCCCCGGTGCGAATGGCCCGGGGCACCCACGGACGCGCGGCGGATGAACTCCTGCGCTGGCTGGAGGCGCAACCGGCCTTCGCCGCCGTTGCGGCGGTGGGCCATCGGATTGTCCATGGCGGCCGCCATACCCGACCGGAGCGCGTCACGCCTCGATTGCTCGCGGACCTGCAGCGCCTCCGGCGCTTTGACCCGGAACACCTGCCCCGGGAACTGGACTTGATCGCGGCGGTCGCGCGGCGCCACGCCCGGCTGCCCCAGGTCGCGTGCTTCGACACCGCCTTCCACCGGCATCTGCCGCGCGTGGCCCGCTTGCTGCCACTGCCGCGGCGTTTCGCGGCCAAGGGAGTGGAGCGGTACGGGTTTCACGGTCTCTCCTTCCAGTATCTGATGGAGGAACTCCGCCGCCTGGATCCGGCCGTCGCCCAAGGACGGGTCATCCTCGCCCACCTCGGCAACGGCGCCAGCCTCGCAGCTGTGCGCCGGGGTCGAAGCATCGACACCAGCATGGGTTTCACCCCCGCCGCCGGTCTGGTCATGGGAACGCGGACGGGCGATCTGGACCCGGGCCTCGTCTATTACCTCGCCCAGACCGAACGGATGACGGCGGCGCAGTTCCAGCACCTGGTGTATCACCAGTCGGGGATGCTCGGCGTCTCCGGCACGAGCGGAGATGTCCGGGACCTGCTGGCGCGCGAAGCCGCCGATCCCCGCGCCGCGGATGCGCTCGGGCTGTTCTGTTACCAGGCCAAGAAATGGATCGGCGCGTACGCCGCGGCGCTCGGCGGCCTCGATGCCCTGGTCTTCGCCGGCGGCATCGGCGAACATGCGCCGGTCATCCGCGCCCGCATCTGCGCCGGGTTGGCCGGCCTCGGCCTCGGGCTCGATCCCGCGCGGAACGCGCGGTCGGCGCCCGTCATCTCCCGGCGCGGCGGGCCGGGCCGGGTGGTCGTCCGCGTCATTCCCACCAACGAGGAGAGCATGATCGCCCGCGCCACCGCGCGGCTGCTGCGGCTCGCCGCCGGCCCGCGGCCGGCCTAAGCGTCCGCGCCGGCCCGGGCGCCCGGGCGCTTCCGTGTATCGGTGTTCGTATTACGTCGTTCCGCCTCGGGCGAGGCCGGCCTCGGGCCGCACGGCGCCATCATTCACCCGCCGCTTACACCCCATAGCGTCGGCCCGGCGGCCGGCGTACAGTGGCGCCATGTCTTACCAAAGTATCAATCCCTACGACGGACGGACCCTGAAGACGTTCGCCGAAATCACCGCCCCGCAACTGGAGGCGGCCCTCGCTCAGGCCAGCACGTGCTTCGCCGCCTGGCGGAAAGAGTCCTTCGCGGCCCGGGCGGCCATCGTCGCGCGCGCCGCGGCCATCCTCCATGAACGCGTCGACGAATTTGCCCGTCCGATGACCCTGGAGATGGGCAAACGCATCAACGAGGCCCGGGGCGAGGTGGAGTTCAGCTCGAAGATCCTGGCCTATTATGCGCAACACGCCGAGCGCTTCCTCGCGCCGGTGAAACTTCACCCGGAGTTTGGCGAGGCGCACATGGAGAGCAGCCCGCTCGGCCTCGTGTTCGGCGTGGAGCCCTGGAATTTCCCGTATTACCAGCTCGCCCGCATCGCCGGGCCCCATCTGATGGCCGGCAATGTCCTGCTCGTGAAGCACGCGGGGTGCGTGCCGCAGTGCGCGATCGCCTTCGAGCGACTCTGGAGCGAAGCCGGGGCGCCGGTCGGCCTGTACACCAATCTGCTGATCTCCCATGACCAATCCGATCAGGTCGTGGACGATCCCCGCATCAAGGGCGTGGCCCTCACCGGCAGCGTCGCGGCGGGCCGCAGCCTGGCCGCCCGGGCCGGGCGGAACCTGAAAGTCTCTTCCATGGAGCTCGGCGGCAGCGATGCCTTCATCGTCCTCGAGGACGCCGATCTCGAAAAGACCGTGAAATGGGCCGTCTGGGGCCGGATGTACAACGCCGGGCAGACCTGCTGCGCGGCCAAGCGCTTCATCGTCGTCGAGTCCGTCGCCGACGCCTTCCTCGCCAAGTTCAGGGCGGCCCTGGCGGCCCTGGCCCCGGGCGATCCGATGGACGAGAAGACCACGCTGGGTCCGCTCTCCACCGAATCCGCGCTCCAGGATCTGCTGAAGCAGGTCGAATCGGCCGTGGCGCACGGCGCCAAGGTCGCGCTCGGCGGGAAGCGGATCGAACGTCCGGGGTCGTTCATGCAACCGACGATCCTCACGGACGTGGCGGCCGACAATCCGGCGTTCCGCGACGAGTTCTTCGGTCCCGTGGCGATGTTTTTCCGGGTCCAGGACGAGGACGCGGCGATCGCGCTCGCCAACGATTCCGATTTTGGCCTCGGCGGCTCGGTCTTTACCCGCGACGTCGCGCGGGGCAAACGCGTCGCCAGCCGGGTCGAGACCGGGATGATGTTCATCAACAACATCAGTTGGTCCGATGCCGACCTGCCGTTCGGCGGCATCAAGAATTCCGGCTATGGCCGTGAACTCGGCGACATGGGCATCCAGGAGTTCGTCAACAAGAAGCTGGTCCGCACCGCCGTCGTGGACGCTCCCGTCTGACCTGCCGATGTACGTCCACGTCGCCATTCTCAAGGAAACCCTGGCGCAGGAGCGGCGGGTCGCGCTGGTGCCGGCCGGCGCCGCCCGGCTGATCAAGCTGGGGGCGCGGCTCAGCATGCAGACGGGGGCCGCCGGCGCCCTCCGGATTCAGGACGCCGCCTACGCTAATGTCGCCTTCGTGGCCGACCGGGGAGCCTTGGTCCGCGACGCCGACGTGGTGCTGGCGGTTCAACCCCCGGCGTTGGAGGTCATCGACGCGATGAAGCCCGGCGCGATCCTGCTCTCCTTCATCTACGCCGACCAGCAGAAGCCCCTCGTCCGCCGGCTGCGGGAGCGGCGCATCACCTGCTTCGCCATGGAGCGCGTGCCCCGGATCACCCGGGCGCAGTCGATGGATGCGCTCTCCAGTCAGTCGGCGCTGGCGGGCTATTACGCGGTCCAGTTAGGCGCGACCCACCTCGCCCGGGTCCTCCCCAAGCTCACGACCGCCGCCGGGACGATCGGTCCCGGCCATGTCCTGGTGCTGGGGCTGGGCGTCGCCGGCCTGGAGGCCATCGCCACCGCTCATCGGCTGGGCGCCGTGGTCGAAGGTTACGATGTCCGCCCTGAGACCCAGGAGCAGGCGGAGTCGCTCGGGGCGACGTTCGTCGAGACCGGGATCGACGCGCGGGGCGAGGGCGGATACGCCCGCGCGCTGACCGCCGACGAAACCGCGCGGGTCGCGGCGATCCTGACCGCGCATATCCAGGCGGCCGATCTCATCATCACGACCGCGGCCATCCCCGGGCACCCGTCGCCGAAACTCATCAGCCATGAGCAGGTGGCCGGCATGAAGGCGGGGGCCGTGATCGTCGATCTCTCCGCCGAGGGCGGCGGCAACTGCGCGGACACGCGCCCCGGCGAAACCACGGCCGTCGGTGCGGTCACGATCGTCGCCCCGCTCAACGTACCGGCGCTGCTGGGCGAGGACGCCAGCACTCTGTATTGTCATAATCAGTACAATTTGCTGGCGCTGATGATCAAGGACAACGTGCTTGCGCTCGACTGGTCGGATGAAGTCCTGGCCAAGACGGCCCTCACCCGCGACGGCGTCCTGCCTCCCGCGGCGCCCCCGCCGACCGCCCCACCGCCCGCCGCCCCCGCCGCCGGAGCCAAACCCCCGGCCGCAGCCGCGGGCCGCAAAGCCCCGAAGCGGCCGGCCACCGTCCCCGCAGCCTGAAGCGGTCGCTGCGCACCCCGCCTGCTTCTCCCCTCCTCCCATGGAAACCTCGATCATCGTCACCGGCTTCGTCGCCCTGTACCTCTTCATGCTGGCCGCCTTCGCCGGCTGGGTGATCATCGGCGGGGTTCCGGCGATCCTCCACACGCCGCTCATGTCCGGCTCCAATTTTGTGCACGGGATCGTCGTGGTCGGCGGCATGTTCGCGCTGCTGAACGCCGGCAATGGGATCGAACGAACCTTCGGTTTCGTCGCGGTGCTGCTCGGAGCCGGTAATGCCGCCGGCGGCTTTGCCGTCACCCACCGGATGCTGGCGATGTTCCAGACCAGCGCCCATCCGCCGAAGCGGGCCGGGGCAAAGTCGAAAGCCCACCGGGCTCAGCCTGCGAAAGCGGCCGCCAAATCGGGCTGACCATCCCTATGCTCCCCGTCCTGCCCTCCCTCGCGATCGGGCTCGCCGACCTCGCGGCCGCCTTCCTGTTCCTCTACGGCCTCAAGCGCATGTCCTCTCCGGTCACGGCGCCCTCCGGGATCTCCGTCGCGGGCCTGGGCATGCTGGTCGCCGTGCTGGCGAGCTTCCTGTACGTCTTCGGCGTCAACCCGGCCGCCCACGCCCACCTGCCGCTCAATCTGAGCCTCGCCGCCATCGCTTTGACCGTGGGCGGCGGCGGCGCCTGGTGGAGCGGCCGGCGGGTCGCCATGACCGCGATGCCGCAGATGGTGGCGCTCTACAACGGCTTGGGGGGCGGGGCCGCGGGCGCCATCGGCGCCGTCGAGCTCTACGGTCGAGAAACCAAGGGCGGGACCCAGTTGCTCGTGACCCTGCTGGGCGCCCTGATCGGCGCGGTTTCGCTGTCGGGTTCGCTGATCGCGTGGGCCAAACTCCAGGGGGTGCTGCCGAAGCCCCTTCGCTTCAAGGGCCAGCACATCCTCAACGCCGCGGTCGTACTCGTCACGCTGGCCGGCGGGGCCTATCTGGTCCTGGGGCCCCACGCGCACTTCGCGCCCTTGCTCGCAGAGCCGGCCCTGATCACCTGGTTCTTCGGGGCCGCGCTGATCTGCGGCATCCTGCTGACGCTGCCCATCGGGGGAGCCGACATGCCCGTCGTCATCTCGATCTACAATGCCTGCACGGGACTCGCGGTCGGCCTGGAGGGGTTCGTGCTCCAGAATCCGGCCCTGATGATCGCCGGCATGGTCGTCGGAGCGGCCGGTCTGCTGCTCACGATGCTGATGGCCAAGGCGATGAACCGCTCGGTGGGCCACGTCCTTTTCACCAACTTCGGCGCGACGCCGAAGGGAAAGCACGGCGCGATCAAGGGGACGCTGCGGCCCACCGCCGCGGGCGACGCCGGCATCTTCATGCGCTATGCCGCCAGCGTGATCATCGTCCCCGGCTACGGACTCGCCGTCGCCCAGGGCCAGGGGAAGCTCTACGACTTCGTCAAACTGCTCCAAGCGGCGGGCGTCGGCGTGAAGTTCGCGGTCCATCCCGTCGCCGGCCGGATGCCGGGCCAGATGGACGTGCTCCTGGCGGAGGCGGGTGTCCCGTATGACCTGATCTTTCAGCTCGAGGACATCAACGATGAATTCAAGACCACCGATGTCGCCCTGGTCATCGGGGCCAATGACGTGGTGAACCCTTCGGCCCGTACCGACAAATCCTCGCCGATCTTCGGCATGCCGATCCTCAACGCCGACCAGGCCAAGCACGTTTACGTGGTCAAGCGCGGCGAGGGCAAGGGCTACGCGGGCATCGTCAACCCGCTGTTCTACGCCCCTAACTGCAACATGGTCTACGGCGACGCCCAGGCCGTGATGGTGGAGATGATCGAGGCGGTGCGCGGACTGGGAACCGCCGCGGCGGCGGCCTGAGCGCGCCCGCGCCGCCACTCCCTTTGCTCACCGGCCGCCTCCGCGCTGGGGCTAGCCCAACTCCAACTCCCCGCCATCAATCCAGCTTTATGAAAAACACCATGCAGGCCGCCGTCGTCGAAGCGTTCGGACAACCACTCGTGCTCCGGGAATGGCCGGTCCCCACGGTCGGCGTCGGACAGATCCTGGTCAAGACCGAGGCCTGCGGCGTCTGCGGCACCGATCTCCACGCCGCGGCCGGCGACTGGCCGCTCAAACCCAAGCCGCCCTTCATTCCCGGCCATGAGGGCATCGGCCGGGTCGTCCAGGTCGGAGCCGGGGTGACGATCGTCAAGGAAGGCGACCGGGTGGGCGTGCCGTGGCTCTATTCCGCGTGCGGCCATTGCGAATACTGCCTGACGGCCTGGGAGACGGTCTGCCCCGACGCCCAGTTCGGCGGCTATACCAAGAACGGCGGCTTCGCGGAGTATATCCTGGCCAACCCCAACTATGTCGCCCACATCCCGGCCGGCCTCGCGGCCAGGGACGCCGCGCCCATCATTTGCGCCGGCATCACCAGTTACAAGGGGATCAAGGAGACGGAGACGAAGCCGGGGGAGTGGATCGTCATCTCCGGCGCGGGCGGACTCGGGCATCTGGCGATCCAGTACGCCAAGGCCATGGGGCTCCTCGTGTGCGCCGTCGATATCGACGACGGCAAGCTCGCCCATGCCCAGCGCCTCGGCGCCGACTGCACGGTCAACGCCAAATCGGGCGACCCCGTCGCCGCGGTCAAGGCGGCCACGGGCGGTGGCGCCCAAGGCGTGCTGATCACGGCGCCGTCGCTCAGCGCATTCCGCCAGGGCGTCGGCATGACCCGGAAGTGCGGCACCTGCGTCCTCGTCGGGCTGCCGCCCGGAGAGTTTCCCATTCCGCTGTTCGATGTCGTCGCAAACTGCGTCACGGTCCGGGGCTCGTTCGTCGGCACCCGCCAGGACATGGCCGATGCGCTCGCGTTCGCCGCCGCCGGCAAGGTGAAGGCCGAGATCGAGCTGCAGCCGCTCTCCGCCATCAACCAGGTCCTCCACCGCCTCCAACACGGCGAAGTCGCCGCCCGGATCGTGCTGGATTTCGGCGCCGTCTGACCGCCACCGCGCCGTGCCGTTCAGGCGCGGACGACGGCGGGACGTCCCCTGGGACGCAGGGAGTCGAACCACGCGAGCGAATTGGCCTCCGCGGAGAGTTCGGGATACGCTTCGGCCACCAAACCCCGGAGGTTTTCCCGCGCCCGGGCGATCCGGCTCTTGACCGTGCCAAGGCTGAGACCGAGCGCGCGGCCGATCACCGCGTAGGAGTGGTTCAACTCGTTGCGCCGGATCAGGATGTCCCGCTGCGATTCCCCCAGGCGCGCCATGCAGGCGCTGATCAGCTCGGAAAATTCGCTGGTGGACGCGACCCGCGCCGGACTGGGCGCTTCGCTGTCGATCAGATCGGCGAACGTCGCCTCGCTGCCCTCGCCCAGGGCGCAATCGAGCGACAGCATCGCGTGGCGCCGGCGGCAGAAATTGTGCTTATAGCGGTTGCGGGACAGGTTGAGCGCAATCCGGTGCAGCCACGTGGCGAGCGACGAGTCGCCGCGGAACCGCCCCAGCGCGCGATGCGCGCAAACGAAGACGTCCTGCGCGATCTCCTCCGCGTCGGAATGGTTCCGAAGATGGCCGAACGCGACCCCGAACATCTTGCGATGGTGGCGCGCAACGATCTCGTCGAACGCCGCCGCGTCCCCCGAGTTGAAGCGTTGCACCAGGGAGGCGTCGTGGCGCGCCTCATCCGCGGCGGTGGCCGCCCGCGGGGAAACGGCCGGCTCCGCCGCCGTCAGACCGGGATTGATAACGTCAAGGCAGGTAAGGATGGCGACCATAACGCCCCCACCCTACCCGGGAACGTCGCGGATCGAAATGGGGTGAAGCCCTAATCCTCCAGGCCGGCCCGCCATTGGCCCCGAACCGCCGACCCGTTATTCCGCGCCCGCCGCGCCAGCGCCGCCTGGCCGGCCGGCACCTGCGCGGGGTCGCCGCCCCATCGGGCGAGCGCGGAATCCTGCAGCGCCCGGCCATAGGAAAAGGTCAGCCGCCAGGGTCCCGCCGCCGCAAGGGCCAGCGCGTTCAGGCGCCGCGTGGCTTCGATCTCACCCTGGCCACCCGACAGGAAGACGATGCCCGGCACGGCGGCGGGCACCGCTCGACGAAACGCCCGGAGCGTCGCCGCCGCGACCGCCTCATCCGGCGCCGGCTGGGCGGCCTCGCCGGCCAGCACCATGCCCGTTTTGAGGAGCATGGCCTCGAGCCTGACGCGATGGCGGTCGAGCGCGCCGAACACGGTGCGCAACAATTCGGTGGCCACCGCCTCGGTGCGTTCGATGGGGTGATCGCCCGCCATCAAAATCTCCGGCTCGACGATCGGCACGAGCGCCGCCTCCTGGCTGAGCGCGGCATAGCGCGCCAGCACCTCCGCGTTGGCCCCGAGCGCCGCGGCGGTTGGTCGGTGGTCGCCGATGGTGAAGACGGCGCGCCACTTGGCAAAGCGGGCCCCCAACCCCCGATACTCATCCAGGCGGCCTCGCAATCCGTCCAGACCCTCGGTGATCTTTTCACCGGGGAAGCCGGCCAGCGGGGTGGTGCCGTGGTCCACCTTGATCCCGGGGACGAGGCCGCGCCGAGCCAGCGCCGCCCCCATGGGTTCTCCGCCCAGCGTATCCCGGATGGTCTCATCGAACAGGATGACGCCGCTGATCGATTCACTCAGGCCGGGCGTGGTGAAAAGCATCTCGCGGTACGCGTGGCGCTGCGCGGCGGTGGAGGGAATGCCATGCGCCCGAAAGCGTTGCTCGATGGTGGGGAAGCTTTCGTCGGCGGCCAGCAGCCCCCGACCCGGCGCCAAGAGCGCCTGCACCGTCCCGGCCAAGGCGTCGGGCGAGGGGCTCATCGGGCGAAGCGGCCGCGGCGCCGCTGCTCTTCGATCCATTCCGCCTTGGCCCGCTCGTAATCGCCCTGCGCCACCTCACACGCCGACCGCCCGGCCAGACGGGCGAGCTCGACCGTGCGCCGATGCAGCCAGGCGCGGGTCTCCGGATCGTCGCGGAGAGGGGGAGACGCGACAGCCGGAGCGGGGCCGGGAGCCTTGGACCAGGCGGAGTCCATTAAAAATGCGCTCATTCGAACTAGACCGCCGTACCCTCCCGTCGTTCCGCGGTCCAAACTGAAATGCATCCGCCCTGCGCCCCGCTTCTGGACCGATTCGGAGTAGAATACCCCATAGGCTGCCCCGGCGCGAGCATCGATCGTCGCACTCCCTTGGCCAATCCTCTTCGCCGGCCCATCGGGCCGGACCGCTCCCCTTGTCCTTGCGCTGGCCGGCAGCGATGATGCGCGCGGGCCGCGCCCGCCCACCGACGAGCGAACCGCCCCTGCGCGCGGAATTGTTCAGTGTCGACCAGCTCGCGCGCCATGCCCAGGCGCTGGCGGCGGCGCACCGGATCGTGCCGGGCGGCGGCGCGAATCCGCTGTTGGCCCGACTGGACGAAAACGAGCGCGGGCTCCGCGCGTTCAATCGGGCCACGCTCGCCGTGAGCTCCAATCGGCGGATCACGCCGGCCGCGGAGTGGCTGCTGGATAATTTCTACCTGGTGGAGGAGCAGATCCAGACGGCGCGCCAACACTTGCCCCGCGGGTATAGCCGGGAACTCCCGCGCCTGGCCGACGGCCCGTGCTCCGGGTTCCCGCGGGTGTACGGGATCGGGCTGGAACTGATCTCCCACGTGGATGCGCAGGTGGACGAAGAGCCCCTGCGGGCGTTCATCGCCGCCTACCAGAAGGTGCAACCCCTCAAACTCGGCGAGCTCTGGGCCATCCCGATCATGCTGCGTCTGGGCCTGATCGAAAATCTGCAACGCGTGACCGCGCGGCTGGCGGCGGGCCGGGCGGATCGCGATCTCGCGGACCGCTGGGTCGACCGGCTGCAGCGGATGGCGGAGACCAATCGGTCCCATCTGGTCGTGGTCGTGGCCGACATGGCGCGGGCCAACCTCCCGGTCTCAAGTGCGTTCGTGGCCCAATTCTGCCAGCGCCTGTCCCGCCAGAGTCCGGTGCTCGAACTCGCGCGCAGCTGGCTCGAACAGCGGCTCGGCGAAGAAGGACTCGCGCTGGAGCCGCTGATCCAGGCCGAGAGCCAGAATCAGGCGGCCGACCAGGTGGCGGTCAGCCACAGCATCGTCAGTCTGCGGTCGCTGAGCGCCCTGGACTGGAAACCGTTTGTCGAATCCCTGAGCGTGGTGGAGGCGGCGCTGCGCGGCGACCCGGCGGACGTTTACCGGACGATGGATTTTCCGACGCGCGACCGTTACCGCCACGCCGTGGAATTTGTCGCCCGCCACAGCCCGCGGACGGAGGCGGAGGTCGCGCGGGCGGCCGTGGCGCTCGCGGTCGCCGCCGGGCAGCGGAGCGGGGCGTCCGACCGGACGGCGCACGTGGGCTACTATCTGATCGACGCCGGCCGGGCCCGGCTCGCCCGGACGGCCGGCGTGCGCTGGCCCCCGCGCAGCGTCGCGGCCCGGCTGATCGCCCGGTATCCATTGACTTATTATGCGGGCGGCATCGCGCTGGGGGCCGCCCTCGCCGCGGGCGCCGCCCTGTCGGCCCTCTCCGCCCGCGGCGTCGCCGGTGGCATGAGGGTGGCGCTGGCCGGACTGTTCCTGGTCGGCGCCA
>Ga0116230_10005492_pt1 | contig 12444 bp, 9 predicted proteins | sample S1TSphfallax_3_FD_88678 | JGI IMG/M metagenome (GOLD analysis project Ga0116230, IMG submission 88678) | Host-associated microbial communities from peat moss isolated from Minnesota, USA - S1T2_Fd - Sphagnum fallax MG | ecosystem: Host-associated > Plants > Peat moss > Unclassified | place: USA...
CCATGCCAAAAATACCCATGACAAAAGAACGACATGTAGGGTACAAGATGCTGTCTATAGTAGTTATGGACCTTGGGACACATTCCCTAATAGAGCAATGAGGCAACCCAATGTCTCAACGAGGTTGTCAATAAGGACAAAACCTTCAAAAATCAAACTAGAAGGATGGGGAGACAATGCACTTAGGGGTACCCCTGCAGATCTGCAATGAAGAAAATGGGAAAGAACAAAAATGAGTCTATCAACCCAAAAACATGGTACAAATCTAAGGAGATATTGCATACATATTAAGAAGTATAGGGAGGTATGGAAACAAGATCCATAAACAAAAGTTCTACTTGGTGATCTATTTCACTTCAACAACGACATAACCATGAAGAATGGGATGAAGACTTGGACAACAATGAGGTTGAACAAATGTTACCACAATATGTTGAAATTGTACTATAGACTAAAGATCTAGAGGAACAAGCTTTTGTAACTGAAACAATGTATCAAACCATGGGGGAACATAGAGCTAAACACAACACTCCACCAATAATTGTGGTTGGTAGTGAAACGTGATAAGTAGATTAGGTGAATGTATTACATACTAATGAATCCAAGATTAAACCCAACCATCCATATCAATTATTACCATGAGAACAAGTTTGGAATAGATCTTATCAAAGCGTAGATCAACATGTTAGACTCACCATCAATCATTGTAGCTTCTACAAATAGGAAGATCATTCATTCAAAGATTATCCATTTATTGAGCGAGATGTATAAGATGTAATGATCAATCATTTCCACCTCAAGCACAAAATCACCAAGATCCAAAAAATGATCACAATATGTTGGTTATTCCATAAGATGTGGTAATAGCAACACAATTGCAAAACTATAGAAATTTTTGTAGCACCACTAAACAAGGCGATGTACAGAGGACACCTTATAAGGGAAGAATACTTCGAATCATTAGACCATGTCATTATGCACTAGAAAAAGTAAAGATGACTACCAACTATCTTGTTCGAAGCCTCACAAGACTTGCAACTTTCATAAGTGCAAAATCTATGTTTGGAGCAAGGAATAGAACACTACTAGATCCCACATCATTAAACAATAGTGGCATACAAATTCATGGACGATTCATACCGCAATTTTTTACAACAATTAATGATGGGGTGTAAGGAGTTCTTGTGACGGGTGCACACCCAACCAAATCTATGCCTATGACTTCAGTTGAATAGCTAGTATTTGTAATGAATGATGGAATCCTTGCAATAGTAGTTGAGAATGGTTTTTTTACAATAAAGTTCATACAAAGCCTATTGAAGCCTTAAAAGGAAACTATTGTAATGGCTTTAAAGTGATACTTGTTAGTTCTAGTGCTAGAAAATCTATAATAGTAGGCTTTGATGTGGAAATACAAGTGAACTTACTGGCAACAACTCCTTTCCATAATATAATTATCATTAAATTTATACCACCAAACCTAGGAGGAGATCCTCCAAAACCTCTAGGAGGTGCTACAACAACAGTTGTGCAACTTGTAATACCTTATTTTAGGCCATTTAGGAGACCATTGAATTATCCTAAGTATAAGAAAAACTCTGATATGGATGTTCATGTATGAGTATTCAAAGTTGTTATCAAAACTAATAGTGCAATAATCGATGAGGAAATAACTAATCTATTCAATTTTACATTGAAAGATAACACATTTGATTAGTGAAACAACTATATGCAAGATAATCCCAATTGTAAATTTATAGATTTAGAACAAGCCTTCTATAGACATTAATAGACAATGTAGAATGATGAATAGGTCTATCTACAACTAAAGAACTTGAAACAAGAATCCACATAAATAGTAGAATTGTACTATGAAAGATTATTGAATTGGCTAATAGTCTACAAACACCTACTATTGACAATTTTCTTACCATAATGTTCTGATTAGCACTACAGTCTTATTTACACATTGCTAGTGCGAGAATGAAATGGCAAACTTTGCAACATCACATCAAGTCGACGTTGATCTATGAAGAAGGTATTTTTGTGCCTAAGGCATAAAATACATTCTTTATACCACAAACCACAGTGACATGGAGTGTAGATGCGAAAAACCAAATAGCCACAAAGCTAAGTATGTATTATATTAATTGTCATCGCACAAACCACAATGTGGAGACCTACAAAAGCAAGGAAGAACCTACTATAACTGCTATTGAAGCTACCACTCAGGTTGGTAAAACTCCTAGACCGCTAAACCATCCTTGTCATATTTGTGGAATAGTGGGTCATAAATTGATGAATTACCCAAGATTCGGTCAAATGCAAAGTATGTTCAAAGATAAAAAAAGGTCAATCCACAAAATCTAAACGATCAACCAAGGTTAAAATGGTTATTGTCTTGGTCAACATGGTGGATGTCAATGTTACCACTCAAAATAAGACAAATGAAGAATAAGTGTTTAAATACCAAGAACCAAGGAAGAACAAATCTATAGTAGATTGGGAAGTCGAAGAGAAGTTGAAAAGGTCTATGGTGGAAATCATACAATAGATGTAGGCATTCAATTTGCCATCAAACTTATCTACTCCTTCAACCATAGAATGGACAACTAGTTGGGCGAGAATGCCAAGCTCAACAAAACTTGTAAACCTAACAAAATTTTAGGAAGTACCTTCTACCTTTCCAAGTAAAACCAATTTTGTAAAGGAGATTTTTCAAGATATCAATAAGCAGATGTTGGAAACTAATTATATCCTGAACCTTGGACAATTGATAAAAATAACACCAAATTTGAAGAAATACTTATGGTAAAAAATGAAAATTGATAAACCACATATGAACATTAGGGTAGCGAATGGAAAAGGAACCACATTCGTAGTACCTAGCATTAGTATAACAACAATGGCTATAAATAATCACATGGTTGTATAAATCGATAGAAATACAATTGATGATGTCCTCTTGGATAGGGGATTTGGGGTAAATATTATCACAAAACAATTAAAAGTTAGGTTAGGATTACTTAAGCCAAAATCTGGTCCTTATAATTTGTGAATGAAAAACCAAACGACAACCAAACCAATATGATTGATCAAGGATCTAAGGATGTATGTTCATGACATACCATACATAGCTACATTTATAGTCCTACAAAACACCATTGTAGATTCCAATTTATTCCATGTTCTTTGGTAGACCTTAGCTCATAGATGCTAAAGTAACACATGATTGGCGAAATAACATGATCACAATATAAGGGAATGGTACAGTTCAAACCATAGTTGAGACTAAACACATGGGCATTAACTTGAAAAGACTAGATGTTTTATTATGCTTTGATTATCATAATGGCATTACTGAATAAAAGGAAGATATGATGTTTGTTACTGAACATGAGTTATTTTCTATTGGTGTATAATTGGTTTACCATTAGAAACTTTGGAAACAATGGTAGTTAATACAATGTAGATTGAGAGAACTATAAAAACTATAAATGCCAAAGCAAAGCCTTTTTGTAATTTCAAAAGTACTGCAGAAACCACTTTTGATAAGAAACATGAGGTCAATTTAAAAGATAAGGTGTATCCTAAAACCTATTATCACCACACCTCGAGTCAAGTACAAGTTGATGGGATGCCAATGAAGGTTCAAGTATAGGAACTACATATTGCGAGCTAAACATTAACTAAAAAACAATAGTTGTTGTCGATCAATTTGGGAACAATAGAAGGTCTTTAAACAATCAAGGTGAATGATTAGTTGACTAAGGAAAACATGAATTATTTGAAGAAATTGTTATTGGAATATAAATATGTGTTTGTATGGACTTATAAGGACTTAATAATTATACTTCCAAAATTGGCACAACATTGGATTGAATTGGATACATTGATTCCACTAGCACATTAGCTAGGTGCAAAATGAATCCAAATTATGCTAGAGTTCGTTAAGTAGGATATAAACAAACTATTATCCAACTTGTAGAAGCCACCTAGTTATCACCAATTGTCATAGTACCCAAGAAGAATGGAATATTCAGAACATGTGTAGACTTTTAAAAATTAAATGCAACTACCAAGAAAGATCCCTACCCTTTGCAATTGACAGATGAAGTTTTGAATATAGTTATAAGGCATTATGTTTATTCTTTTTTAAATGGATATTATGGATATCACCAAATACTATAACATGATAAGATAAATACAAAACAACCTTCGTAATAAATTGGGGAATTTTTATTTGGGTAGTAATGCCTTTTGGAGTAAAGAATGGACCTCCCATTTAATAGAGGGCAGTGAGCAAAGATTTTAGGGACTATCTACACAAGTTCATAAAAAACTTTTTTGATGATTTCAATGTATACAATGATATGGACACTCATCTGTAGAAACGCAGACTATGTTTTCAAAAATGCACGAAGTTTGGGATTAGTTTAAACCTAGATAAACATGCTTTTATGGTATTTTCAAGGATGATATTGGGGTTTATTGTTTCCAAAGAGGGTAAATTGCCATATCTTAAGAAAATCCAAACCATAATTTAGATGTATGTACCCACAAATCCACAACAAATTTAGGTGTTCAATGGAATTGCTCAATTATATAGATGATTCATCAAGAATTTTGCATTCATAGTGGCTTCAATTACCAAACTCATGAGGAAGACAAAACAATTTCTATGGACTTTAGAATGTCATGCAACATGGGAGTTAATTAAGCAAAAGTATGTAGAAGCACCTATTTTGATATTTCTTGATTGGGATGTTGAGTTTCATGCAAATGCATATTTATTAGCTATAGTTGCCATGTTAACACAAAATCTCACATGAAAACATGACTAGCCTATTATTTATGCTTCTAAATTACTGAATAGTGTTGAGAAAAATTATAATACCATTAAACATGAAACATTAACAATGGTATTTGCACTACATAAGTATAGACATTACCTTTTGGGTAATAAGTTTGTTTTTAATGTAAATAATAGGGCTTTGGTTTGTCTAGTAAACAAACCACAAGTGTAAAGATGTATTACCAGATGGTTACTATTGTTTTTGGAATATGAGTTTATTGTAGTATATTAACAAGGCCATACACATGTAGTAGCCGATGCACTATCTAGACTCTTGGATATTATAAAGTCAATTGGGGCATTTGATAAAACTATAGATGCCGCATTATTCATGTTACAACTAGAATGGTTGGAGGAGGTCAAGAATTATTTGTAGACGAGACAAATGCCTGGGATATTCATTACAACAAAAGGTGTCCTTATACACCAAGTGATTTCATTGGATTATGAATGAATTCACTGGTTATAGTGAATAGGACTAAGTGGGGAAGTAGTGAATTCATTAGTTTAATGAACAGGGACCAATGAACTATACCCAAATTTTGTAGTAGTGATTGACCAATATTTAGAAACAACAATTAGCAAGAAAAACAAAACCTTTTACTTTACAAAAAGGTATCATGTATTGCATGGGTCAAGACAACAAATTTAAATGCTATGTAACCACAAACGCAACACAAATGATACTACTAGAGTTTCATGAAGGATTTAGTGGAGGTAATTTTGTAGTAAACATCAATGCTAAGAAGATTCTTGAAGCATGATATTGGCATTGGCCCAAATTATCTCATGATGTTTTTTAATTTTGGAGACCTTGTGATGCATATGAAAAAGCTAGAGGTTTAACAATGCAGAGTTTGGTTAAACTAGTTACAACTTTACTAGTGGAACCATTTGTAAAATGGGGATTAGATTTATATTGGACCAATCAAATTTGTAGGATGGTTTACAAGTAACAAACACATTTTTTAGCCACAAATTGTGCTACCAAATGGGTGGAGGTTAAAGTACTCAAAACCAACATTGTCATTGTCACAACAAAGTTTATGTATGAGTATATTCTAATTGGGTTTGGTTGTCCACTGACCCTAGTAACAAACTAGGGAGTTTATTTCATCAATGATGTTATTAAGTATCTTATTGATCATTTTTTGTTGAAACATGTGAATTCTACTACCTATTATCCATAGGGAAATGTGCAAGTATAATTAACTAACAAGTTCATTGTTAATCTCATTAATAATTTGTTAGTTAGTGAGAATAAGGTAGATTGGGATGAACATTTACCCATTGTGTTTTTTCTTATATAGAACAACTTATAAAATAGCTACATGGTATACTCCATACTAATCAGTTTATGGATTTCATCCTTTCAAGCCCACATAATATGTTCCATTGACATTTAGTGGGGACCATAGAGATGCAAATCTTGTCAAAATATTAATTAGTAGATTAACAAAGTTGGAAAAACGATAGACTCAAAGATTATAAGTCGAGGAGACTATTAGGAGTCAATGATGCAATCATGCTTTGTGGAGCTAGCCAAAGTATGTAGAAAAACAATTAAAGTTTGGAGATCATGTACTTTGGTTTCCAAAAGGACAAGAAAACACAATTTGGTAAATTTACTAAAAAGTGGTTTGGTCCATATAAAATATAGTTTTGCCTACCAAATAACATTGTGTTTTGGGTGATTGTAAATAAGTTTGACCCAAACCTTGTGCTTATGAATGTGAACAAGTTGAAACCTTACCAATTTTTGGATGAAAAGGCATAGACCATAAATCAACCTGAATTAGTGTATTGGGAAGGACATAAAAATATTGAGATGGATGATAAGGAAGACGAACATTTGGATGAATATGCGTTTATGGTATAGATGGTACTAATCAATGGAACTTTTATGCAATAGATTATTAACATTCTTGTGAAGGCCGAATTAGATGAAAAACATTTAGTGGCAAGTGGTAGTGCAAGATTTATTATTTCAAATCCCAAAACCCTAATGAGTACAACGACACATCAAGAGGCATGGGATGTAGTGGCACCAACTTAACATGATGTCGATTGTGAACAATTGTTTTTTCTAAACTCTTATAATCTTCACGCATTGCAATAGATCAAAATGAGTGATGAGAGCTTGGTCAAACAAATTACTTGAGAAGAGGTAGAATGTAAAAGTTTAATCCATCAAAAAGAGATAAAACCATAGGAAGCTCTTGCTACAAACTTGTAAAAGCAAAAGGCAAGTCACGCCACACATTTTGAGGTTACAAATCTAACAGAACTTCAAGTTTGATCTCCAAAGTCTTTTCCAAACTACAATCTTGGGAGAAGGATCGAAATCACATTGCAGACTTTAACATGCACAAGGAGTGACATCGAGAAGTGACTGCATTTTTTGAAAAAACGTGGAATTTCAAAACTACATGCAAAAACAAAGATGGTGGTGTTGATGGATTTAGAAGATGAAGACGAAAATAACTTCTGCTTTCTTCAAGAATTGATACTAGTGACAACATCAACATCAACATCACAACCAATTGCAAAATTTGCATTATTAATTGTTCCAAGTTTTTCAAAGCTTAGTTAATCTAAGTTTGAGATAAATTAATAGAAAAGTAGTATGATGGCACGTCATGCTAGGTCTATGCTTTCACCAAAACCATAAAGGTTGATTTTCACACCAATAAAACATATGTATATTCAAGAATTGGAAAGAATTACAACTTGGGTCACAATGGGAGAGGATGAGAAAAAATGGGCATCCAAAATAAGACTCGTAGGATTGTTGGAACTATAGTGGAGAGCCCCACACCATGACTTGCTAGTGGAATTTCTCAACACTTATCATATTAAAGGAAAAACTATATATGTAAAGATGGGAGGAAAAACCATTGCAATTTATAAGCATTTGATTGCAAATGTTTTCAAGATTTCCAACAAAGGTTGGGAAAAATAAAAACATGCAGATAAACAAACGATAGAAACCATGCTTCAACATATTACTCTATTAGGAGCATATGTGTATACAAAACAATGGAGTGTTAAAAAGATGAAGGCACCTTATGATGTCCCTCTCCCTACATTTATTCATGTTATTTACATGAAGGATAAGTTCTATTATTTCAATAAAATAAATGTTATATCAATCATGACAGTTGTGAAAGGAAAAGAAGTAAATTGGGCAAACAATTTGTTTAAGCAACTGCAACTTTTTTTGATGAGATGGACAACCTCCCAGATTAAGATGATGGGAATAGTCAAGGTTAATCGTAAGAAAATGTTTGTCATTCAACATTAGTTATTGAGATTTTGATGTAGCATTTTTTCCTCAACACAACTTGTAACAAATTCCACCAAAAGATGTACCCACTAGAGTGAAAGATGCTTCTACATTAAGGGTCAATATTTCAGAATTGAAAGAGTGACTACCGCAAGTTAAATGACCTCTTCTTTCATCCAGTAGATTGCCAAGACAAATTTGGGCCAAGGAGCAAAGAATTACATAAGATTTAGAAGAAGAGGAAGAGGAAGAAGAATAGAGACTTATGATGATCAAAAGAAGGAAACAAATGTGAGGAGCATTTCCCAACTTAGAACTCCTGGCATCCCACACCATACCAACACCACAACAACCTCAGGAGGAAGCACAACTACCTCCATCGGTTGCAAAACTTCCAAACCCAAAACAAGTCGCCAAACAAGAACCATAGTTGGAAGGTCAAACTACACAATAGGTTCTAGGGTCCAACCATGTTATTAGGAGCCACACGTGCCCCCTTAGACCACTATTTTATTTATTTATTTATTTATAGAATCTTTTAAATATGTCTTTCAAGAAAAATTAAAAATATTTAAAGTTTTTAAAATACTATTATGTTGAGGTGTATATTTTAAAAATCCCAAAATCTATCATTAAAAAATATTTTCGAATTGTGCTTTTAGTGTCAAAATTATTTTTAAGTTGCTTTTATGCAACTTTTAAGCAATGGTTACAAGAGGTTAAAAGTCCTTATACATATTTTTCATTCATTAGATCAAATTCCCATTGTCTTATAAGAAATGTATTAAGGTTTGGGAGGAGGACATCTACAAACATCACCAATTAAAAAACCCTAGAAGCCCAATATTAGTGCCCAACTTTGCATAAGGATGTTTGGTAATATTCTTAAACTTATGATCATGACTATTAACATATTCAAATTTTGGCCCTTATTAGCATGACCAAGTTGATAACTAGGTTACCAATTCACAAGAAGACATCTTATCATTTTCCACTCCCACTCATTACAATTATTGTCCAATTTGGTTACATTTCAATTACATTTGGTCATCTTAAGTTTGCAAGTGGTTTGTTGCACTAATTAATGGTCAATATTGTTCATAGTTGTTACATTCACTATGTTGTTCACTTACGAGTATAATTTGGAACTTATTTAAAATTTTAATAATTTCTAATTATTAATGTGGAAATTGAGGTAGCTCTTTAACTTTATTTACAGAATGCATTATAATGGGTTAGTGATATTTTTGCCATTTTTTCAACCATCAACATGGTACATGAGTTGAACGATCAATTTTTAACACATTGAAACCATTACTTAGACGTTGCATTTTATAGTTACCATAATTTATTAAAACACATGTAACAATTTTAAACCACACATTTATATTGGAATGAATTAGTGATTTTTTCACATCTTTTCAATTTATCAAAGTTGAATCATTCACTTTTAATATGATAAAATCATTACTCACTAATTGCCTTTTGCATTTGTTATAATAAATTAAAACGTATGCCATTCAATATTTTGCAATTATACTTGAATGGTTTAGTGAGTTTTTTTTCACATTTTTTGAACTATTCATCTTTACATGAGTCAAATCATCCACTTTGAACTTATTGAAACCATAATTCAAACATTGCCTATTGCACTTATTAGTATATATTGAAACATACATAACAACTTAATGTTTCACATTTATATTTAAATGGGTTATTGAATTTTTTTGCATATTTTGAACTATTAACATCTGCACATGAGTTGAAGCATTTGCTTTTAATGTTGTTAAATCCACTACTCATGAGTTGCATTTAGCACTCACCACAATTTTTTGAAATGAATATATGAAAACTTGGGAAGTTTGACATTTATATTGGAATGGGTTAATGTTTAGGTCAAAATGTTCATGCATACAAAGTTGAAAATGCATGTAGACCTTTAAATCATAATATTTTTCATATATTAAATTCTTGTACATTTACATAAATTAGAATGTAAATTTTTCCTTTAGTTTTTTTTAGGCATCATGAATAAGTTTATTATCATGAGTGTTCAGGATGCCACACCAAAAAAACCCCAAAAATAATCCCTATTTTTTTCCTCTTTTTTTTAGTGTATGAAAAAAATCCATGTTAAAAATAATGATTAATTTTTTAAATTATTAATTAATACTATTATAATAATAAATTATCAATATTTTATAATTATTTCTTAAATTTAAACATGGTTTTTAAATTTCTTTAAGCTTGATTTGTTACAAGTTTATGTTTAAAATATTTATAAATGAATTTTAAATTTTCATTTAAAAAATCAAATTAATTTAATGAACTATAAATGGTGATAATAATAATGACATCAATGATTTATTTTATGGTTTTCAATTTTGTAATCTTTTTCAAAATCATCCATAAGAAAATATAACCATGTTTTGGATAGAAGCCATATATGAAGGTACAAATTTGTTAAAACATTTTTTATATTTTGGCTACAAGTCTTAGAATCCATTATAGAATTATATCATTTTGAAAACTATAAAAATCTAAAAATATATAAAACCTTTTGTCAATGTTGATGGCCTTCTTATGTTTGCAAAATGGTGGAAATTCACCTCAAAACAACTCAAAATACATTATTAATATTTATTTTAATTTTTTATAAAAAGGATAAAGTTTATAATGATCTCAAAGATTAAACTTAATTTTTTTCAAATAAATTTGATGCTGGAACTATTTATGTGTTTGATGTTGAAATTAGTTAGAATTATTTTTAAAAAATTACTCATTAGGAATAACCTTTTTTATTTGAAATGTTTTGTCTCAATATTTTGGCAATTTTTTTGTTGTTTACAATTTTTCTTGAGTTTGCACTATTTGCCAAGTTATGAAAATTCAAAACCAAAAAGACATGTTAGTGTGGGGGGGGGGGAAGGGTGATCCAACTATTTAAACCCAAAATTTCACCAAATTAAATTGCTTCTACTTTAAAAAAGAAAAATAATGTAAAATATATTTTTACATCATTAAAAATAATAATAATAATAATATGTTCCAATATTTTTATGTAATTAATCTTTGTATCGATGTATGATTCATTTTTCTAAACAAATATGGTCTTGATAATTGAATGATTATATTGACTTCTTAATTGATGTTTCTTCTTGTGGTCAATTTTTGCCAATTTACGGGGCAACAACGTCAAGAAATATTTTTATAAAAAGAATATTTTTTGGTCAAATTAAATATGTATATTGTCTATTTTTTACAATAAAATATAATAAGCAACTATAATATTAAAGGATTTAAACAAGTTTCCAACTACAGTACTTGTCTATAACCAAATGTGAGAATTGTTTTATGGATGATTACCATTTAACAACATTGCAAAAATAAATTAAAAAATTATACATAATCATATTGGGGAAAATAAAAACTTGCAATTCTACAAAAATTAGACATATTTTATGTAATGAAAATAAAACTATAAAAAATTTAATGAATGCATTTTTGAATTGACATTGAATTCACAAAGATTCTAAATCGATTTGAACAAAAAGGTATTTGTAGATTTCTTCATGACATGAAATTTCAAGTTTTTTTTTTAATCTTTTAAATTTACTTCTTGTAAATTATAATTATTTGAAATACATTATTGAATGACTTCAAGATCATGTTTTCATTTGTAGCATTCGAATACATTTTGAAAAAGAAAACATATGTTAAAGTTTGAATTTCTTAAATAATTTCATGCCAAACACAATAAAGTTAAAATTTTTCTTTTTCAATAATAAAATCTTGAAGTGATTTGGTGACTAAAACATTGGTGTGCTTCCATGAGGTCTTGTGTTCAATCCTTGATGGATATGTGCATTAATGTATTTTGTAAAATTTGTGTTTATAAACATGTACATCATGGCAAATGGTGTCAAAACCTTTTTGTTAACAAAATAAAAAAAACACATGTAACTTAATATTATGTAATTATACTTGAATGGTTTAATGAGTTTTTCACGTTTCTTAAACTATCAACGTCTTTGCATGAGTCGAATAATCCACATTGTACTTATTGAAACTATTATTCAAATGTTGCATATTACACTTACACTATATATTGAAACACACATAACAAATTAATGCTTCACATTTATACTTGAATGAGATGTTAGTGAATTTCTTCACATTTTTGAACTGTTAGCATTTGCACATGAATTGAATCATTCACTTTGACTGTGTTAAATCCATTACTCTTGAGTTGTATTTTGCATTCAATTCAATTTTTTGAAATGGATGTATAAAAACTTGCAAA
>Ga0116230_10005495_pt1 | contig 12443 bp, 14 predicted proteins | sample S1TSphfallax_3_FD_88678 | JGI IMG/M metagenome (GOLD analysis project Ga0116230, IMG submission 88678) | Host-associated microbial communities from peat moss isolated from Minnesota, USA - S1T2_Fd - Sphagnum fallax MG | ecosystem: Host-associated > Plants > Peat moss > Unclassified | place...
CGGATTTTCCGGCTTGGCCGGGTTTTCGCTGTTCGACAGTCCGTTATGGCCGCCGGCGAGCCAGGGATCCTCGTACACCACGCCGCCCATCAGATGGGCGACCTTGGAATAGGCGCGCTTCCATAAGGCGGAGAACGCCCGGCCAGAGGACACGATAGGATAATAGTGAACATTGAACTTCGCCGCGATCTCGGCCAGCCGGTACGGCATGCCGGCGCCGCAGGTGATGCCGTTCACCAGCCCCTTGGTCCGCTCCAGAATGCCGGTGATGACCCGCTCGGCGCCGCCCATCTCCCACAGGATGTTGGCGTGGATGCGGCCCTTGCCGCCGGAAATGTCATAGGCCCGGCGGGCCTGGGTCACACCGCCATCAATCGCGAAGGCGACCAGTTCCTCGTGCCGGTCGCGCCGGGTCTTGCCGCGATATGTTTGCGGAATGGCACGGCCGTCCTGGTCATAGCTATCGGCGTTGACAGCCGAGAACGTGCCCGCCCCGCCGCTCGCGGCCCAATGGCCGGAGGTGATGCCGTTGGAGATGGCCACCCCCTTGCCGCCCTCGATCAAAGGCAGGATTTCGGAACCGCCCATCCGGATGGCGTTGATCATCTTCATCTGTCGAAAACCTTGTCATGGCTGGTCCGGAAAACGTTTCTCCGGAGCTTTGACCGCCCTTTATCTGGCTCTTATTACCAGATTGATACACGGCGTGAAGTGCATTGCGTACAAATCTGGTTGTGTTGGCTCACCGGTCTCGCCGGTCTAGGAAGACAAAATGGATATGGGTTTTTCGGAAAGCGAAATCCAGCGCTACGCCCGGCATATTCTGCTCCGCGAAGTCGGCGGAACCGGCCAGGCGCTGTTGAAAACGGCAAGAGTTCTGATCGTCGGCGCCGGCGGGCTAGGCTCGCCGCTGGCCTTATACCTGGCGGCGGCCGGCGTCGGAACCATCGGCCTGGTCGACCCGGATGTGCTGGAACTATCGAATTTGCAGCGCCAGGTGGCGCACACAACCGCCCGGATCGGGCAGCCGAAGGTGGCGTCTGCTGCCTTGGCGATGCGGGAGATCAACCCGGAAGTGACGGTGGTCACCCACCAGACGCGGCTGGACGCGGATAACGTGGCCGGGCTGATCGATGACTACGACATCATCTGCGACGGGACCGATAATTTCGCCGCCCGCTTTACCCTGGCGGATGCCTGCGTGGCGGCCAGGAAAACCTTGGTCTCCGCCGCGGTGCTGCGGTTCGAGGGACAACTCGCCACCTTCAAACCCCATGCCGATCCGGACGGGCCTTGCTATCGCTGCCTGTATCCGGCGCCGCCGCCGGAAGGCCTGGTGCCGAGCTGCAGCGAGGCCGGCGTGCTCGGCGCGGTGACCGGCGTGATGGGCACCTTGCAAGCCACCGAGGTTTTGAAGGAAATTTGCGGCATCGGCGAGTCACTGTCCGGCTGGCTGCTGATCTGGGATGCGCTGGCGGCGGAGTTTCGGAAGGTGCGGTTGCGGAAGGACCCTGGATGCCAGCTTTGCGGATGAGGCTGGTGATCATCGCGCTGTCGCTTTGCGGCTGGTCCGCGGCACCGATCGGCGCTGGGCCCGGACCGGGCATCGGGGTGGTCAGCAGCTTGCCGGTGCCACGCTTTGTTTCGCTCCGCGCCGACAGAGTGAATTTTCGCGACGGGCCGGGCTTTCAATACCCGGTCGAATGGATTTACCAGAGGGACGGGCTGCCGGTGGAGATCATCGGCGAGTTCGACGTCTGGCGGCAGGTGGTCGCACCCGATGGCGGCACCGGCTGGGTGCACGAGGCGACCATCAGGGCGCACCGCACCTTTATCGTCACCGCGCCGCAAGCCGAGCTGCGTGCCGGACCAGACCCTGGCGCCGGAGTGGTCGCCTATCTGGACAACGGCGTGACCGGCAATTTGCTGTCCTGCGATGCCGGTTCCGATGTCTGCAAGGTCGAGGCCGGGCACATCACAGGCTATCTCTCGCGGGCAAATTTTTGGGGCGCATTCGCTGGCGAGAATGTCAGATAACGATTTCGTTATCGAAGTTGTCCACAGAAAAGACTCGGGCCGCACCCACTAGATATTGAGGATAACGTCTCACCCTTCTACTGTATTTTGTAGTTGGAGAGAGGAGTGCCACAAGATGGAGTGGACCGAAGAGGTTATTCAGAAATTGCGCAGCCTGTGGGCGGAGGGTCACTCGACCGCCGAGATCGGCCGCCGCCTGAACATTTCCAAGAACGCCGTGGTGGGCAAGGCGCATCGGCTGAACCTGCCACCCCGCCCCTCCCCGATCCGCCGTACCGGGGAAGGCGCGCCGCCACGCCCGATAACGCCGCGCCGGGCTCAGGGGCCAACGCTGCCGCCGCTATCCGCCGCCATCGGCGTGCCGGCGCCGACGCTACGCGCGATCACCACGCCGCCGAAGCAGACGCTGCGCGCCACCCCGTGTTGCTGGCCGATCGGCGAGCCCGGCAAACCAAGTTTTCATTTCTGTAACGCGGGCTCGGTCCCCGGCAAGCCATATTGCGAAGACCACGCCGCGATTGCCTATGTCCGCATCCGCGATCGCCGCGAGGACGCCGCCTGAAACGCGCGATTACGACGGCTTTGCAACTTTTCTGTGCAGTGCAGCATGTTTTTGCAATTGAAGTTTGCCGGACAATGCGCCTATCTTAGAAATGCCGGCGTTACGACCGGCTATGAATGACCCACACCCTCACCAAAAGGGTAGGAAAGGTGTCTGCGATGGAAACGGTTCAAGAACAACATGTCCGGCAGAAGGACGCAAAAACCGGCGTGGTGAAGTGGTTTAATCCCGGAAAAGGCTATGGATTCATCGCTCCGGACGGCGGCGGCGACGATATATTCGTGCATATCAGCGCTGTGCAGCATTCCGGACTGCGCAAGCTGAACGAGGGCGAGCGGGTCCGCTTCGCCATCGAACAGCGCGAGGGCCGCGTCGCCGCGGTCGGTCTGGAACGCGCTAACTAGGCTGAGTCTCGCCTCATCCGCCGGTAACCTTGCTTGAACGAGCCGTTCGGAATTGCCTGATTTCGGACGGCTCGTTCCTGGCGCGTCTGATGCCAACGCAAGGCTGTTGTTCCCAAGAGCGCTACGTCCTCTCTAGCAATTCGCGCGCTCGCCGCTGATATTGCGCCCAACGAGATGGAGTCGGGTGTGACAAAGGCGATGGCGGAATCGGACTCGGCAACGTTGCCGCTGTTTGCCGTCCGGCCAGCGGGGCTCGAGGCCCTGCTGGAAAAGCTTGGGCCGGCTCACGCCGCCTTTCTGCGTGCCCAGAATTTTTCCGCGGCACAACACACCCTCGTTCTGCTGCCTGGCCCGGACGGGATTGCCGGCGCGGTCCTTGGGCTGGGCGCGGATACGTCGCCCTATGCGTTTGGCGAGCTCAGCGGCAAACTGCCCGCTGGCACCAACTGGCGACTCGAACCCGGCGACTTCGACGCGGAGGAGGCCGGTCTCGGCTTTCTGCTGGGCAGCTATGGGTATCACCGGCTGAAGCAGCCGAAACGGATGCCGGCAGCCCTGGCGCCGGCCGCCGTGACGCCACGGGTCGCTGAGATTGCCGCCGCCGTCAATTTCGTCAGGGACCTGATCAACACGCCGCCCAATCTGCTCGGCCCATCCGAACTCGCGGCCGCGGTGTTGACGCTGGGCACGGAATTTTCCGCTACTTGCGACAGCATCACCGGTGCCGCGCTGCGGGAGCGCTTCCCGGCGCTGTACGCGGTGGGCGCCGGCTCGGACCGGCCGCCCGCAGCGGTCGTGCTGGACTGGGCCGGCAGCGGTGCCGGCGATGCCGCGCCGGTGGTCTCATTGTGCGGCAAAGGCGTGTGTTTCGATACCGGCGGGTACGACCTGAAGCCGAGTGCCGCGATGCTGAAGATGAAAAAGGACATGGGCGGCGCCGCCATCCTGCTCGGCGTGGCGCGGCTGGTGATGGCGTTCGACCTGCCGATCCGGCTGAAGCTGCGCATCGGCTGCGTGGAAAACAGCGTCTCCGGCCATGCGATGCGACCGTCCGACGTGCTGACCACGCGCGCCGGCCTGAACGTGGAAGTGGGCAATACGGATGCCGAAGGACGGCTGGTGTTGTGCGACCTGCTCGCCGAGGCCGCCATCGAGTCCCCGCATTGGCTGATCGACGCCGCAACCCTGACCGGCGCCGCGCGCGTGGCACTCGGCCCCGATTTGCCGGCGTTGTTTTGTAACGATGAGACGCTGGCCGCGGCGATTTTACGCGCTGGCGAAAAACACCATGATCCGCTGTGGCGATTACCGCTCTTCCCCGGCTATGATTCCTGGCTGGATAGCAAAACCGCTGATCTGAACACGGTCTCCGCCAAACCGTTCGCCGGCGCGATCATCGCCGCTTTGTTTTTATCTCGTTTCGTTCCCGCCACCCAGGCCTGGGCGCATATCGACGTTTATGCCTGGAACGACCAGACCCGGCCGGGGCGGCCGGAGGGTGGCGAGGCGCAGAGCCTGCGCGCCATTTTCACCGCCATCGAGTCGCTGGCGATGCAAACCGTTACAAATGGGAACGGATTGTAATCGAAAGGGCCAGTTACGGGGCCGTATGACGAAGGCGTGAGAATGGGCGGGGAACGAGAAAAATCTCCTTCCGTCAACGAAGTTGCAATGTTTTCATGTTTCAACGGCTTGTGAAATGGTATTTTTGTGCATAGGTACCAAATCTCGGATTATCAGGCTTGCTGAATTCGATACGTTACATCTGGAACGCATGCCGCTCGGTTTTGTTGGCCTCGTGGTGAGCTGTTCATCAAGATGTGATGTTGATCGATTCCGTTTTGGCACTAATCCATTGCGGATCGGTATTTATCAGTCTTATGTTGTTACTTGGCTTGGAAAGGATTTTTTCAAATGGCGGCGCAACTTTCTTCCGACCAGCTGGTCGGAATTCTGCGTGATACGGTCGTCTCCCTGGTTCGCCGCGACGGCGTCGATCTTTCGGCGCGGCAGCTTGGCGTGTTTCTGACCTGCTACCTGAATGAAGGCGGCCATACCGTTCGCGGCCTGGCGCAGGATCTCAATGTTTCGAAACCGGCGATCACCCGCGCCCTGGACCGGCTCACCGAACTGGATTTCGTCCGCCGCAAGGTGGATCCGTCGGACCGGCGCAGCGTGCTGGTGCAGCGGACCGTGAAAGGCGCAGCGTTTCTGCGGGAAACCCGGCACATCATGACCGAGGCGCTGGCCGCGAATAAGACCGAGGCCGCGAGCCGCCGGGCCGCTGGCTGACGTTTTTTGCTCTAACCATGCTGCGCCGGGTTCTCACGGCGTTGTTCCTGGTGTTTGCGCCTTCCGCCATGGCGCAAACAACCGGGTTCGTGCCTAACACCGCCGAGCAGGCGGTTATTTCACAGGCCGAAGCCTACTTGAATGCGCAAACATCGCTGACCGCGAATTTCTTGCAGGTCGCGGCTGATGGCTCAACGCGATCCGGCAAAGCCTGGCTGGAGCGGCCGGGTAAAATGCGTTTTGCCTATGATCCACCGGATTCACAACTTCTGGTGGCTGGCTTCGGCCTGCTGGTCTACCACGATCCGGATCTTGACCAGACGACGAACATCCCGCTCGGCTCTACACCTTTGGGAATCCTGCTGGCCAAGCATGTGGTGCTGACCGGGGACGTCACTGTTACAAACGTCACGCTGCAACCCGGCGAGGATGACATCACGCTGATCCGCACCGGCAAGGCCGCCGAAGGAAGTCTCACTTTGGTGTTCGGGACGGATCCGCTGGAGCTGCGCCAATGGGTCGTGGATGACGCGCAGGGACGGCAGACGCGGGTCAGCCTGTACGACATCGCCCCCGCCGGGCCATTTCCTGACAGCCTGTTCGAGTACAATACCGGATCGTCACCAATTCAATCGGGCGGTTAGCTCCGGGCTCGCCGTCTGGTGCAAGTTGAATCGTCATTCGCACAGGCAGGTCGAGACGCGCATGATCGCGCTGCCAGCCATGATGCGCTAAAGGGCGCGCATGAAACTGACGATCGTGACCTGGAACATCAATTCCTTGCGGCTGCGCCGCGGGCATCTGCAACAAATTGTTACTGAACTCGCCCCGGACGTTATTTGCCTGCAGGAAACCAAGGTGCCGGACATCCTGTTTCCTGAAGACGCCGGTGCCGCCATCAACTTTCCCTATGTCCTGAAGCGCGGCATGAAAGGCTATAACGGCGTCGCCATCCTCTCCCGCCTCCCCCTCACCCTGGTTCCAGACACGCCGGACTGGTGTACCAAAAACGATTGCCGGCATCTCGCCGCCACGATCGAAGCGAATGGCAGCCCCGTTACATTACACAACTTTTACGTGCCGGCCGGCGGCGACATTCCGGATCGCGAAATTAACATAAAGTTTGCCCATAAGCTGGACTTCATCGCCGAGGCGCGCGCGCATTTCGCGGCAAACCCGCCGCGCCGGGCGATCCTGGTCGGCGATCTCAATATCGCGCCGCTCGAACATGACGTCTGGAGCCACAAACAGCTGCTGAACATCGTCAGCCACACGCCGCCGGAAACCGCGGGCCTGACCGCCTGGCTCGCGGAGGGTTTCACGGACGCGCTGCGCCACTTCGTGCCAGCCGATCAAAAACTCTACACCTGGTGGTCCTATCGCAATCAGGACTGGGAAAAATCGGACCGCGGCCGGCGCCTCGACCATATCTGGGTCAGCAACGACCTCGCCGGCGGCCTGACATCCCATCACATTCTCAAACAGGCCCGCAACTGGGACCAGCCCTCGGACCATGTGCCGGTTGCCGTGACGCTGGATGTCTAACCCTGGGTGACGCGCCAGCCGGACAAGGTCGGTTCGCAGAAGAGCGGCATGGCATTCGGCGTCAGCCCCTCACGGGTCAGCCCCATCATGTCGCGGATGGCACGAAAAATGCCGCCATGCGACACAATCAGAATCGGGCCCGGAATTTGCAACACCCGGTTCATCGCACCCTGTGCGCGGACCAGCAGCTCCGCGAAGGATTCCGCACCCGCGGGCGTGAAGCGCCCCTCCATCCATTCCGGAAACCAAGGCAATAGCGGCTTGCCTTCCATCCCGCCGAAAATCACCTCGCGCAGATCCGGCTCAAATGTAACCGGCAAGTGCAAAAATTCATTGACGATGGCGGTGGTCTCACGCGTGCGCAGCATCGGCGAGGCGACGATCGCGGTAATGCCCCGACCCGCCAGCACCGGCCCCGCCCGGCGCGCCTGGTCGCGGCCGGTCTGGTTCAGTGCAATGTCGATCGCGCCCTGGCTCAGACCTTTCGCGTTGTAGTCGGTCTCCCCATGCCGGAGAAACCAGAACGGCGTCTCGGGCAGCGCCAATGCTTACGCCAGGCCTTCGGATTTCAACACGCGCTGCGCGGCCGGGCGAGCCAGCAGCCGGTCCAGATGCGCCTCGAACGCCGGCGGCATGGCAATCTGCGCGCGGGTGCGAGCCCAGAACTCCAGGAAGAACAACGCCGCCTCGACGATCGAAAATTGCCCGAGAATGTAGTCCTGGTCGCCCAACACTGGCTCCAATATCTTGAATCCCTGGACGATGAAATTTTTCCCCGCCTCTTTCACCTTTCCCTCGTCTTCCGGGGTCGGCGCAAAATTGCCGGGCCGGAAAATCCTGGTGAAGCCGCGCATGTGAACGGTGGCGATCAGGTAGTCCAGCAGCTCCAGCGCCTTCGCCTGGCCATCAATATCCTCCGGCAACAGGCCATGCGCCGGATTGGTTTTGGCCAAGTAATAGGCGATCGCGGGGAATTCGGTCAGAATGGCACCGTCTTCGCGTTGCAGCGCCGGCACTTTTGATTTCGGGTTGATCTCGACGAAAGGCGGCTTGTATTGGGCGCCGGTGGCAAAATCGACCTTTGCCAACTCAAAAGGCTTGCCGATTTCCTCCAGCAGCAGATGAATGCCGAGCGAGCAGGCATTCGGGGAGTAGTAAAGCTTCACGGGAAGACCTCCTTCAATCGAACAGCGAACTCACGGAGCTTTCGGTCGAAATCCGGCGGATCGCATCGGCCAGCAAGGGCGCGATGGACAACTGCCGGACATTGTGGGCAAGGCGAACCGCTTCGGTCGCGCCGATCGAGTCGGTGATCGTCAGCATTTCGATCGGCGAGGCGGCGATGCGCGCAACCGCGCCGCCGGACAGCACGCCGTGGCTGACATAGACGCTGACCGAGCGCGCGCCATTGGCCAGCAGCGCGTCCGCCGCGTTGCAAAGAGTACCGCCGGAATCGACGATGTCGTCTATGATGATGCAGTCGCGTCCCTCGACGGCCCCGATGATGTTCATGACCTCTGAAACGCCTTCGCGCTCGCGGCGCTTATCGATGATGGCGAGATCGCAGTTCAGCCGCCGTGCCATGATTCTGGCGCGCAACACGCCGCCCACGTCTGGCGAGACGATCATCAACTGGCGGTTGGCGAATCGCTCCTCGATGTCGCGCGAAAACAACGGCGCCGCCAGAAGATTGTCCACCGGAATGTCAAAAAAGCCCTGGATCTGGCCAGCATGCAAATCCACGGTCAACACCCGGTTGGCGCCCGCCTCGGTGATCAGATTGGCGACCAGCTTGGCGGAAATCGGCGTCCGGGGTCCCACCTTCCGGTCCTGTCGGGCATAGCCGAAATACGGGATCACGGGCGTAATCCGCCGGGCCGAAGCGCGCCGCAGCGCATCCAGCGTGATCAGCAGCTCCATCAGATTGTCGTTGGTGGGGTAAGAGGTCGACTGGATGACGAAAACATCCTCGCCGCGGACGTTTTCCAGGATTTCAACGAATACTTCCATGTCGGCGAAACGGCGGATGGACGCGCGGGCCAAAGGCAGGTTCAAACCGGCGGCGACAGCTTCGGCCAAGGGGCGGTTGCTGTTGCAGGCAACAATCTTCATCTCGTCGCTTTCGGTTGACCAAATGGGGCCGGCGGCGCGGGTTTAGCAATCACCCCCGTCAAAGTCCATCAAGCACTGAGCGCGCGTGACCGTTTTGTGGCAGCGGCGACGGCTTTCTGGAATAATTCCGGCCAGGCATGTTCGCCGCGCAGGACAGCGAGCGCCGCCGCGGTGGTGCCATTCGGCGAGGTGACGGCGGCGCGCAAGGCGGCGGCGTCCTCATCCCCGGCGGCAAGTAGCCCGGCGGCGCCGATCACGGTTCGCCGCGCCATCGCGCGCGCCAGGTCCGGCGGTATCCCTTCGTCAAGAGCGGCCTGCTCCATCAACTCGGTCAGCAGGAACAAATAGGCCGGGCCGCCGCCGGAGATCGCGGTGACCGGATCGAGCAGCGCCTCATCCTCGACCCAGGCCACCTCGCCGACCGCGGTCAGGAGATCATCGGCCAATTGGCGCTGGCTTGTCGAAACGCCAAAGCCGGCCACGGCGACGGTGAAGCCCTGGCGGATCGCCGCCGGCGTGTTCGGCATCGCGCGCACGATCGCCGGCTGCCGGCCGAGCAAGGCGCTGATCGCGGCGATGGTTTTTCCTGCCATGATGGAAACGAACAACGCTCCCGCAAACCTGCCGCAGGGCGGCAGGGCGGCCGCCGCTGATTGCGGCTTGACCGCCAGGATCACCGCGCCGGGTTCAAATGCCGCCGGAATCTCGCCGAAATCGGCAACAACGTCGATCCCGGCGCAGCCCAGTTCAGCCGCCCGTGGCGCTGGATCGACCACCACGGCCGATGCCAGCCCTTGCTCCCGCCAGCCGGCCAATAACGCGGACCCCATCCGGCCCCCGCCGACCAGCAGGAGCGGGGGAATCAAGCTCATGCTTCGCCGACGCACTCCAGCATCGCGGCGGCCAGGGCTTCCTCGGCGGTCTTGCCGCCCCAGAGCACGAATTGGAAGGCAGGGAAGAAGCGCTCGCATTCGGTGACAGCGATATCCACCATGTCCTCGATGGATTCCGCGGACGCGCTGGGAGCGCCGCGCAGCAGGACAGAGTGGCGATAGATCGGCATGCCGTCATCCTGGTCCATGCCGAAATGGCCGATCCAGAGCTTCTCGTTGGCCATCGCCAGCAACTCATACAGTGCCGGGCGGCGGCGTTCCGGCGCTTTCAGGTCAAACGCGCAGGAGAAGTGCATGACCGAGATTTCGTGCGACCAGCAGAAATACAGCCCATAATCGCACCATTTGCCGGGCGCCTCGGCGGCCATCTCGGAATCCGAGCGGCGGTCAAACGCCCATTCATTGGCGGCGATGACCTGCTCGACCAGGTCGAGGGGATTGGCGACGGATTCAATTTCGTGGGTGGTGGCGAGGCTCGTCATGAGAGTCTCCTCTATCCAAGGATGGCCAAAGCGGGCGGGGCATTCAGGCCCAGCGGTCAGTTTTCCCCACCACGATTCTCACTCTAACGAGTTTTTGCGCCGCGCCGCAATGCACAAGGAATTGGCGTTGGGTCAATATTTAGTCAGGGTTGGCCTGAGAACCCCGTTTTGCAACTACCGCTTGAGCGACGGGCCGGCATAGCGGGCGATGGCGCCGCGTTCGGCCTCGAAAGACGCGGCGGCTCAGAAGCCGGTGATGCCGGGCGAGTTTGGCGCGGGCACGGGTGGCGAAATCATATACGTGCCGATATCGGTGGGAATGGCGAGCAGCACGTCCCCATGAAATTTGACCAGCAATACCGGACCTGGTTTGAAGGTCTTGAAGAATCTCGCGCAGAATGACGCGGTCTGCGCCATGTCCCAAGGCATCGAAAGCACCAAGATATTGGTGCCCACGAATGACCGCGGCGGCGCCGAGACCATGAATTCATGAATTTCACCCCCCACCACGGTTACAGGGATGTTCACCCCCGCGCGTTCCAGGCCGTAACCGACTTTACCAGCGTCAAACCAGCGCTGCGCTGCGATGGCGGCGATGCCGGGCGGGATTTGAGATCCGATGCTGGTCCAGTCGATGATCTGCAGCAGCGGCGATTTGCCGGGTTGAGAGAGTTTGTCGAGATTGGATACGAAGCCAAATGTTACTTCGGCGGAAATGAACAGCATCGTGCTGGCCAGTAAGCCGCCGGAGACCAGCGTCACTTTATCACGCAGTCGCGGCGAAACATCGCGCGCCAAGCGCCCCAGTAGCGGCAGCAGCATTAACTCGCCGGGAGCTGCCCAGTGGAACAATATATGGGTGGACGACCAGAGACTGATGATCGCGAACAGCACCACCGGAATCAGGCCAGCCGAGGCCAGCAGCCAGGGTGCGGCATGCCTTGGTCCGGCGCGCAGGGCGCGGATGAGAGCAACGATCATGGGCACCCAGACCCATGGCAGCATGAACAGCGCTTCGCCGGCCCACACATAGAAAGGCATGTAAGGGCGCAGATGCAGCCCGGCGACGCGCCGGCCCTGATAATGGAAGCTGATCCAGCCATGGGTGGCATTCCACCAGATCACCGGCGAGATCACGGCAAGCGCGATCAGCACGGCCGCCCAGGCTTGCGGGCGCAACAGCGCGCCGCGTAGTTCGGGTGCCAAGACAATGCCCAATCCCGCGCCGGCGATCACCAGAGCGGCGTTATATTTCGAGTCCAGCGCGAGACCCGCGAACAGCCCCGCCAGCAGCCACCAGTTGGGCCGCGGCGCCTCATCCGGCAGCCCGAGGGCCCGGATGAGCGCATAGATAAATGCCGCAAGTGCTGCATCCACGGGGCCATCAGGCAGGACCCAGCAACCGGCCGCCATCGAAAATACCGGCGCGATCGTATAGGCGACCACCGCCCAGAAGCCGGCGCGCTCATCAAACAACCGCCTGGTGATCAAAAAAATCAGCCAGGAGCTGACGCCCGAGAGCGCCACGAATGGCAGGCGCACCACAAGGGGGGCCACCGAGCCGGTGAGCGCGCGGGCGCCAAGTTCGAGCCACCAGGAGACCAACGGATGGTCAAAATAGGAGGCGTCAAAGCTGTGGGACGCCGCGACCATATAAGACTCGTCGACCTCCAATCCGGTAAAGCCGGCGAAGATGAGGCGGACAACGAGGGCGGCGAGGATCAGCCGGATTGCCGCTGTCATGCCGGGCTGCATGACTCAGCCAGAGCGTTTCATCAAGCGGTAACCGGAATGAACTTGTGGTGCTGCGGCAGGCCCGCGCGGCGAATACCGGCAGGTCGTTGATGCGTTACGCCCGCCTCAGACTGGGCCCGGCATAGCGGGCGATGGCGCCGAGTTCGGCCTCGATCCGCATCAGCTGGTTGTACTTGGCGGTGCGGTCGCTCCGCGCCAGGCTGCCGGTCTTGATCTGGCCGCAATTGGTGGCGACCGACAGGTCCGCGATGGTGGAATCCTCGGTCTCGCCAGAGCGGTGCGACATCACCGCGGTGAAGCCGGCGCGATGGGCGATGTCCACGGCTTCCAGGGTTTCGGTCAGCGTGCCGATCTGATTGAC
>Ga0116230_10005496_pt1 | contig 12441 bp, 8 predicted proteins | sample S1TSphfallax_3_FD_88678 | JGI IMG/M metagenome (GOLD analysis project Ga0116230, IMG submission 88678) | Host-associated microbial communities from peat moss isolated from Minnesota, USA - S1T2_Fd - Sphagnum fallax MG | ecosystem: Host-associated > Plants > Peat moss > Unclassified | place: USA...
AATTAAACAATCCCATTGACCTAAAAATAATAATCTTTAGGCTTACACAAAACCTTATTATGTTGAACATTGAAAATAATGCTCTCTTTTTATCATTTCAATTATTCCTCTAAAATTCACTACCAAACCCAATTTACACATTTAACTATTAACTCACCCACTCACTCAAGATAATTAAGAAAAATAAAATTTCAGACCACCAAGTCCAACAACCATAACAAGCCTATTCAACAATCTTTGTATATTAGTACCACAATACTATAACCCTTGTCTCTGTATACAGACAGGGTTTTAAAAGCTAGCAAACCATGGTCTCTTCTGTACTATGGTCTGTGTTATGATCTGACTGGAGTCACTTCATCGGCACCCAACCTAAACCCTAAACCCACTCTTATTATGTAGGTGCAAAATTCCTCATGTATTCTTGGAGGGATATTCATAGATATAAGGTGCCCTCCAATTACATTGTCTAGTGAGATGGTGTTACAAGATGTGTTATCAAAGGAAAAGACTCCCAAGATCCCAAGTGGCATTTGCAATAGGAATTTTAACGAGGTTTCAAGGATTACTACATTTTCAAATGTAGACTTCTATTTTTACCATGTAAAGGTCTCGATGCAAATTGTAATAAAATAAATTCACATTGCCAAAATAAAGATGTGAAATATATAAGGTCCATGCCATGATGTTTTTACATTGTCTTTATTTAGTTTTAATATAGTTGCATCTCATATGAACTCATTTACTTTGTACATAACTATTTGCATTCTTAAAAACACCATTAAACCAAAATTGCACGTAGACCAAATAAAATAAGATGCATAAGAATGGAATATGTATTTGAAATAAGTGGAATATCAAATCATATGCTTCCAATATGTATTTTATATTTTTAAATTCAAAATTATTATTTTTCAATCTTGCTTTAAATTACCAAGCATATTATACATTTGTGTTTGAAGATCACCTAATTTTATCCATAAAGTCCAATTTAGTTTTATTCTATTGTAAACCTAATTAAATGCATAGTCTTTGCCTAAAGGCATAGGCCAATGAAAGAAAAATCCAAAAGTTATGACACCTTGAAAGGTTGAGGCTTAAATCATCAAAATGAGTCAAAACAAATCAAAGGGCAATTTGGGAGACCAAATCATGTTAGGTTTTGGAGCGTAATATGGCACTAGAAAATTATTTTCATGAGCTCAAAAATAGTCTATTCTTATGCTAAAAGAAGCTACATTCATTAAAAATTATGAGCTTTCAAAATCATAAGACATCAAATGTCCCAATTGTGATTGGGCATCTTTAAGCATTTCAAAAAATTGATGGAAAGTTCATTGGATTTTAGTCTTGCTTCAATCAAAAATTTCACCCTTTTATTCAATTGCAAAATGTTAAGGAACAAGTGAACCAACTTTCTTCATTCCATTGCCAAAATTGAGATTAAAAAATTTGACTATCATTCATACCACTTAACAAACTAGAGTTCCTTAATGAATTAGAATGGGTTAATTATGTACTTAACTAAAATAGAATGGGTTTTCTTGGGTCTTTTAGCTATGAATGAATCAAAATTTTCACCTAAAGATGTGTTTCAAAAGAGCTTGGAATCATACAAGTGACAACATGGTAAATGTTAATATTTTTCTATTATTCTAATTCTTATTCTGATTTTTGTACTTCAAAACATTATCATTAAAACTATCAAATTTTGTCAACAAAAAAACTATAAAAACCAAAAAATCAAGTTTATCAAAATGATCAAAAATTCATATCTAAACTAAAGTCATATCTTCAATGAACTAAAAAAAAAATCAATTCAACCTAGAATTGAAAATAAAAATTATAAAACAAGTACAAAATCATCAAAAAAGTTCTTCTTCATCAAGTATTTTCTCCTAGCTCTAGCATGAACTTCTTGAAAAGTGGGCAACTTTTAATCTTCAAAAGTCAAAATTCTCCAAAGTTCATTCTTGGTTTTCCTAGCATAAGACCAATTCAAATTGCCCACTTTTATGTCCTAGTTAATCCAACCCCATTCTACCCATTCTATTTTACAATGATAGCATAAGTCTATCCTTAACACAACGCCCTAAAAATGCAACATTCAACTTCATAGACCATTGGTTGTTGTTAAACAATATCACCCATCAAGCTAACATGTATAAGGAATTAAGGTGTGCACCACCTCCAAATTGAAAAAGTATTGAAAACAAAAAAGAAATTCCAACCATCTTAGTTGAAGTCATGAATATGCCAACTATCATGGATAGTTCGACTACAATGGAAGCAATTCAATAACTCCAAACAACCCATGTCCAACCTTTCAAGTTGTGAATGTAGTTGTTAAAACACAACAAAACTGCAACCCACATGAAATTGAACTTTTGGAATAAAACACAAATGCACCACTAAACTAAAAAATGTGTGAATTTTTTTCATTGATTTTCAATTGATACAAATGTTCATTACCAAGTCTAAAATGTATGTCTAAATTCTCTATGGTTTTAATGCCTTGTCAAAACATTAAAAAATATATTCTTCAACAAAATTGAACACCAACATTTGGTTTGATAGCCTCCAATTGGTCATCACACTTGTCCTCCAAGATCATATTATATAAAACCACACATGCCATGAAAATGTAAATTATAATTTCATGATCCCATTGGCAGCATGTATTTACTATTATTTAAAATTAAGCTTGCAACATTTTAAAACAATGTTCAATGTTTTTACGAGTGGCCTCTTTTGCTCTACCACATTCCATTGTGAAAGACAAGAAGGATGATTCAAAGGAGATGACACAAAACATTCAAGATGGACTCAAGTTGCTCTAGCTTATATGGACAAGATATACATAAAAAGTTGGACATGTGAAAAATGATTAAAAGAAAAAGATGACATATGAACTAAAAGTTGATGAAAGGCATTGCAACAAATGGCTGCATCATTTGATTGATCATTACCCTTAACTGTCCCCTTCCCCAAATGTTTGTTAAAAGTAATTTTGAAGGGCAAATTTGAAATGACTGTTGGAAATGTTCTAGTACCCATAATAATGATTATTATACTTAATCAATCTTATGCATTCACCCATTAATTTTACATGTTGTAAGTTAATATGTAAAGGCTAATGCATTTACTAACCAAATATTAATGTCCTATTTTAAATGTTGAAACCACTAATAAATTATCAAAAATATAGCTATGGTTTATGCATAGTTAATTATAATAATAGTTTTCAACTTTTATTTGAAATTTTAGTATATTTTAAGATTGCTACAATTATCAATATGGATTGTACAAAAACATATTTTGTAACACATTCTCATTAATTATGTTTTGTAAAATATTTTCATTTTAAAAAATAAAGGCTTAATGACCATTCAATTCAAATTATGATGTAATCTCATTTTCTATCATGTAAATAATGGAATTGATTAGTAATCATGAATAACTAATGTTAACTTTTGTTTTCATGAATAACAAATGGAAGCACTTGGATGTTGGGGGTTCTCATCTAAATCATTTTGTGTTTATATGTTTCCTTATTTGAAAAGTTCATTATTTTTCATTAATTTAGGGTTGAGTTCACTCCAAGACACGAGACCAAAATGTTAACACCATTGCACACAAGATTGATGTACATAATTTAAGTTTTTATCAAGTTTGCAATTTTTATTTTTTGATTTTTGATACAAAAGGGAGAACATTCATTGCATAGAAAACAAAAAATAATAATTTGGGCTAGGGGAAGGCATCTCCCCTGAACCACAAAAAGGTCACATACAAACGTAATCAAACAAGATAGTTATAAGCATTTGAAAGTTCCATTGACCCTACAAAATTCCTTGGCACAGAGTGTGAAGTGGGGTCACCATTTCATATGAAAATTACAAGACATTCCTACTCAAAAGAAGGCACCAAACACCTTCTCCATGGACTGCATCATTTTCTCCCATTCAAGTCTATCACATGTGATAATGCCATTAATGCTTACACCTACATGCATGCTTAGAACATACCTTCTTTTTAAAAAAAATTCATTCTTATTAATCCACAAACATTGAATCACTACACCTTTTTTAAATGTTTACATTTGTGAATATTTTTAATATAAAGTTGGGGCAATTTTTTTTAAAAACAAACATTACATGATGTCAAATCTCTTCACTTTACCTTCCACCCCTAAAGGATGGTTAAGTATGAAGATAATAATAGTTGCATAGTACCAAGCTAGTTTAGCCTTGGGGCAATCATAGAACATATGGACCAAAGTTTCTTAGGTAGTTCAATCACACTATGGATACTTTGCATCAATTGTTTTACATGTTGGAGCTATCTAAAAATTGATGGCAATCACCTTATGAAACACAAAACACACAAAACATGTTTTTTTTTTTTGGGGGGGGGGGGGTCTTCCTCAAAACATTGTACCATTTGACCTCATAATGAAAGGTTAGCAAGTTAGGTCATTTCTCTAATATTCCTTGCTACATAAGGTCTTTCTTTTATTCAATAACTTCTTCCCTTTCTTGACAAAGTAATCTAACAAAGACTTATTGTCTACCCATGTCCACCATTCCAAATCAAAGTTCAAGTTTGAATCTTATCATGAAATAGGTGAAAAAAGGCATTGGTTAGCCCTTTGCAAATTGTAGGGACTTACACAATTGTTCCAAGATCCCACAATTCAAATTTGGAATTTCTCCTCAACTTGTTCCTTTTCATTAATACATTAGATTTAATATTAACATGGTAAATTGGTAGGTTTGTAGGAATGAAGAAATCTTCATTGATTTCTATGCAAGTAGGCAAGAAAAATTTAATGGTTTCAACCACCAAACAAGACATAGAATCTTTGTCTATAATGAATAATTCAATCCACTATCCAATTACAATTTTCCACTTGGGATAACAAAATTTAAATTTATAGCATTTATAAACAATTTCAATCAACTTATGCCAATTGCCACATTTTTATTCTATAAGTTGGTAAGTGACTTTTGCCTCCTTTAAGCTTTTGAAATCCAAAGTTTACAGGTTCTATAGGTTTCCAATTGTTCAAAACCCCATTTGATGGAAATGTTATGTTTTAGTGATGGATACCTTTCCATCGAAAGTTTGTTGACCACCATATCTGAACATTACATATGGCTTCCACTTTGGTAGGAAGCTTAAGGTGAATGGTTTTACTAATTGCCTTCCAAACTTTTGAATTTTTTTTTCATATCATAGACCAAGTTGACATGAAGCCTTGCACCAAGATCCATTACAAGTTCAAGATCCATTTATTATGTTTGGATGAACTATATTTGTTTATATTGTGTGTTAAAGAGGCTTGAAATTACATTTGTAGATTGCCTTTGTTGATCTAGCTTAAATTGTCATGAAAGACCAAAGAGTGTCAAAGCTTAACACGTTTCACAATGATTCCTCTTCCATCAATAAAAAATGAATGGTACTCCAAAACTTGAGTTTTTTTTTAAATTTTGTTTATTAAGAATGGATAAACATCTTGCATCTTCAAATTGAATCCAAAGGAGGTTCGCAACAAATTTAAAATCTTCTTTTCCCTTGGCCATTTCCACTATTACTTTCCAATTGAATTTGGAACTTATAGGTTGAAACGCCAATATGCCAATTTTTTCTGCCAATGAAACTTTAGCCCTAAAATGTGTAGGAAATTATTTAAAGTCTACTATTTTATCTACATTATTTGCATTGCCCCCTAAAGTAAGGGGTGCACATTTACACAATGTGCAAGAATTTGTTCATTTTCTCGTATTAACATACAAATTCCCTAAACTGCCCCATTGTTTATTACCCGTTTAATACCATGATGTTTCCCCCTATAATTAGGAAAAAATAGGGGGCACGTGGATAGCATTGCTTCGCTCCCCTATTGATTGGGAATGTTTATGTCATCTTGCCATTAAAGTAAATAACAAATTTTACATCTTTGAAAAAGTAGGTTGACCTTGGTAATGAACTCAATCACCATCCCTAACTTCCTCATAACCTAGAAAAGGAAATCCTAGGAAATAATTGTATAGTTTTAACAACACCATATCCTACTTAGATTTGTTAGTTCAATCAATTATCTCATGAGTTAGCAACACCTTATTCAAGGGTGAAAACACCTTAAAGTGGAATACTTTATAGCATATGTGGAGTCCATATTAGTGTTAAAATAAAAGTTCATTTACATTGTAACAAAATAAATTACATTGCACAAGTCATATGGCAAGGCTAAACAATTTTTTTACAACTAGACTGTATCAATTGTAGATAATTATATAAAAAATTTACATGTAAAAAAATGAAAAGTTGAGTTATTAATTCAAATGAATAAAAGACTTTATAAGAAAATCCATATTACATTTTATATTTCAATTTATGGTTTTCAAAATTGTTGAAAATCGTCTTCCTAAATGTATCAATGGCATCACATTACTATGTATAAAAAAATCACTCAATTAAAACTTTTAGTAAATATAACAAATCCATAATCATATGAGATGAATTGTGATGCTGGATTTTTTAACACTTCAAAAGTTTAATATGTTATGGTAACTCAAAGTCTATTCATGAAATTCATATAATGTAATATTATTTGTTTGAGTCTTTTTCACATATTATTCATTTATATTTTGTTGCATGGCCCATGAATGATAATCCAACATGCTATGACATGATTATGTACTCCACTTTAATGTGTTTTCACCCTCAAAATACATCTCATACGAAGAAAGGTTGTTTTGATTAATATTAATCACCTTCATGAAAAATGGTTATAAACACAATTGTAACATTTTTGCAAATATCTTATAGGTTAGATTCAAAAAGGAAATGGGGCACCAATTGCCCATGTCTTCTTTATTTTTAAACTTGCAAATTAAAGTAATTAACCCTTTTGTGACCCCGTTGAAAAGTCTTCTAACTTGGATGAAGTTCTTGATCATGTTGTCATAATCTTCTCCAATGATAGGACAAATATTTTTCACATAAAATTCAATCACAATCCCATCTAGTCCAAGGGCCTTGCCTTTAGACATGGCCATTGCATTGCAAAGAACTTTTCCATTACAAAAGGAGCAATTTATGTAACATTCATAGATTCAGTAATTTTTCGTGGAATGGATTTAAGGCCTCCTCTTTTAGTCTATTAGTTTCTATTGATTGTTCATTTGCTTCATTAAATTCCAATAAAAATCATGGCATGCACATCTAATTCCTTTTAAAAATTAGTATTGTTTATGTTTGGTTTTTTCAAAACAATGATTGTAGTTCCTTTTTTCCTTTAACCAATGGCTTAAAAAAAAATTGGAAGATCAATTCCTCTTATCATTTGTAATTAAATCAAACATGGACACCTTCCACCTTCCAATCTTCAATTTACTTCACATGTTTATATAGTTTCATGCAATCTTTTGCAACTTGGAATCATGTACAGGATTTTGGAATTTTTCTTAAACAATTTTTAGCTTCAATCTCCCATTCCTATCCCTTTTAAAACCTTGTAATTGTTTAATATCAAAAGCTTTGTAAAATCAAATTACCTTATACATTTTAACCAAAAAAAATTTATTTGTCTTATATTTTTTCCAATTTGTTACAACTTGCCCCTCCACTTGATCAAAATAACTTTTGTTCATCTTCCAATAGGGTTATGGGCATTGAATCACCCAACTCAACTTGTATGGAAAATTGGGTGGTGATTAAACCTACCACTATCTTCATGAATAATTTACTTGTTGGCCTTACATCATAAGCTCCTTGGCCCATGATTTGGCAATAATAATCACATGAAATCTATTTTTTCATAAGTTGATATTGTATAAAAATAAATGTCGTGTGTTGTTTAAACACGAATGTTGTGCACACAACATTCGTGTCTAAATAATATGAATATAAATACAACATCCATGTCTAAATAATGTGCAGAACATTTGCATTGACATCCATCTATAGATAATACAAACCCATGGGAAATTAATTGAATGATTATTATTACCAAATCATGGCCCTTGAAGTTTATGATGTAAGTAATGCATCCCCTTCTTGAGGAGAAGCTACATAAACCTATATAGTCAAACAAGACAACATTCAAAACCTTTATGTAGATTGTCCCATAAAAAATTGAAAATATCATTGGTCCAAACTAGCTCCCCAATAATTAGGGTGACCTCTTTCAAAACACCCCATGCCATTTTTTCTTTGTTTGATATCATCCTATTACATGGACGAAGGATTTGTCTTGGGGGTTTTCTACCATGTTAAAGTCATTAACCGCCTATAATCTCTTGGTGGCCCCTCCCTAAAATAATTCCACAATTTGCATCTTTTTAAAGTTCCATTAAGGGCATAGACATTTAGAATGCCTACCTACTCACCATGTGAGCATTTTAGTCAGCCATTACACCATGTTCTTTAGGGCCATTTCATAGTGTACCATTGAGTTAGCCCATCTACCATTTTAGTAAGATGTTAATGCCACCACATCCAGCTATTTGTTCATTCCCATAGCCATGAAATGCTTTTGTTGTCCAACAACTTGCATCCTTCTAAAGTTGCATGCCTAGATTGTTTGTGTTCTCCCTTTTAAGCTTATGTTCTTGGAGTAACACAACATCCGCCCTAGGCATAAATCCCTAAACATGTCATTTGAGTTTGTGAACTTCCTCTTCAAATTAAGCCCATGCACACTATAAATTAGTAGATGTAACCTCATGGGGCAACATTAGATGATTGAAGAACTTGTTTTGTGTTCTGTCCATATTTTGTTTCTTTGCTACCTATCTTAAATGCCCACAAGTCATAATGGGGTTGTTGGATGGCAAAATCATCATTTAAAGAGAAGTTGAATTATGTTCTCTTGCATTATCTTGACCTTATGCAATTATTTTTCTTATTCTATAAAAAAATTCATGGTTGGGTCCCCTTTCCCAATTCATTTTCCTTCTAATGTAGTTTCAAAGTTTGAGTTTGATTATCTTTTCTTGTTAAAAATTCTAAATGATTGATTTTATTTGAAAGATGATTTGTAATATGTAATGTCTTTTCGTTACCATTTATTTTCCTTAGTGACCACTCCATTGACTACAATTGGGAAGGTTGAATGTTGTATCAAAGATCACAAAAACTCTTGCGTTTTGGCCAAGATGCTCCATTTCCCCATCTTGTAAAGTTAGTTATGGTGTCTACTATTTTGACTTCTAGAAATGCTTACATTTGTGTATGGGTTGAGCCAAATTCCCTTTCATAATGTTTTTAATGACAAGTTTCATATTGGGGGAATGTGTTGTCAAGGGAGGTCCTCTTCCCATCTAACATGCCCCTTCTATTAGGGTGGTTAAGTTGGTGGTTCCACTTGCATATACACCACCATGAAGCCTTCATTGTGCATCTTTGGTCCTTTAGATTGTAACCTTATTATTTGAATCTTTTGTTTTGACAAAGATGCATTCTTAACATTTGCAACATTAGGCCTTATTACACATTTAGTTTTGAGTTAAGTGCATTTGCTTACTAAATCTTCCAAGTTGTTGCAAAATATATAATGTGAATTAGAAATTAGTCTTAGTCTATGCACACTTTAACCACCCACCTTTCAGATTAAACATACGAACTTTAATGTTCCATTCGTCTTTATAATCTACCATAGTACAAAACCTTAAATATTGTTGCATCTTGTTTGTATCATCAAACTTAAACATTGTACCAATTTGCCTTATAATACTTATTTTGATAGTCATGTACTCCAAAGGCAACATTTTAAAAGATATTCACACAAGCAACTTCAATCTTTCAAGAATGTGAAAATTGAAAGATAGAGTTCATGTATGAACAATCATTGTGCACCATGAAGATTTGAATGGGGTTAACATGAATATACATTTGGCAGTTTCTACATCAATTAAAGAGAGGAAATAAAATCCTTTTCCTGCATCCAACAAGAAGTTCACACCTATTATAGGAACGTGTTTAAGGAATGTAAATCAATTCACCATATGAAACTCTTACAATTTGTTGTTTAGGAAGTTGATTATGACCATGTGCTTTATGTGATAAACAATTTCATTTTTTACCATTATCATGTCTAGGTTAGTAGTTAATTAAGATTGAGATGTGAACTTTGAGTATCAACCTTTTGTGATTCTCATAAAAACCTTTAAATAATATTTCTCCAAGTTGAGATCTAAATAGGTGGATCTTATTAACCTTAATTAATCCCGTGTTGAATGTCTCCAACATGTTTTGAGCCTCCCTCATTGTCCCATCTTTGTGTAATGAACAATTCCTTGGAGTAGTTGTGCTACCACAAGTGGGGGTGGATGCACAATTGATGTGGATTGGAATGTTTCCTTATATGAAGGACACACCATTTGTAATTATCAACTAGGAGTCCTTGGAAAATTATGAAAAATTCCCAAAATTTATTCCATGCTTCATGCCCAAGATCCACAAAAGATCCCTTCTTGAAGTTCCACATTAAATGCCTTTTGTTGAGCAAAAAACCATGTTTCAATAGTGCAAAACAACTTTTAAAAATAAAAGTAGACACACAAGGAGGGCAAGATTCCACATTGAAAGCTCAACATACAAAGACAATAAAACCCTACAAATGATGACATTCACAATCTAAGGACCATTAACCTTGATTTAAGTGATCAAATCTCCATGAACATATATATGGCACATTTAGGTTGGAAATACCACAAACTAAAGCAATGAAAAGGATCCATTAGATTGGCAATTGATTTTTAAGGTGACAAATATGCACACGTTCATAGAAACTTCCATCTTTTACATTACTCCAAGTTTGCAAATATCTTTAAAATATAAACAATCAAACTAATTCATAGTTGAGTTTATTATTACCATCATTTGTTTATGATTTACAAAAAATATCGCCCTTAAAATGATGTTCAAGTTCCCCGTCTAATGATAATTGGTCTTCTCGATGTGTTTGCAATCAAATATTTTTCTTTGTCTAATGAATTCCTTACAATTAACAAAATGAAAAAAGATGATCTTGTGTGACATTTTTGTTTCCATTATCAAAGAAATACACTTCACATCATTCATAAACATATGCATGTGTTTGTTTTGCCAATGTATAATCACAACAAATGGTACACTAACCATGTCCTAAACCTTTAAAAATTCACTAAATGTGATATGAAATCACATATGATTTGTACTCATTATCATTGGTATCATTGGGTTTATTATTTGTAAGCAATGTTTTTTTCCTCAAAATTGTGAAGAAGGTGGGTTGGTTATCATTCACAATAGGACTCAATCAAATTTGGCTATAGGTTAGAAAGAAAAATAGAAAAGTTTAACACTCATGCTATATTTTGGTAACATGCTACAATTTATTGTTAGAATATGTCGACTTCAAAGTTTTTTTTCCTCATAATGTGGAAATAATGGACCATTTTTTTCAAAGAAAAAACCTTTGTACTTGTCATAAGGTTGAAAATTGAACCCCAAAAAATTCTATGCTTATGATTACCAAATCGACAGATTTTGCAATACAATTTTTCTTGGTTTACCAATCTATCTATGAAAGGAAAGTTGTTTGTTTGTTGCATTGAGATCTCCCAATTCACAACACCTCTTGCCATGTTCTAGGTACCATTGGAAAGTCCTCAACAAGTAGGGGTGCATCTAGTTGGTTTCATAATGTTTCAACCTATGATGGAAAAATGATTGACTATTGAAAATAAATCTTTGAAAATTCATTTAAACCAAAACTAAAAATTATAGGGAAATTTGGGTGCACTTTTGATTATGTTGGAAACACCTTTTAGTGAGTGAGTAGGATTTAATGAAGGTGAAAATTTTAGACCATTTTTAGTGCAAAAGGTATTGAAAATTGAGTAATTTTTGTCATTGAAAATCCGATAAAATTACAAAAAATGGTTTGGAAAAGGAAAAACTAGGCTACACAAGTGAACATGATTTGGTAAAGCAAAGGTAGAAAAATCATGAAATGCTGACCACTAAAGAACTCACATTTTGTTCATTTAGCTAGTAACCTACTCTGACATGCACCACCATTCCAACGTAAAATTTGACAATTATGAACTGCACCCACAATTCATTAGTGTCATTAGTTATGAGGCATTTTAATTTTACTAGTCACTGGTTTAGGAGGGACATGTGGTGAGTGGCCATGGCAGCCCTCACTGGACACTCTTCTTTATGTGTTGTTTGGTGGTGGTGGTGTAGTGGTGGTGGTGGTGGCTATGAGAGATTTTCCAATCTTGAAGATCTTATGATAAGAAGCTTCCACATAAAGTGATAAGCAACCTAATTCATGGCCCTTCTTCTTTCATGACTAGAGAGAGTGCATTATAACTCCTAGCTCAACTGTTAGGATCCAAAGTTGAAAGTGGCAATTCCACTCATCCATTATCATTACTA
>Ga0116230_10005497_pt1 | contig 12439 bp, 10 predicted proteins | sample S1TSphfallax_3_FD_88678 | JGI IMG/M metagenome (GOLD analysis project Ga0116230, IMG submission 88678) | Host-associated microbial communities from peat moss isolated from Minnesota, USA - S1T2_Fd - Sphagnum fallax MG | ecosystem: Host-associated > Plants > Peat moss > Unclassified | place...
AACTGCACAACACTGGCTACATCAACTCAAGTCTCATTTGTTGTTCCCAAAGATGGAGATTGGTAGGTACTGTCCTTTGAGAGAGCTCAGAACCCATTTTCAGAATTAATGAGAAGCCCTTTTTTTGGTTGCTGGCCAACTAATGTTTGGGAGGAATTTGGAGTAATTGAAGTCTTTTTAAGTTAAGAGTACAGAATTGCAAAAAACCCAAGGACCCAGTTCAATTCATTTGATCATAAAAAAAAAACCAGCTACCAACTTATGTACTTTTTACTGTACTTTATTGGCCTGAAAACTTGAACCCATTCCCAGTTGCAACAACTAAGAGTTAATCAACTAATCATGATTAAGTTTAAGTTAGTCATAGCAGCTCTAATAATTCTTTCTTCTTCTTCTTCCTTTTTTGTCATCCATTCCTGCACACCTTTTGATCTCTTTTTGGTCGGATGTAATTCTTTGCCATTGCTGAAACTCAGACATTACATGACAGAAACATAATAGAAGAAACATAATGGAAGTTGTTTGCAACATACAACAGACACGATAAACTCGTGCAGAACAATTTTGGGCTGTCAAGATCCTTCGCACACCCACCTACTCACTTACATAACATACACAGACACGACTTTTTGATGTTCTCTCTACCAAATAAGTTGCCAAGGTGAAAACCAATGTCAACTCAGTTGAGGTTCATCCACAACTGGGGCTTAAAACATGCTTTCCAATGGAAAGAGTGCACTGGCGGGGCTGTTGGTTCACTTCTGACCTAAAATCTGGAGTCAGTTTTTCACAGACATTTTGAACCGGGAAAACAAAAAAAAGGGCCAGAGTGAACGAGCACCCACCAGTGCACCATCCACTACTAGATAGCCTGTGACTCAGTTGTGGGTGAACCTTGAGTTAATATCTGGTTTCACCTCAACTGATAACCCACTCTGCAATATGTAGGTCCTATGGATAGATAGATAGATAGGTAGGAAAATAGGTGTTTTACTAGGTATGTAGATGGTTGACACCAATGTTATGTGGGTATTTGAATTTGTAAAGAACCACCAGTTCCTTTCAGAGTTTAGCAGTTTTCAAAATATTTGAGAACCGTGACCATGTATCAAAACTGTTTATTAGATGACCCTTGACTAAGAACCACTATGATAATTGCATATTTCGAATAACCATTCAACGTTGGTTTCTCCAAAGGTAAATGAGGTTTTTACCAAGGTTGGGTGGCTCTCAAAATTATAGTCGGTTACTGGAAGGCTATCATCATGAGTATATACCCGCTTACCTGCTAGTTGTCATAAATTTGAAAGAACCAAAACAGACAGTTCTTTGATTTTTTGAATAGTTAAAAGAACTGGAACCAATTGTTTTTTGAAAATTCAAAGAACCACACAACATTGGTTTTTACTACCTACCTACCAAAAACCTGCTTCAAGGTGTGGGTTTTTTTAGTAGGAAGGCAGCAAAAAGAGCACCCGAGCTAATTAACTACCATGGTTAGCTAGGGAAGTGGAATCCAACAGAGAATTGTTTCCTGATCACTTGGCATCTACCCTCATTCAGGGTGGACTTTAGTGGGTGGTTTGTTCACTCTGGGCCCTATTTCTTTAGCTGAGTCCTTGTGGAAGGGAAAAAGCTGGGAGTTTGTCACCAAATCCACACTCTGGGATCCTGAGTTCAGAGATATCGTTCTGGCAAAAGAGCAGTGGAAGTGAGGGAGAGAGAAAGAGAGAGAAAAGATGAGGAGACATACCCAAAACCCAGATTACCATGAGGAAGGAGTGGGTATTTGACTTGAAACCAAAACCCAGTTCTCTTGGGAAAAGGGGAGAGGTAGTAAGAGAAATCAGGATCAGATGCTGCGCCCATCCATATTTGTAAGTAAGGCTCAGAATGTGAGGCTTGGTAGTTGGAGAAGTCAATAGTTTTGCCTGCTCAAGTGCCTCCCTCCACCCCTTCTCTCTGAGGGATTCTCTTGGGATTGTTACACTAAGTTCTCCACATTTATGAGCCTCCCGCACAATATCCAACCAAATTTTTTTGGCAGGATGCCACTATATATTTTCTGCAACATACCCCTTTTTTTTCTTGCTGCTTACCGTGTTACTAGTAGTAGGCCAACTCTGATGCCTTGCCAGGTGGGTAGTACTCCAACCTTTGCAGATTCGTGAACAGCGCCATGAGGTAGGTGCTTAGTTGTAATTCTGTTCAAAACACGCAAAACACCCATTTATGTGTTATGGTTTGTTTTTGGAAATTTTTCTTCAGCTTCAAAATTTTGCAATTTCGTTGCTCAACAAACAAGTACTTATTCAGGGGTTTCTTCAGCTTTAAATTTGCAATTCTATTATTAGACAAACAAGTCCTTAGTTCATGTTTCTTCAGCTTTAAATTTGCAACTTCATTGCTAGACAAACAAGTCAAACAAGTCCTGAGTTCATGTTCTTGGCCTTTCAAATGTGCACTTCCATTGCAAAAACCTTGCCTCAAATCTAAAAAAACCTTCTTATATCAACATTTATGAATGAATTTTCAGTTCGACTTCACTTAGGCCACCAAAGATCCACCCTGAAAACGCCTTTATTTGAAAATGAGAAATTTTAGTTTCCCTAATTTGTAACACTGTTGTCTGAAAACTGTGCAATTCCATTACTACACAAACAAGTCCTAAGTTTTATAAATTAGTTTCCAAATCAACTAAATAACTTTAAATATCATAACCTACAAAACACATCTCTGAAAAATTGCAAGGTAATTGAACTGAATAACTTGAACAGCACACTAATTTGCAACACCCATCTCTAAAAATTGCAAGATAATTGCACTAACCAACTTTCAATATCCCAATTTGCAACACCCATCCCTAAAAGTTACATGATAATTTGACTAGGTACCCAACTTTGGGTGTGTTTTAAGGTGTTATTTGTGAGCGTTTTTAGATCATCAGAGCCCATGTTACTGATCACTTCCCTACAAAATATAGTACTTATTTTTTGGATATTCCATTAGAAGTAAATTCCATTTGCAAAGTTAATATCCCAATTTACATACCCAAATTGTTGTAAACCTGGAAAGCTTAATTGCAAGAGGGGACAACGAGAAGGGAGAAGAGTAAGGGAGAATAAAAAGGACTTAAGTCCTATCTCAATGACCATTACTAATTAATACATGATGTACTAACTTAAGTAGCAAAAGCTAATAATAATTCATGTGAAAATTAAAATACCATAAAATACCACACCAATTGCACATTTATTCTTGGACTTAGAATGGAGGAGGCTTACTTAATGGTAAGGTTTCCAATATCCTCACTTGGAATAATTTTGGGTTTGAACAATCACATAAATTGTTCAAAAACCATATTAAGAAGAACTTCAAGTTCAAATCCTTTTTGAATGAAATAGGAAGAAATCATTTGAGTAGCTGTGAAGGGCAAAACTGGTTGAGAACTACTGCACAAGAAGGAAAAGCGATGCAAAAAGTATGCATCACATGTAAATATTCCTTTGCATGTCAAACAACTGGACATGGATATAGGCGTTCATCAACAAGATGGTCTTGTTGGAAGGAAGATTGAAAGGAATAATCCTATCACCAAAGTGAAAATGTTCATCTTGCAAGTTTCCAAAATCTCCAAGATAAACATTTTATTTTAACAAATGATTAGATTTTTTGAAATTTAAAACCCTCTTAGGGTTAGGTTACCATGTCTCATTCCAGGGGCATCTTATGTTTAATGACATTCCCCATGCCTGCATATTTCTTTCCTTTTCTACAAGACATGGACATGTTTTCATGTGCAATGCTCATTGCAAAGAAACCAAGAAAAAGCCTCAGGTGCACACCACATGGGTTCATTCAGGAGGTTTACTTTCTAGTTATACACCTCCATTTGAATTGTGGATGTGAAAGGTGGAAAATTAGGGGTTGTGCGGAAAGGTTAAAAATTGGAACGGGATTGGCATTATAGGCACGTAGAGGGGTTACTTATAGATGTTCTTGTAGTAGCCTATTCATGCTCCTTTACTATAAACAAGTGCAACACAATGGAGTGTTCAGTGTAAGATAGGGATCTGTGGTGCTTGCCTGCCATCCGAACAGGCCGGACCAACATTGAAGCTCCAAACATGGATGACAGGCCAGCTACCATACTGGGTTACGTGCGGCTGGCAAATGTCCTGCATGCATTTCTGGGCATGATGTTGTTGTGCACTGGTGCAAGCAGCAACTGAGTTTCCCCTGTTGAGAGAAGAAGCTCCATCCTATGATTTTTTTTTAAAAAATCAGTTTCAGGAGAAGAATATAGCCCTATTATACATACTTTCAATTCTTCATCCTGCAACTGCACAATCTTACATAAAATCAGATGCACGAATAAAAACCCAGGCTGCGTGCATGTTTGTGTGTGTGTGTGTGTGTGTCTACTGAACCACATAAGCAGCAATCGACTTGAAATTACAGGAAGATTAGTGTGACTCACAGTTTGTTTGTTGCATGTCTGTGATTGATTTTCCCGTTCTCCGTTTACACATTGCTGCCCCTATCATAACAGGATTTCGAGGGAAGTAGGTGGGACACTGGAGGCAGGTCATACTCCCAGTGAATGTTTTTTGTCTTGCAATAGATAACTCTGACCGGGATCATAAACCTTTCCTGCATGAAAATGAAATCACATTAGCTAAGGCAAAAGTTCATCCCACAGATACTTTGCTTTTGTTGAGTAAAAGTAGCCCACCTATTATACAACATTACAACACTACCTGATGATCATAATAAGCAAATCCTAGACCTCATTTGAAGAATTTGTGGCTTATGTAAAGGAATTCCATTGGATTCTGGAATGTATAGTGATCATGGCATTATCAGCACACAAAAAACTTTGACTAGCAACTTCCATTTAGGTTTCCTTCCAGTTGACAGAAATTTTAATAACTTGGGAAGACAACCATGTGAACTTTATTCATGATATTACAGCAAACACCAAGTCTGCTAGTGTGTGAGTCAAAGCCCCTAAAGTTTTTTTAAAAGAAAAAAAGAAGGGACTTTTGTTTTCTGTTTTATTGGGAGAAGTGAGATACCCTTTATTTCAAAGACTTGCAACTTTGACTCGTAAACAATCCTTGGAGAATCCATACTTTCTCATCAATGTCCCAATACTATTTCCACAGCATCAAGCAAATCTGAATGGTTTGTAAAATGCCATCTGTTCAGTTGCGGATTATCTTAGGATCATGACTTTCAAGGTTTTGGATTCCTCTAAACAGAAGGAAAATTTGATTAATTCAACAGCTGATATTGGGTTACATTTAGCACATTCCATCCTATGGTTTCATCAATTCTATTAAGATCAAAAGCATATGGCATTACCAAAGGTTTCTCCTGGCTGTTCTGGTTTTGAGGGACATACCATAGGTGGATAGCTGGTTATGAAGAAATTAATTCGAAGTTGAAATACTTAATAAATAAATAAATAAATTCGATGAAATTGCCTAATCTTTCGAAATCATTTTCAAAGACTGCCTAATCATCTTTATTATTCATTTGTTAGGAAATCTCTTTTACTTGGTATCATCAGCATCCTTTTTCAATCAATTCATGTACTTGCCTAATGTTTAAAAATATACCCCCCATGTGTCTAAGTTTTGAAATTTAAGTAAAAAATGCTTAAAGGGAACATTATAAGAAAAATGATTATTAGGCAGACAATTACCTAACCAGCTATCCACCTGTGGTATATTTCTTTGTAGCTAAGTTCAGTTGCAACCCATTGAGGGAAGGAAAAAAATACATACAGTAGATACTGCAGGGTTTATAGTTACATGCTGAGCCCAGCAACCCTGTTCCGTCCAACCCGAACACATTGACCCAGAATGAGATTGTTTGGATATATTACAGATCAATTTGAGCAAATGGGTTAATAAAAGACTACTACAAAAACAATAGGCACTTACAGCTGATACAGTTGGTTACAGAGCATTTTATGTACATTTACAAGATTTACATCTGCTACACAGTTTCTTACAGCATTTTTTATGTACATTCATTCACAGGATTCTGATAAGAGAGAGAGAGAGGGAGGGAGAGGTTCAGAAACAAGACCTGGAGAGCCTGGGGATCTTGGGGAGTGTCGTGAAGTGATTTAAGATTCTCAATCCTGAAATGGTGAGGACAAACCCAAAGAACTATGTGATAGCTGCTGTCACTGTCAAATTATCCTCACTGGAGATCTATATCTATTACTGGTTCAACACTTTTATTCACAGGGGGTTCAATCAATGGACAAAAAGAAAAAAACTGTAATCAAGGCTGTATCCATAATTTCCAAAAGGAGCTAGACTGGTAAGAAATGGGGGCAAAAAAAAATCCTGCCATTCTTTACATATAAGAGACAAAAAGGATTTTTAGGCCCATGATTAGAGCGATGAAAGTTTTGATTGCCAAGGGGGGGCTGTCCTTCCCTTCCCCCACCCACAATGACTTGAATACAAACTGAGTCAGAGGAGCTCACTCACTCACTCGCTCAGCCTGACAAAATGGAGCAGCCCAGGCCATACCTGCAGCTATGGATTTCAAGCCAAAATCCCACTAACATTTTGTTCGCAACTAAAGGATTTAGTGACAGAAACTGCAACAAAACAAATGGCCAGGAGTAGCCAAAAAAAAACATGACTTCCCTACACTTGCAGGCTGTCAGCACCCATCTCTACAACTGAATTTTGGCCAGAGAGAACGAACAGCCACTAGTATTGAACCATCTATTGGAAGCCTGGTATGCCTCAGTTTGTGGATGAACTCAAACTGAGTTGACATTGAGTTTCACCTTCATAAAATTATCCTTACAAGTTAGGTCCTATAGGTAGGTAGGTATAGGAGATGGAGAAGGGTCTAGCTTTAGACCCTTCTGGATTTGAGGCTCTTATCACAAGATCAGTAGCCTGAGTGAAGGGGGCCAAAAGTCCAGAAGGGTCTAAAGCTAGACCCTTCCCATGCGTAACAAAATTCCCAATTTTCTTCTCATCTTTATTTTAAGTAAAAAAGAACTTCCAAAAATTCGGAAGGCTCAGTTGACAGCCTGGGAGGGACATTCTGGGTTTCAGAAGTTCCCGTGACATCTTTAGCTGGTTGCTTGTCCCCAAAATACACTAGAAAAAATCATGTGATTCTTTCCGATAATAGGTGACTACTAGGTAAGTAGATGAATGTAGATAGATAATACAGAAGTAAGGACTAGTGGTTAGTTAGTAGGTAATGAAAACAGAAACAGAGTTCACAACTGTGGAAGCTAGGGAACTGGAACCCAATGGAGAAGTGTTTAGTGTCCACCCACCATCTATCCCTCAATTGCGAGCAAGTGGGTGTTATAGTGCACCCTGGCCCTGAATTTTCACCATGATGTGCAGTGGGGACTTGTTATCCTCCTCTGTAACAGCCTCTGATAACCTATAGACATCCACCCCTTAAAACATCTTAATGTTTTAAATGCATATATGGATCTTGTACTAAGGGACTGGGTGGGTTTCAGACTGGTACATAGCTTGATGCAAAAATATTATCTGAAAGTTTTGAAAGCGACAAACCCTGCCGTCTGCCAGCAAGACACCTGGGAACAGCATCCCACAGCAAGCAGTGAAGCAAAAAAACCGGGCTAGCTACCATATATACGGGAACTGCATTAGACAGCTAAACAAACGTCCTCCATCACTTCAGGCCCATGAATCAAACCTGCCTGGTGACCTGCTCTACGGGTGGATTGCATTTACACCTATCTTGTTTCTCATCTAGCGGTAATAGCACTCAGGAGCCCCCCATTTATTGGCAGTTTCATCTACCAATCTGTAGAGCGTAATAACCTCTGAGATTTTTCTTAGTGTGTTTGGAGGTAAGCTTACAAACCATAAAATTTCACAGAACATTTCAGAAAACAAAATGCCCCACCCCTGAGGACGGTGATTTGTTTTCCAAAATACTCCATGTTGTTTTTTTGTCATGATACCCAATGGGTACCCATCAGATATCACGAAAACAACTTTAAAATAAAAATTGTGTTGATTCTTATGCTAGTTATGCCCTCAGAGCAGGGGAATTCTGGAAGTAAACACCCATTAGTTTCCACCTTGGGTAGGTTCTTACTTCACTTTACTTTCTGAACTTCCCACTCTTAGGGTGTTACCCTACACATAAGAACCTGTTCCAAATATTTGAGTATCGTTGAAGGGCACCTTATTTAGCGTAACTTTTTGGCAGGCATTTTGAAAAACAAAACACAACATTCCATTTTTCAAAATGCCCACCAGCCTTTTTTTTCCCCCCATAACCAGAGGATATGATGGGAAACAATCCAAAAGAGATAAATAAATGAAGCAGGCCTTTACACTCCAAAATACCCGATTTAGGCCTGCTCTTGGCACTGCCTTGCACAGGTATTTATTTTTGTAAAGGCCAGCCCCACACGTCACCCTACACTGAATGACCCTAAAAGAGAAGTTTAGAGGAACTAAGGCCCGTCGGTGACCACCACATGAACAGGAGGGTAGTAGCATGTCACCAGGCATTTGCAGCTGCCCAATAACATGACATGCTTACATGACATGCTTTTTGTGTGCGTATTATCTATGTCATGTGTGAACAGTTTTATCTTCAGCGGCAGCAGCACTATTTGAGGACGTTGTTCATTTAGGATTGAGCTCCTGGGGGGGGGCCCAAAAAAAAAAAAGGTTCATAGTTCATACAGAACAGAGAACCCCTTCTCCAGACTCCGATCCTGGAAGATAACTGACATTTTCCTGGTTGGTTGACATTTGAAAACACACAGATTCTATGGGGACCTGTAGAGTAGTTAACCCCTTTCTATTTTCCTGTCCAGACTCCAAAGCCATCCAACCAAATGGCAGTGACAGGTGACCCTATTGTTTGCCTGGTTTTGTAGGGGGAGGTGGAAGCGATTGGGTATAGGGGTGAGTACCAGCTGGAAAGGTTTGAGAACACAAAGGTCGACTTCCCGCCTTCATCGTCCTTTGAAATTTCGGAGGAGGGCCGAAGTAAACTCGCGCCATGGTGATCAGCAGCAGCAGCTGAAGGTAGGCCGACACCCACATGAGCCTCCCTGCACTATCTCCAGACAGGTCTCTGCAACACATGTCACAGCAGGCAAAGCTCACACGCTCTCCCTTTATACACTCATGCAAGTGTGGGGAGAGGGAAGGGGGGGACCAGCAAAATATATGGTGCTGCATGTAAGTACCTTGATACCCAAATGACAGTAAAAGAGGTGCAATGTTCAAAACACAAGAGAGAATAAAAACACTCCGGTCACTTATTAAAGACAGCAAAGGACAAACAGGGAAGCTGAAATGGTATACATGTTAGCGGACGGTTGGCACCTGAAGGCAAGGCTGTTCAAGAGAAGACAGACACTTCTATCAGTCACAAACACAGATGCAAAGCTTGTTGCCTACAAATTGTGAATCTCAAATTCTGTAGATTCACAAGGCTGTAATGCAAAGAACTTCTCTCTAGTAAAGAACTCATCATCCTCAAGCAAAGAGCTGCTGAATGAATGAACACACTTTCTTTTATTACTCCTTTTTTGTGGGAATGAACAATGAAACACATAATGGGACCATTTTCTGCACAAGAATGTATACCTCTGAACAACCCAAGTCTCCTTGATGAGGGATGCATTCCCCCCCTCTGCGAGCTTCCCCGCATGCATCCCTAACTTGGAAAGCATATACAAAAGGCTTCTGTCCAAAGCATTGCAATACTAAAGTCCTATAGGAGAGCTTCTCAATCAATCACTCTCAACCTTTGCACATACTATTTGCACTACAATTACCGCATCTATAAGTACACTCTCACCTGTCTACTTGCTAGACAAGGATGGCTTTTGCAGCTAAGAAGCAAAAGCCCCATCAATCTATGAAGCAAGAGAGCTGAATTATTATCAGCTCACGCTAAATTTCTTTGTTGAAGGTGAAGGTGCTTTCATCACCCAGAGGAATTGTCAACAGCATACATACTGCCAAGTCCTCTCAACCTTTGGTCCTCAAAATCGTAATAGTCCCATTCCCCTCAGTGCAGATCCGGGTGCGAGCAACAACTGATTTCCCTGAAAGCCCCAATCCAGACTCCAATTTATTGATGTTGGGCCTTGCATGATCAGTGTTGACTTGGCTGCGAGGTGAAGCCTTTGGAGGAGTTGCAATTATCTGGTTGATGTCTGTCAGTGTCACATCTCCTTCCGTTCCCAGAGGCTTCACAATTGTGAAAGGATATGCCACAGGACAACTCATATTGAGTTTCCTCATTGCACCTAATCTGTTGCCTGCAACATAAAACACAAGAACAAGACAATCAATGCAGTGACAGCCCATCAGTCCATAGCACCAAGGTTCAGAAATTGAGGTACAAAAACCAACTGGAACATGGAGCTAATATTCGAATCCTTTCACTGTAAGTATAGAGATTTACCAGGTGTTGAAGGCCGGCTTGAAAAGGGTGTAGGAGGACCCTGAAAGATGGGTTCTTCACATGGTTGTCCTTTGGGAGTCCATAATTCTGCAATAAGCACAAGAACTCATCAATTCACTGCCCTTCATCACAGCCCAACTCCATGTAAATTTGGGAAAACTGTTGTTACTATCTTGTTCTGAGAGCTGGCCGTGAAGTAGTAGTAATAACTTGAATGCATACAGAGGAGGAGGAATACAGTCTTGATGCAAAGCATGCTTGAATGACAGATTTGATTCTTACCGGGAGTTTCTGCAACTGTGGCTGTTTCCCTGGGGACAGGACAGACCAACACAACAGGAAAACAAAGACATGTTGATCAGAAATGGTGACAGAGCTGCACAGATGATCAATGACAAAGAAATTGGACCCTCCACCAGAATGCTAATATTGTTATTGCTTCTTACATGTGGCTCATGCAGCCAATGCTGTCATTATCCTCGATACATGTGATCATCCAACTTTCGGCAATGGGTTCCAGATTCTCTGCTGGAGAACTCAGACTCTCATCTGGAAAACACAAAACCAAGGACATCCAGCTTAGTTGAAGCCCATACCTACATCTTCAGCTTCACCATCACAGAGCATATAAACCATGATATCCAAGGTTTTATGTGCAGGATGATGTGATCACCTTTGTACCAGATTGATGGCAATGAGATTGAATTTTCATGCTCCTCTACCTCTGAGACCAGAGAATCCACACCAGTCTGCACCCGAGAGTAGACATGCCAGAGATAAGCTCAGTTTATGCAATGCAGAGATCAATGATGGAAACGGTTTGAGTTGCAGCTTTAAGAATCGGGATGGAGAATTGACATCAGAGCCGGACAGACAACGACGGTGAAGAAGAAGCCAACGATGATGAAGATCTGGTACAGAAGTGGCAATGCCATGAGCAGTGTGCTCAGGGAAGGCGATCCAGCAACAAATCTGCTGGCACGCCTGAAGCGATTCCCAGCAACAAGAGGAAAGAAACAAAGTTGTAACTCCGTACCTTGAAAGGTGCAAGGATCTCCTGGAAAGGCGCATCAATACTGTTGCTCGGCGCTTGCCCTGTGCCGTTGAACAAGCGCCGTCTCTTGCGGCGAGGGCTTCCACTTCCGTGAGAATCGGCATCACGAGTTCCTTGCACCGAGCTCTCTACAAAAGTACATCAAAAGAGACAAAGGAAGTCGGTTCAGTCTCGCTTGGAAATCTCACGCGATTCAAGAGGCACGGAAACGGGGGCATTGAGAAGAAGTCCAGACACATAGATACAAGCCTGGGGGCATACATCGCAATGCACAGACACATTCTTCTTCTTCCTCACCTTGACTACCGAGAACGTCCAGTAGCGGATCCGATGTGAAAGAGTCCGTCATCGGAGCTGCAAACAAAAGCCTGGAGTCCAAGTCATTCTGCGTCAATTCATCCCACAACGCCTGCGAGAATCCTGCAAGCGCTTCCAGCAACATCATCCAAACAGGCGGCTCTTCTTAATCAGTAGATGATGTTTTGTCACCAGCGGTAGCAGCATTGGAAGGACATTTGGAAACCTCTTCAAATCGGTTTTGTATTTCACAGCTTAAGCACAACAACGTCACAAGAGAGAGATAACAAAGGCGGACATCGGAGAAAGAAGAATGCCGAGCAGCATCAATTGGAATCCATGCTCGGCATACGGGCATCATCATCATCCGATTCATTACGACTATCGCACGGATAAACTTCTTCTATTAACAAGAGATACAACCACGACTTTCTTGAAATTCAGGTGGCAAATGCCACGATGCTGCACAGGGAAACCAACCTAAAGGGAATTCGGCATCGATGATGTCCAAATTGTCGCGCCAATCCCACGCGGCGTTTGTCTCAAGGCTCTCATCAGTCATCGTCACCAAATGCAAGAAGAGGAGAGAAAGAGAGAGAGAGAGAGAGAGAGAGAGAG
>Ga0116230_10005498_pt1 | contig 12437 bp, 7 predicted proteins | sample S1TSphfallax_3_FD_88678 | JGI IMG/M metagenome (GOLD analysis project Ga0116230, IMG submission 88678) | Host-associated microbial communities from peat moss isolated from Minnesota, USA - S1T2_Fd - Sphagnum fallax MG | ecosystem: Host-associated > Plants > Peat moss > Unclassified | place: USA...
CCGTATAAGAAGAAGAGTTTGAAAAACCATCGCTTGATGTGAATGTCTCACAACGGTTGTGCAACAAAAAATTGTTTGAAAAAATGGTGTGCACTCAAGTTGATCGTTCGGCATGGGATTGTCAATTATCTCCTAACCCAAATGCTTTAGCAATCTATTTAGAATTTGTTCCTGCTTGCGGAGCTGTGCCAAAAGGTTTGAAGAGTGTCAATGTGAAAATGATGATGTTCATTTTCATTGTCGAACTTGGATTCCTAGTGATGGCCATTATCGTTGGCTATGAGGCCCCATCAACCCCCTCTCCATGGAGCATCAAACCAAATACCTAGCTCACACCATTTGGTGCCTTTTGGATTTCTTATAGTTGTGATTTATCCCCTCTAAGTTGTTTACTAAATTGTAATTTACTTGAGGCTACTTAGGTGGAAATGTTAAGATCTAAATTCGCTTTTGATTCTATTTAAAAACCTAATATAAGTGAAGATTGAGTAAGGGTTTATTAAGACTACATCATGGAAATTTTACAAGGACGTCATTAATGCCTGAAGATTATTCTAGAAAACCAATTTAATATTATCATGGTGAAATGTTATTGTTAACCATGGGCTTGAAAATTGTTCTATCTCTATTGGACCTTTCATTGACCCTTTTCAACTACTTCATGAATCTTAACATCCTTGTTATTCACTAAATACTAAAACAAAACTAATGTTTTGTTAAACACCATGAATTTTAGTGTCTACTTCCACCCCCAACCCTTTAAAAATCTCTCACCCCTAATTGCGCAACTAAGGTCCTAAAACTATGGTTATCAACTTTTTGTTGAAGAAAGGAATTAACCCAACACCTTATTCACCAATATCATATTTCAGAAAATAAAACAACCCTCCCAAACAACCATGTGCATTCATCATCTTTTATTCTAACATGAAGTTGCTAAAAACCTCTAATAACCTTTCCACATTCAAATATCCTTGATGCGACCCTCAAAAATTGAGACTATCGCACATGGTTGTGTCCATGAATTATTTGAGTAATAATTAGAAAGGTTCATGGAAAAGTCTTCATTTGATGATGATGGGTGTAGACAAGATACAATGAATCAACATGGTTACTTTAGAAAAGGACTATATGTCTTTTATCTCAAAAAAAACTTTTTCATATGAATGAATTTTGGAACAATTTGTTTTGCAACTTGTTATAATAAATGCTTATAGTTGTCCAAGTACATGCCATGTTTTTTCCTTCATCATTTTTGAATAAATATGAAAATTTGAAAATGTTTTAATTCCTTATAAATTTATTGTTTTTTTTCTTTAAAATTTATATAATAATTTCAAATCATAACCATTTTTTATTTTTTTACAATTTTATGTTTTTTAATATAATAAACTACAACTTTTCTTGTCACATCATGTACATTTTACCCCATTTATATGTGGCAAAGGACTTCCGAAATTCTAAAATCCTAAATCAATTTTGGAAAGTTCTTTGAATTTTTAAAGTTTTAAAATTCCACATATTTTAGGGTATGAATGTTCTTTTAACGTGGTTAATAGGTCTTTATCCTCCTAATTTTTTTCCCATCAAATGTTTTTTATTGTGTAAATCCTTTTAATAGTCCTTTGCAAAATTGATTCATGTCTAGCCCATTGTTGTTCATTTTTAGAAATCGTAAACCAAAATTTAAACTTAAAATTTCATCCAATGGATTTTTGGTTTGAATTCCTTCACATTCATATGTTCATGAAAAAACAATAACTTGCCATGATCGCCATGGCTTTAAATGGCAAAACATAAATATTTATCTAATTTTGATTATTTTTCTTTGTAGTTTGACATTTTTTTGGCTAGTTGGATTATGACTACAACCTAGTGACTACTAGGATTGGCTCAAATGGGTCAACCTCAATAATGTATAACAAATTGATGATATATTTATTATATTTCAAACAAATTCTAAGAAAAAAATAGTACCACCAATAAAAAAGCCAAAGGAAGAAGCAAAGCATTGGGGGGAGATTAGGGGGAAAATTAGGGTTGATCCTAATTTGGACTTATAAGAAGTCCAAGAGCTGTGGCAATTGCTAGAAAAGTTCTTTAATGTATTTGTTTGGAACAAATCTAAACTAGGATGTTGTTCTATTAGAGAACATTACATAAATATGTAGGGTTTTTTGTTTTACAAGACCACTACAAATAGACTATCCTTTTTGGAAGAGGCGGAAGTTAATAAATAAATATAAGCTTTGGTTGCTTTGAGGGAAATGTGACCAAGTAACTTAGAATATGCATGCAAGGTTCTTGATTTATTGGTAAAAAAGGATGGAAACAATCGTTTCTGTGGGGACTACAGGCCTTTGAACCTTTAGACAAGGAGAAACACATTTCCCATACCATTAATTGATGACATCTTTAGTTAGTTGGGACACTCTAAATATTTTTCTACATTGACCTCCAAAGTCATTTCTAGCATATAAGGATGGCATTAGGAAATAGTGAAAAAAATTGTTGTCATCACACAAACTAGACTTTTTTATTAGACAATGATGCCATTTGGATTAAAGAATGCCATGAGCACATTTACTAAGACAATGATGGAAGTGTTCCAAGGATGGATGCAACAATTTCAGAAGTTGTTTGTGGATGATTTAAACATCCACAATACATCTTGGTCTGAACATAAAAGACACTTGGGCATGGTGTTGACAATTTCAATGTTTTTTTGCAATTAAGAACATAAATTTCTTAAGGCATGTAATTAGCTAGAAGGGTACCATGCTTGACCCTTTGAAAATAAAAGCACTAGCAAATTTGTTGATACATGTTTATGTTACCAATGTTTATGCATTCTTGGGGCTAACTAGATACATCAAGGGCCATGCAAAGATTGTTGTTCCTTTGATTGAACTAACAAAAAGGGATGTAGTTTTCAAATGGGTTCCCATTTGCCAAGGAGCCTTTGAAACGTTGACGAAAGCATAGATAAAGGCCCCGACACTAAATCGACTAGATTTTAATAAGGTTTTCATATTGGATATAAATTGGTCCACTCGAAGAGTTGGAACAATTTTTTCTCAGAGAGATGGGTGGAAGGAACATGTGGTGGCTTATGCTAGCAAAGGCCTATCATCAATGCATAAGAATTTCCATATGATGGAGAGAGAATGTTGTGCATTAATTTGGGGAATTATGCATTTTAGGCAATACCTATACAGGAACCACTTCACATTGAGGACAAATCATAAACTACTAAAACGGTTGGCAACTATGTCAAATGCATGTGGGAAGCAAGGTAAATGGATAGACATGTTGCAAGATTTTGATTTCAAAATAGTTCACTGAACAAGTGCTAAACATGGTAATGTTGATGCATTAAATTGCAACCCTATCAGCCCACCAACAAAAGATAAGGATTTTGTGGATGAGATATAAGATCTAAATATGGTAAAAAAGATGGGCATTCAAACTTGGGTGGGCAAGAGAGGTCTAGGGCATGATGGAGTAGCACCATGTGGATTTGAACTTCCATAAATATATGTGGTTGAAGCTAAGAAACAAAGCTTGGAGAAAGACTTGGAACAAAATCAAAAGGATTTAGGGGATGTGGAAGCTACTGAAACAATGTAAGCTCAACCTTCTAAAAAGAGACACCTGCCAATGTTTTCAAAGAATTTGCTGTTACGTACTAATGTGAAACTACATCTGGAGTTGGCCTTGGCAACTCAAGAGATGGTGGACCTAGGAGATGATTCAAATGAATGTATTAGAGAAGAAAATGAAAAGGACCAAAACAATGAACACCATAATGACATTTGGAATGATATTAATTATCTCATTGTTTTGAGTGAAGGGAGATTGCCTGATGAATGTGTATCACAAGAATCAAATATAATCAAGAAGAGGATACTTGATTATTATTAACATGGTGATGCGTTGTTTTTTGAAAGATTCATTGCGCCAAAACTAAGATAGAGAAAACAATTCATTGAAGACATGCATGTTAAATTAGGACATTTCAATGAACAATGCACCCTAGTTGAGATTTGCAAAAGGTTTTATTGGCACAACCACACTTAGGAGGTCGATAAGGTAGTGAAAGCATGTCATCAATGTTAGTTGGTGAAAAGGATGAGAAACATTAGGTCTGATATTGAAGAGCTTAAGATCATACCTATATTCATGACCTATTTTATGGCATTGCTTTGGACTTAACTAATCCACTTCTTAAAACCAAGTTTGGCAACAAGTACATATTAGTTGCCATCAACCATAATTCAAAATGGTGTGAAACTAAGGTTGTCCTTGATCATATAGTAGCAACTACTACAAATTTAGTACAAATTTACTATTTTTTGTCCTTGAGGAAAAAATTATTTGCCAATATGGAGTTCTGAGATTTTTGTTAACTAACAATGGCGAAGAATGGCTTGGTGAGTTTGACAATTTGTGCAAGGTTTATGGGATACAACACCAATTCACTACACCTTAATGGGCATGTTGCAATGGCATGGTGGAATACATGACAAAAAATGATCAAACATGGTGTTACTATGTTATATAGTCTTCTAGAATATGTAGATAAATGGGATTCACAATTACAATGGGTTTTGTTTGGATACTAGTGTGGGATGCAAGTCCACATTAAAATTTCACCTTTAGTGATCTTGAGTACTTAGACGAATGCCTAAGCTAAAGGTGGACAATTATCTGGTTTACTAACGTAGGAGATTAATGATGAGATTGGAATGGAGAAGATGGCAAAACATGTATTGCCAAGATGGAGTTGATTGTTGGCATGCACTTTAACATTCTTGGGTATGTGGACAAGGCGCAACAAAATCAAAAAAAGATGTATGCTTTAAGAAAAGGGAAATAGATGTTTCCAAGTTTTGTTGCAAGAAAGGACATGGTGAAGATGAAAAAGCCATGAAAGAAAAAGGTTCTATAAGCAAATTGGGAAGGACCATACTTATTTGGAAGGTATGTTGATGAAAAGGAACTAACTGAATTTCATGAAGGAGGATGCATATGCATTATCAAGGGGTGTGATGAAGATCAATAGCAATGGCCATTAAGGGATCTTCAATTATTTTATCCTACAATGTGATTTGATGGAAGCTACAAGGTTGTAACTAAACCAAGATGGGAATGGTTACATGTGTGACCTAAAGGCATATCCTATGTATTGTAGGACATAATTAGGGTTGTTTTTTTTGGTGATTTATTCCATGGTGATGTAATTGTCACCTTTTGGTAGTTTGACTTTGAAGAAGAAAGGCAATTGCAACCAACAATGACTATGTTATTTCTTCTTTTCTTCAATTTCTAGTTTGTGGTTGAGTGTTGCGTTGGCTAATAAGCTTTGTGAGGATTTGCTAGACGAAGGCATTGTATGGTGCAAATGCAAGTTGACGAATGGAGATAAGGGAGAGAGTTTAAAGATTTAAGGGAGCAACATTCTTGGCAAAGGAAGCTAAGTATTTTGTGAAAATTGATGTTGCCTTGGGTTGTCTTATTCTCAACAAGATGAAGGCTATATCCCAATTTTATTTTCCATGGTGTAAAAAGTTTTCTTTGAAATCGTAGAGCAAAATAATGTTTGTGATGCATTGTGTTTTCCTTAACTTGAAATCGGAGGTGGTGGAAAGGATGACAATGTTTAAGTTCATAAGTCTTACAAGTCGAATGCGCACAAATTTGGAGAAATTCTTCTCTAATGTGGGATAATGGAATAAGGGTCCCTGGGTTTGGAATGTGTGTGTTAATTCCTGAAAGTCTGTTTCCAAGATACTATCAATAAAAGTTGTCAATTGTGTGAATAAGTTGTGTGTGCGAGAGACAATGCAAGTTATGTGGTGACCAAAACTTATCTACCCCCAATTTCGGTTACACCGGAACCTCTCTAATTAATGGTCTAGAACCAGTTCTCGATCAAATTCCAGAACCATCCAACACTGGTTGGAACAAGGAACTCCACACATGTGATCATATGCTTATTCCATGGTGTCTGGGCTCCATTTTACAACCACAACAACTTCATGTGAGACTGTCTTAATATAGTTCGGGCACACGTCCATGAGGCATGCACACCTGACAACAGCGTTGAAGCTCATTAATATGCTTTAAAATATAGAGAGTAGGTTTCCACGTCGACGAAAGATAGGCGCCTATCCTGAGTAGGGTTCTCTTCATGTTTAAGAAAACTATTATATATCCGAGTATTGAAGTATAGAATATTTCCCGGTATACTAAATAGGTATTGTATATATATAATATATACCTGATCCGAGTAGAGGTATGTGGCAGACACCTATCAGAGTCTTGGGATACTACAGGGAAATAATGGATCAGAAGAAAGCACGCTGTTATATTGCCTGGTACTAAATTTGAAGTCCTTTGACTACCACCTCTCTGTCTATGGGAGATTACACCCCATCAGACTAGTGGGCTACTACCACAAGGAGATAATGGATCAGTAGGCGCACTACTGTTCACATAAATACTGGGCACATTGGATTAGGTCCCACTAAAGGTTTCAATATTTAATATTTAACTAATCCCTTAATTGAACCCCATCCTAAGTCTGCTCAACAAGTCATTCATAGTCTACACCGAATTCAGTGATCAATCAATATGATTGGGGGCTCTGGAACATGATTTCTTCCGACGCCCCATAGTGACCCAGATTTGATGGTTTTGCTCTTCTGACTGAGATTTGGGTCCTCTCTATATGTTCCTTCTTTTCTTTTCCCCCTTTGCTGGGTGTTTGTTTAATGAAGTTTGGCAGGGTTTCATCATGCAATTACATGTTTGATTAATAGTCTTGTGAGGTAGTAGATCTTCTAGAGTCTAGAGACTATCTAATAGGCAGTACCTACTTGTTGCAGGTGGTGGATAATATCATAAATTTAAAGAAGGAAATCTGTAAATCCAGCAACACTTATTCATTCCTAAAATGGAGGATTTGTTTATTTGGGTTTGATTTGTTTGCGGTGGTTAGGAGCTGTGCATTCCCAAGGGACACCCAAAACTTGGGCCAAACTCAAACAACAGTCATCAACCTGTTCTCTTGTGTATGGGATGATGGGTGCACAATATAGTGATTTGTCTTTGCTTGACAATCCCCTGTGTAACCATGGTTCACAAAGCAAATTTAAATGCATGGCCGTTGTGCTTTCATTGAGAGGGCCAGCGTGAACCAGCCCCCATGACTGCACCAGTTGGCCATTCTGTCCATAGGAGGGGCTGTGTTTTCCATCTGCCTTTTTACTCTATGTTAATCGACATTCTATTATAGTCAATCTTTTTTGCTTGCTGATGTTTGACCATTTTGTCTTGTTCCTAATTTTTCCCCAACCCTGACCTCCATGCTACCCTCCCACCTAGTTACCCTACTGACTTACATCTTATCCATGCCTATGAACTAACAACTTATTTTTTACTTATTTTTTATATTTTGATAAAACAGATATTTATTTCGGGCTAAACTTTTTTTCCTCTTGGCTAAACTTTTATCTTTTGGAAAAACTCTTATCTCTTTTTGGCTAAACTTTTATTTCTTCTTGACTAAACTTATATCTCTTCTTGGATAAATTTATATCTTTTGACAAAATCTATATTTCTTATTAACTAAAATTTTATCTCTTGACAAAACCTCTATCTCTTCTTCATTAAACCTTTATCTATTAGCAAAACCTATATCTCTTCTTGGCTACACTTTTATCTTTTGGCTATATTTATTTCTCCTTCTACAATTTTATTTCCCTTTTCTTATTATAAAATTTTTCTTTTCTTTTTCCAAAATCACGATTTTAATTTCTTTATTTTTCTTCTAATTATAAAAAAAATTCAAAATTATCGTATTTTTAAAGTCATCAACACTATATATTTTATGCACAACATTGGGTATTGCCTAAAACATAAGAAATCCAGCCAAGATTTTATGCTTCAAATGCAACTATTGCATAGTTTTATTCTAATTTTTCTTCTTTTAAATATTTTTCATCACAATGGCAAAACTATGGTTGAGGGTATTGCATACATTGGACCAATCATGATGTGATGAGACTTAAATGACAATGGACCAAGTTTCCATAATACCCTCATGTTGAGATGGGGCACCTATTACAAAATTGAAATGCAATTAACCAAAGTCCTTGCAATTCCCATATCATTTTTGCTACCAATTATATTTAGGTCATAGAAAGGTTAGAAGATGCAAGTATTGAAAATACTTTTTCATCCACCACTTAGGTTAGGCAACCAAAAAGTTCAAGAAACTACAATACCCACATCGTCAATATCTAATACAAATCTCCAAGTCTAGGTCAATGTAATTCCTACATAATCAATTGCATCAACCCTAAATTATGTAAACATTTGAACTCATGGAACATAAACCCTCATCTAGAAACTAATTAATTTCGTACAAATGACCAAAAAACTTTTAGCTTAATTTTAATTTTTTTTTTGCATAAACCATAAATTATGTATGCATTACAACCTAATGGATGCATACCTTTTTAAATTTGAAAAACTAAGCAAACCTATACAAATGAACCATAAAATGTTGAGTTAAAACCTTTTTATGCAACAAAAAATCCTTACATTGACTCTCAATTGAATAAACACAAAAGAATTGGTTGCATAACTTTAATGCTAAAATTTAACAATTTTTTTACAACTAAGTGTTAAACCTAATTTTGGAATTATTTTTGCATACCCATAGATTGTGTACAAACTATAAACATTGGACATGTAATTGTAATAAAAAATATGAAATAATTTTTATATAAGTACTAATAAAACTTGTGTTTTAAACTTAATTTGGGGGGAGGAACCCCAACCCCTAATAAAATGTAAACAAAACACGTGGGAAGGTTTATACCGTTCATACATTTGCCATGGAATCACCTTCATTCTCCTTCCCCTTAATAAATAAAATAAAATAGGAACCTTTTTTTATATATGTGTATGTGAATACATAATCACCATTAAAATATTCCATGAAAATAATATAAATACTAACAAAAAGGTTACCCTAAACCCAGTGTCCCACCTATTTATTTGAAACAGATATTATGCAAAAGTTTAAATGAGGGTAATGTAACATGAACATGGGTCAATTGACGATTTGGGTATTGCAATTTGAAGGGATTTATGGAAAACCCAAACCATTGACAATAGAAGATTAAAAGTTTGCAATATTCACATAAACAAACTGGTCTTTGCACCAAGGGGTCATTTCATGAAAGCGGGCAATATAATTATAAAAGTATTAGAATACATTTTTTCCTTAAGGTTATTGTGTGTGTATCTTGTGATAAAGATAATGAAATTATTGCATAATCAATCATTTTAATAATGACCTTCAACTTGCATTCATGAAGGTATTGCTTAAATGTTCCAACATGGCCACAAAATGTGTTAACCCTATTAGATGAAGCTAAATTGCCCATTTGGTTTATGGTAAATGTAATTCATTTGTGGTGGATGGGGTATTATGTGCAACATTGCATAAAATAATCCCAAAATCTACAAATCCCAAAATTAGATTTCAAAATTAAAACAAGTGGATTGATACAAAATGTTCAAGTAACCATACTACAAAAATGATAATAACAAAAAGACATCATGTTGGAACTTAAACTACAATGGCTCAATACAAAAATGGTGGGTACATGCACAAAACCCTCACTACAAGTTCGACTACAATGACACGTCTATGATTATTCATTTGAGGAGGATGAACTAAATGCAATGCCCATATTGGTGCGATAATTTGTTGTAGTTATTGCAACTTTTGTGGCATGATGATGAGTGAACAACTAATGATGTTCAAGCACAAGTCAAATCACATGAACCATAAAAGCCTCCTTTGTTGTGCTTCAAAACCTAGCACAAAAAAACACTAAAACAAATTAGATTCTAATTAAAAGATACAAATAATGTTAATAGAAGAAAATAGTTTAAATATGCAAACATACCATCCATGAATAATTTTTAAATCATGATACTTTCACATTACATTCATTTCTTTTGATCAATTGCATTTATTAGATTTTGATGTCTAATTTTGAGCACCCCAAGCAATTTTGAAAAGTTTTGCATAGGCAACTTTGCTTGTTCAAATTGCTTCGAAAAGATTGTCATTTTTTTCAAGCCGTGCCCATACACTTTGTGGGATGAACCCCACCCCCCCATGCCAGAATGCTAATGATGTCCAACAACATGTCAAAGGTTAAACATACCAACAAAGGTTGTTATACCTCTTGCATTTGTTGCGCTTGGGTTTAAAACTCATCCCATTTAGATTCCACTTTCTTTTTTACTCAATAAAAGGTCTTTTTCTCATTCAATTTTTGCCTTGCTTGCAAGTTGTTCAAAATAGAAACATTCATAGAAATGTGGTCTTATTGCCTAAGACCTTCAAGATGAGTAGATGGACACCTAGATCTACCCAGTTACATTTAAATGCCATGTGTTTAGTTAAAATGTTTACAAAACAACCATTTGGCCACATAGGAACTAGTGCATGCATTCATTTTGTAACACCTTTTTAAGCCTTCATGAACCCATTCAAACTCTTCCATTGCATCTCCATGCTCATCTTGCATTGGAGGATGAACCTTTTGAGATTATTAATTTATTATTTTCATAATTCCATTGAATTTTTAAGTTTTAATTTGGGTTATAAAATTTTAATATATATTTCTAGTTACACCATGTACAATAGTACATTAGTATGTCTAATTTGTTTAAATAAATCATTTTTGCTACTCATAGTAAACATACATATTTCCATGTTAGTCAACACATAATTTAAATGAATTAGTGAAAGAATTTCACTTTTTCATTTAAATTTCAATTTAGTAATTTTGATTCTATAATTAGTTTAGTTGCAATAATACTAGGATAAAAGTCATGGTTTTGTTGTAATGAATGCTTTCAATCAAGAGCTTTTATTGACTGAAAGCACATTATAGTGACCACATGTTTTTGTTACAAATATTGTTTTTTGAAACTATGCAACTTTCAATTTCCACCAAGCCAATATCAAAAGAGGTTTTCATAAATTATACTCAAAATAAAGTAGTTCAATTCTCAAATGAAACTCCTTTTTTATTATTATTAAATGATTAAAATATATATTTCTAAGAAAATAAAACATGTACCAATCTGCAAAATATAAATATAATATAAAAATGAAATTGTATATTCTCTTTTCATCACCCTATTTTCATTTTAAATAAATTGTAATTTGTATTTCGTAATGAATTATTTTAACTTATAGTATTTTGCAAGTCATTGAGAAAAAATAGAATTGACCTCATTTAGAATTTGACTAGACTTGGGGTGCTAGACATGTTATTTGTACTAAGGCAAGGGTGAGAGTTATGTGGTTCATCAATAAACCCCTAACACAATTTTGTTAGTTGATTTTTAAAATTTTTCTCCTTAGTCAAGAAGGTTGGCTAGGTTGTTAATTACGTGTATTTCTTTCCTTTGGCACAAAAATAAAATTATTTAAAAATATAACGCATTAACAAGTCCCACTCAAGAAAGTGAAGGGAGACTACTACAAAATTACATATAGTAAAGGAAGAATGAAGCTTCCCCTGAAGCCGGACGGACAATAGAATGAAGCTTCCCCTGAATCCGGACGGATAGTAGAATGAAGCTTCCCCCAAATCCGGACGGACAGTAGAATGAAGCTTCCCCTGAATCCGGACGGACAGTAGCTACGGATGACGGGATGGATGAAACTATTAAAGGATGTCGGGATGAAATGAAACTTCCCCTGAATCCGTCCCGTCGTCCCTCTGTCCATCCATCCGATTGTCCATGCGAATCGACACCCTGGAAGCTCCAAGGTTGCCGGCTGCACACCATCCCTCTACTGAGTCTGACACTGCAGCTTTCTTGGTGGATGTCGTGACGAAATGACCCTTTCCATCCATCCATCCCTCCGTCCATCCCATCATCCATCCATGGATGGCATCATATAATAATCCTCTACAATGTGAAGGCTGAAAAATTCCTGTAGTCTTGCAATTTGCCAAAAGCTAAAAACTAATTTTGAAAAACTAAAAATTGTTGAAAAAAAACTTGGGAAACAAGAGAAGAAATTTCAAATTAAAAAAGAAGAAAACAAGTTATTAATAAATAAATAAAATGAAAAAAATTTGTAACAAAAAGAAAAAAAACAGAACAAATATATTTTTTTAAAAAGGGAAAAAACTAGAAAAAAAATAAAAACAGAAAAACATTTTAACAATTAGAAACTTTTTTTAAGCATTTAAAAATAGAATAAAATGAAAACATATAAAATAAACATATTTAAACATGAAACAAAAAAGGGAAATACAGTAAAATAATCTTAAAAGAAAATTAAAAAATAGATGACAAAAAATAAGAAACAAAACAGAGAGCAA
>Ga0116230_10005500_pt1 | contig 12435 bp, 7 predicted proteins | sample S1TSphfallax_3_FD_88678 | JGI IMG/M metagenome (GOLD analysis project Ga0116230, IMG submission 88678) | Host-associated microbial communities from peat moss isolated from Minnesota, USA - S1T2_Fd - Sphagnum fallax MG | ecosystem: Host-associated > Plants > Peat moss > Unclassified | place: USA...
AGAGGTCGATCTATTTTCACGATGCAAGCGATGAATTCACCAGTCGGCAATTCAGAATGAAGGGCAAGCTGATGGGAATACTCCGTGGTGAAGCCCTGAACTTTGTCCAACGTACAACGCAGAATAGGTCGGTTTATATACCTGCCGCTTTCGTGGATTTGATCCTCAACACTATGAAGCCTGGCCAAGACGCCAAAAAGCTACTCGAAGGCTTGACCAATGATACCGTCCCAGCTTGGTTGGTTCACTCAGTTGGCCGCGTATCAGAGGTTACAAAATTACGCGAATGGCGGCAGGGAATTGCCAAGAACGGAAAAGACACCTGTGTCGTAAGCTTGCACAAACTTTCGTGCCAGAACTTTGAGACGTATGGAAAAAGCGACGATGTGGTCTTTGATCGATGGATGGATCTTTTGGATCAACCCTATCTTCCCCGGGCGACTAACGAACTATCACAACTTCAACGCCGCTTATCCGACAGGCTTGGTTCAAAATGTGAGATTTTTGAGAGGCGAGCCCAGGAAGCACAAATGAAGCAGGAACCGGACGAACAGGACAAAAACACTGAAGGCCGAAATTAGCGACAAAAGCGTCAGAAACTCCGAGCTTGCTCAATCTGTTTGTCTCTACAGTGAATGCCGCATTTCGCTTCAACCACCCTTGGTCATCGGACTTCGTCGTGGCTGTCGAGGGTCGAAAGCAGCTAGTTAAGCCGAACACCGACGATGTCCGCATCTTGCGCTTATAATTCAAAAATGGACCTTCCGCTTTCGGCCACAATGCGACACTCATCATCAGCTTTCACTTCGTAACCATAACGATCTTTTTCACGCCCCAAACCGCAGCTCACCGGCCTCCCTGACCTTTACAAACCCACCGCCCGCGAGGGTTGCGTTGTGGTGGCGGATGATGTCCGCCGCCGACAGGACGCCGTTGCCGACCGTGGTGTGGGCGTCTGCGATCAAGGTGACGGGAAAGCCGCGTTCGAAGGCGGCGCGGCAGGTGGTGTCGATACAGAATTCGGTCTGCATGCCGCAGATCGTCAGCGCGGTGATCCCGCGCGCGGCGAGCACGTCCACCAGCTCGGTGTCCTGAAACGCGGAGCAGAAACGTTTCACGATCACCGGCTCGTCCGGCCAGGGGGACAACGCGGGATGGAGGGCGAAGCCCGGGCCGGCGGCGGAGAGCGGGTCCCCCTCCCCGCCGTCATGCTGGACGAAGATCACCGGCATGCCGGCGGCGCGGGCAGCGTCAATCAACGTCGTCACACGGCCCATCACCCCCGCCCCGTCATGCGGTGGCCAGGCTGGGTCCGCGAACATGCCGGATTGCAGATCAATCACCAGCAGCGCTTCCATGGGGACCTCCATTTCGCGGTTTGGCGATTTTTTTGCATGGATAACACGGCATTGCCAGCCGGTCTTCGGCGCCGCGCGCGGGATACGCGGCGGGACATTTTGCTGCAACCGCGAAGCCGGTGCCGCGCGGCGCAGCCCATTCAAAATATGCGCTTGACGTGGACCGCGAATGACAAGAAGACTATTTCCCGGTGTGGTGCAGTCCGAGATCTCGCTGATGTTCCGGGAGCGTTCTGGGAAGACTGGCTGTTGTTGAAATTGCGGCAAAAAACCAGGGCCGACATGCCGTGGCGGGGGGCAATAAGACCCTTCCGCCCCGGATTTGTGACCCAGCAAGATGTCTGGAGGGGAACCCGGCGTGTCACAGACCGATCGTTCAAACAACAATTATCAGTCCCCGTCAGCCGCCGCGACGCGTAGCCCGCAGGTGCTGGAATCCCTGGTCTATCGCAGCCGCGCGGTCACCGCACTTTCCGACTATGACCTGTACGAGCTGGTGCAGGCGGCGCAGGCGCGCAACGCGCGCGACGCGATCACCGGGCTGATGCTGTATGATGACGGCCGCTTCTATCAGTGGCTGGAGGGGCCGGCGGAGAACGTGGCCCGGCTGATGGAGTCCATCAGGCATGACAACCGGCACACCGATATCGAGATTCTGAGCGAGAAATCGACCTCCGTGCGGCAGTTCGGAGATTGGAAAATGCGCCTGGCGACCCGCGGCGCGCGCTCGATCCATTCCGGCCATAACGTGGTGGTGCCGTCCGCGCACTCCCTGGAGGATATCCACGCGCATCCGGACCACGCGCCGGAGATGCTGGCCGGACTTTCGGCCAGCGCCGACGATGGGCCGCCGCGCAACAACCTGCCGTTGCAGGGGCCGGCGGGCGCGCTACTGAAGGACATCATCGTGACCGCGGTGCTGCCGGAGCTGCTGGCCCGGCACGCCAACCGTGACCGCAAAGGCCCCTGGCCGGTCGACCAGCGGGCGCGGGCGCTGGCGGACCTGCTGATCGGTTCGGACACCGGCGCCGCGCTGGAATTGTTGCGGAGCCTGCAGGATAGTGACGGCGCGATCCGGCATGTATACGAAAATCTGGTGGAGCCGGCGGCGCGGCGGCTGGGCGATCTGTGGGGTGCCGATCTGTGCAGCGAGCTGGACGTGACGATGGGCCTCGGCCAGTTGCAGCGCGCAATCCGCGTGCTGAACGAGGAGGTGATGGCGCCGACCATTCCGAAAGGTGTGTATCTGCCGGCGGTGCTGATCGTGCCCGAACCTGGCGAGGTGCATATGCTGAACTCGGTGCTGGATTCGGATGCCTTGTCAAATGCCGGCTGGGACCCGCTGACCGAATTTCCGGCGAGCGACGAAGCGCTGCAGGACCTGATCGCGGGCACCTGGTTCGACGCGCTGGATCTGTCGTTGAGCCCGTCGTTCCGGCGGGAGCAATGGCTGCCGCGGGTGACGCAGACAATCGCGCTGGCGCGGCATGCCTCGCGCAATCCGGCCCTGGTGGTGGTGGTGGGCGGACGGATTTTTGCCGAGGACAAGACCGCCGGCGCGCGGGTTGGCGCGGACGGCACCAGCGCTACGGCGATGCGCACGGCGCGGGCGATCCGGGACGGGCTGGAGAAGCTGAGCGCGGATTAGCCGATCGGGTAGCGCCGGCCGTTACGTTCCGACTGATTAGTTACCGAAGGTTGCTATCAGCGGATTTCGCAGATTATCGCAGATGAGACGGGCGGCGTGATCTTTGTTCATCCGCGTCATCCGCGGACAATACGATTCTGATGGCTGCGCGGCACAAGCGCTGCGGCTGTTATCTCTGGGCCATTGCTTACGTCGTGGGGATGTTCGCCCTGCCCAGCCCGGCCGCAGCCGAAACCGGTGATTGCGGCACGCTGGTGATACCGACGACCGCGGATGTGACCTCGTTCAGCCCGCTGCTGGGCAGTTCGCTCGCCAACGGCCAGGCCGCGCAGCTGATGTATGCCAGCTTGCTCTGGATCAGCGCGACCGGGCAAATCGACTGGTCGCGCAGTCTGGCCCGCGCGGTGACCAGCCCGGATAACGGCCTGACCTATGACATCACGCTGCGGCCCTGGCACTGGTCGGACGGGCAGCCGGTGACCGCGACGGACGTGATCTACACGGTCAGTCTGATCCGGCAATTCGGGCCGGCTTTTGGCGGCTACGGCCAAGGCGGGATGCCGAATTTGCTGCAAACCGTCACCGCGCGGGATGCGCTGCACGTGCGGATCGTTCTGACCCGCAAGGTCAATCCGGAATGGTTCATCTATGACGGCCTGGCGCAGATCATCCCCCTGCCCGAACATGCCTGGCGGGGATTTTCGCTGGACCAGATGGTACAACGGCAAAGCGAACCGTCATTTTACAACGTTGTCGATGGACCATTGAAACTGGCCGGCTTCGCGCCCGATCAATACGTGGTTTATGTGCCGAATCCGGCTTATGACGGGCCAAAAATGCATTTCGATCGCCTGGTGATGCCGTTCATTGAAAGCGACGGCGCTTCGATCGAGCAGATCGAGGCCGGAGATATCGACCTCACCTCGCTGCCGATGGAATTCTGGAGCGGCGTGCAGCATCTGCGGGGCGTGCATATCGAAATCCTTCCGGAACTACCGACCTGGAATTACATTCTGCTGAATTTCCACAATCAGGATGTCGGATTTTTCGACGACGTGCGGGTACGCCAGGCCTTGGCCGAGGCGCAAGATCAGAACGAGATCATCGCGCTCGCCTTGCACGGCGTGGGCTACGCCGTTTACGCGCCGATCAACGCGGCGAATGCGATGTTCGAGGCGCCGTCCATCGCCGCGGGCCGTTACCCGCTGCGCTTCGATCCGGCCGGTGCCCGCGCCCTGCTGCGCGCGGCGGGTTATGCGCCGGGTCCGGACGGCATCATGCAAAAGCATGGGCAGCGATTGTCCTTCGTGGTTTTGTCGCCCAGCGGCAGCACCGAGCAGGATGAGGTGGATGAAATCATCCAGCGCGGCTTCCGCGCCGTCGGCATTAACATGAAAATCCATGAAATCGCGTTCAACCAGATGCTGGCCCTGGATAATGGGCCGCCACAGGGCTGGCAGGCGGAGATGATGGGACAATTTTTCGCGGGGTTTCCCTCTGGCGAAGCCATGTTCCTGTCCGGCGCCGCCGGCAACAACGGCGGCTATTCCGATCCCACCATGGACCGCTTGATCGAGGCCAGCATCAGCCAGCCGGGACTGGACGCGCTCCATGCCTATGAGATTTACGCAAGCTTGCGGCAGCCGGTGATTTTCTCGGCTTCCGAGATCACCGCCTTGCTGGTGGTCAACCGTCTGCATGGCGCGGCCGGATTTTACCAGGCCGGCGGCCTGGCGCCGGATACGCTGTATTGCACGGATGCCGGCCGGTAGGCAGACATCACGCCTGGAGCAGGTTCAGGGCACGGGTGGAACCGCGCGCGACGCAGCGGCCGGCCAGCACCACCTTGCGCACCGGCGCGTCCGGCGTTGCCAGCCGCTCCAGCAGCAGGCGCATGGCGATACGGCCGATTTCGGCGACCGGCTGTTCGATCACGGTCAACCCCGGTCCGACCAGCTCGGTCCAGCTTTCATTGTCGAATCCCGCGACCGCGAGGTCTTCCGGCATGGACTTGCCGGCCAGGCGCATGGCGCGCACCACGCCCATCAGCAGCAGGCCGTTGCTGGCGATCAGCGCCGCCGGCGGTTGGCGCTCGGCCAGCCAGCCGGTGATCTCCGCTTGCGCCGCGGCGATGCTGGGTGCCACGAACCGCGCCGCTGGCGCCAGGCCGAAGCACCGCATGGCCGCGGCGTAGCCGTCATGCCGCTCGATGCCGGTGGTGCTGGCATTGCCGAACAGCCCCGCGATGCGGCGGTAGCCGGCTTCGTGCAGGTGTTCGACCAGCGCGGCGGCGGCGGCGGCATTGTCCAGCACCACGGCGTCATGGGCGCTGGTCTGGGCGGCCCGGTCGACCAGGACGATGGGGAAGACCGGGCGCGCGCTGGCCAGCCGGTCCGCGGTGGCGCGGGTAGGGGCGAAAATCACGCCGGTGACGCGCTCCTCCTCCATCAGTTGCAAGTAGATCTCTTCCTTGCGCGGATTCTCGTCCGTGTTGCACAGGATCACGCGCAGGCCGGCCTGATAGGCCGCATCCTCCACCGCGCGCGCGACCGCGGTGAAGAACGGATTTGAAATATCGGCGACGATCAGGCCGACGGTCTGCGAGTCGCGCGAGCGCAGGCGGCGGGCGGACAGATTGGGGCGGTAGCCGGTGGCGCGCACCGCCGCCTCCACCTGCGCGCGCAGCGCCGGGCTGACCTTGCCGCCGCCGAGCACGCGCGACACGGTGGCCGGGGAGACGCCAGCCGCCTGCGCGACATCCTTTATGCCGACCGTCATGGGTTCCGCCGCAATCTAGAAAACGTTCTCATGAAAATCAGCTAATTATACGGAATTGGCAAGCCCGCCGATTGATTGTGCGGCGCAATATTCTATCTTTTTTTGAAAAGTGCTTGACAGGACGATCTGAAATCGTTTTCTTAAGCACAAGACATGAAAACGTTTTCGAATACGTTTTTGAAGAGACGTATTCGAGCAAGGGCGAGGAACAAAAATTGTCGTTACAGCTGCAAGACGCCCTGCTGGGGCGCGAACTGGTCCGTCTGGACGCCGCACCGGCGAGCAAGGAAGCCGCGATCGAACAGGCCTGTCAGTTGCTGGTCGCCGCCGGCTATGTGGAGCCGGATTTCGCCGCGTCCATGCTGCGGCGGGAGACCGTGGCGAATACCTATCTGGGCCATGGCGTGGCGATTCCGCATGGTCTGGTCGAGGACAAGTTCATGGTCAGGCGCGATGGCATCGCGGTGCTGCAGGTGCCGGGCGGGATCGACTGGAATCCGGGGCAGAGCGCGCGGCTGATCGTCGCGATCGCGGCGCGGGGCGACGCGCATATCACCATCCTGCGCCGGCTGACGCGGCTGATCCAGGACGAGGCGCGGCTGGATGCGCTGTGCGTGACCGGCGATGCCGGGGAGATCATCGCGGCGCTAACCGGCGAGGCGCCGGCGCCCGCGGCGCTGGCCCCGGCGGCGGACCTCGCGCGGTCTTTCGACTGGGTTGTGGATTATCCGGCCGGGCTGCATGCCCGCCCGGCCGCCGCCTGGGTGGACGCGGTGCGCGCCAGCGGGCTCCGCGTGCAGGTGCGGCACGGCGAGGAAGCCGCGGACGCGCGCAATCTGGTGGCGCTGCTGCAATTGGGCCTGCGCAAGGGCGACAAGGTGACGATTTCCGCCGACGGCGAGGACGCCGCCGCGGCGCTGGCGCGCATTCGCGCCCGCATCGCCGGGCTGACCGCGCAAGAGGTGGCGGATGCGGCCAAGGCGGCATCACGGCGGCAGGCCGCACCAGTGCGCGGCTGGACCCCGCCGGGCACGCCGCGCGCGATCGAGGGCATCGCCGCCAGCCCTGGCATCGCGATCGGCCCTCTGCACGTGCTGCGAGTCAGCGACGTCACGATCCCAGACCATCCGGCCTCGCTGACCGAAGGCGGCAACGCCCTGCACGCGGCGCTGAGTGCCACGCGCCAGCAGATGACCGCGCTGGTGGACGACACCACGCGCCGGCTGGGCGCCACCGACGCCGCCATTTTCAAGGCGCAGGCCGAATTGCTGAACGATACCGATCTGATCACCCTGACCTGCCAGCTGATGGTGGAGGGCCACGGCGTCGCCTGGGCCTGGAACGCGGCGGTGGAACGCATGGCGGCCAGCTTGTCGGCGCTGGGCAATCCGGTGCTGGCCGGGCGCGCGGCCGATCTGCGCGATGTCGGCCGGCGGGTGCTGACCAAGCTGGACCCGTCGATCGTGTTCGATTCGTTGCGGAACCTGCCGGAGGGCCAATGCATCATCGCCGCCGCCGATCTGTCGCCGTCCGATACCGCAGGGCTGGACATGGCGCGGGTCATTGGCCTCGCCATGGCGCTGGGCGGGCCGACCTCGCACACCGCGATCCTGGCCCGCACTTTGGGACTGCCCGCGATGGTCGCGGGCGGCCAGGCGGTGCTGGAGGCGACATCCGGGACGCGCGCGATTCTCGACGGGCAGAGCGGGCGGCTGTACCTGGACCCATCCGACGCGGACATCGCGGCGGCCGAGGCATGGCGTGACGGGCTGGCCGCGACGCGCGCGGAAGCGGCGCGCCAGCGCGGCGCGCCTGCGATCACCTTGGACGGCCATCGCGTGGAGATCGGCGCCAATGTGAACCGGCCCGACCAGGTGCCGCTGGCGCTGGAAGAGGGCGGCGAAGGCGTGGGGCTGATGCGCACCGAGTTCCTGTTCCTGGACGCGGGCGCGACCCCTAGCGAGGACGAGCAGCACGCCACCTATCGCGGCATGATCGAGGCCTGCGGCGGCCGGCCGCTGATCATCCGGGCGCTGGATATCGGCGGCGACAAGCAGGTCGCGCATCTGAACCTGCCGCATGAGGAGAATCCGTTTCTGGGCGTGCGCGGCGCGCGGCTGCTGTTGCGCCGGCCCGATCTGCTGCATCCGCAATTGCGCGCGATCTACCGCGCCGCCGCCGGCGGCGGCGATGTCTCCATCATGTTCCCGATGGTCACCTCGGTCGGCGAGATCCTGGCGTTGCGGGAGATTTGCGAAGACATCCGCGCCGGGCTGGACGCGCCGGTACTGCCGGTGGGGATCATGATCGAGGTGCCGGCCGCGGCGATCCAAGCCGACAGTTTTGCGCCGCATTGCGACTTCTTTTCGATCGGCACCAATGATCTGACCCAATACGCGCTGGCGATCGATCGGCAGAATCCGGAGCTGGCGGCGGAGGCGGACAGCCTGCACCCGGCGGTGCTGCGGCTGATCGCGCAGACCGTGGCGGGGGCGGCGAAACACCATCGCTGGGTCGGCGTGTGCGGCGGAATCGCGGGCGATCCGTTCGGCGCGATGCTGCTGGCGGGTCTGGGGGTAAATGAACTTTCGATGACCCCGCGCGACATTCCGGCGGTGAAATCGCGGCTGCGCGAGCAGAATTTCTCGGCCCTGCAAGCGCTGGCGGCGCGGGCGCTGGCGGCCGACACGGCCGCCGACGTGCGCGGGCTGGAAGGTGCCGGACACTGATGCGCCGGGTGGTCACGCTCACGCTGAATCCGGCGATCGACGAGACCGTGACGCTGGACCAGCTGCGTCCCGGCGCGGTGCACCGGGCGCACGACGTCGCGTTCCATGCCGGCGGCAAGGGTGTGAACGTGGCGAGCTGCCTGGCCGATTGGGGTGGCCTGGATATCGCGGCGACCGGCATTCTGGGCGGCGGCAATGCCGGCACGTTTGCGGCCCTGTTCGCGGCAAAGGGCATCGCCGATGAATTTCTGCGCATCCCCGGCGAGACGCGGACCAATATCAAGCTGAGCCATGACGGCGAGACCACCGACATCAACCTGCCGGGACTGACGATTTCGTCCGCCCAAGCCGACGAGATTTTCGATCGGACCGTGGCGCTGTGCGAGGCGGACACGCTGGCGCTGCTGGGCGGCAGCCTGCCCGCCGGCGTTCCGGATGATTTTTACGCCAGGCTGATCGAAGCCTTGCAAGCGCGCGGGACGCGGGTGCTGCTGGACAGCAGCGGCGCGCCGCTGACGCGGGCTTTAAGCGCCACGCAACCGCCTTATGCGATCAAGCCCAACCGTTCCGAACTCGAATTTTTTGCCGGCCGGGCGCTGACGTCCGAACACGACATGATCGCGGTGGCACGCGCGCTGATCGCGCGCGGTACCACGCTGGTCGCGATTTCACTGGGCGCGGAGGGCGCGCTGTTCGTTTCGGCGGCGGCGGCGTTGCGCGCGGGCCTGCCGCGGTTACGCGTGGCCAGCACCGTCGGCGCCGGCGATGCGATGGTCGCGGGCATGATCGCGGCGCTGCACGAGGGTGCGAGGCTGGCTGACACGGCGCGGCTGGCCACCGCCTTCGCGGCGGCCAAGCTGGGCCAGGCCGGCCCGAATTTACCCGCGCGCGCGGTGGTCGAGGACCTGCGCGCGGCGGTGCGGATTGACATGATCGAGGAGGAAACACGATGAGCGACATCATCGCCTCGGTGGCCGCGGGTGCGGCCACCGTGAACGGCGTGCTGGCGGCGGAGGCGCTGCGCAAAGCGGCGAAATCCGCCGGCAAGAGCATCGAGATCGAGGTGCGTACCAGCGAAGGCGTGCTGAATCCGCTGGCCGCGAAAGACATCGCCAGCGCCGGGACGATTTTGCTGGTGGGCAAATCCGACGCCGTGGATGAGCGTTTTTCCGGCATGAAGACGATCCGCGCGGCGGTGGAAGAGGTGCTGACGGATGCCGGCGCGGTGCTGGGCGATACCGCGGGCGAACCCGCGGCGGTCGCGTCAAAGAAAATCGTTGCGATCACCTCCTGCCCGACCGGCATCGCCCATACCTTCATGGCGGCGGAAGGGCTGCAGCAGGCTGCCGCGGCGCTGGGTCATGAAATCCATGTCGAAACGCAAGGCTCGGTCGGCGCGCAGACGCCCCTGACGGCGGCCGACATCGCGGCCGCGGACCTGGTGCTGATCGCCGCCGACAAGCAGGTGGACCTGGCGCGGTTCGCGGGCAAGCTTGTGTTCCAGAGCGGCACGAAGCCCGCGATCAATGACGGCAAGGGCCTGATCAACCGCGCGCTGGCGGAAGCGCAGTTGCAGGGTGGTGCCGCGCACGGCGCGGCGACGGCGCCGGCGACGCAGAGCGTGGGCGCGTACAAGCATCTGATGTCCGGCGTGTCCTTCATGATCCCGTTCGTGACCGCGGGCGGGCTGCTGATCGCGCTGGCTTTCGCGTTTGGCGGCATCTATGCGACCGATCCGTCCCACGCCCATACCTTCGCCGGCGCGCTGTTCGAAATCGGCGCGAAATCCGCGTTCACCTTGTTCGTGCCGGTGCTGGGCGGCTACATCGCCTATTCGATCGCGGATCGGCCGGGGCTGGCACCCGGCATGATCGGCGGGCTGCTGTCCTCGCTGCTGGGTGCCGGGTTTCTGGGCGCGATCGTGGCCGGCTTTATCGCGGGCTATGGCACGCTGTGGCTGAACCGGGCGATCAAATTGCCGCGCAGCCTGGAGGGGTTGAAGCCGGTGCTCATCCTGCCGGTTTTGGGTACGCTGCTGACCGGCTTGCTGATGGTCTACGTGGTGGGCACGCCGGTTGCCGATATTCTGAATTTTCTGACCAATTTTTTGAAATCCATGCAGGGGTCTTCCGCGATCGTGCTCGGCCTGCTGCTCGGCGCGATGATGGCGTTCGACATGGGCGGGCCGGTCAACAAGGCCGCCTATACATTCTCGGTCGCGCTGCTGTCGGCGCAGGTCTACACGCCGATGGCGGCGGTGATGGCCGCGGGCATGACCCCGCCGCTCGCGATCGCGCTGGCGACCCGGCTGTTCCCCAGCCGCTTCACCGAAGTGGAGCGCGAGGCGGGGATTTCCACCGGGGCGCTGGGCCTCGCCTTTATCACCGAAGGCGCGATCCCCTATGCGGCGAAAGACCCATTCCGGGTGATTCCGTGCACGGTGGCTGGGTCCGCGGTGGCGGGCGCGATTTCGATGACCGCCGGCGTGCAGCTGAAGGTCCCGCATGGCGGCATTTTCGTGCTGCCGATCCCGGACGCGGTGACGCATCTGGGCGCTTATGTCGTCGCGCTGATCGCCGGCACCATCGTGACCACGGTGATGCTGGGCGTTCTGAAAAAGCGCGTGGTCGAGGCTACGGTCTAACGATCCGATCGCCGAACCCATCCATCGTCTCAACCGCGACGCGGCGCGGCGGGATTCTCACGTCAAAAAACCGAGGGTTAATAAGAAAATGCTCAAGATTTCACGCCTGGCTCCAATTTTTGGCGCATTTGCTCTGGCGGTGCCGGCCCATGCGCAACTGGCCACCGCCGGCACCACCACGGCGCCGCTAACGCCTGGTCAGGTCTTGTACAATCACGGCATCTCGCTCACGCTGAACTATACGGGCGAGGCTGCCGCCAATCCATCCGGCGGCGTTCGGCAGGGTTCTGACTATACCGGCCAGGTCTATCTCGGCGCCGATTTCGACCTGAACCGGATCGCGGGCTGGCAAGGTGCCACGCTGCATGTCGCGATCACCGATCGTCACGGCCGCAACCTCGCCGCCGATGACATCGGCAACAACACCTCCGTGCAAGAGGTGTACGGCACGCAGAACCTGCATCTGGCGGTGTTCACCTTGGAGCAGAAGCTGTTCGACGGCCGGCTCGATGTCACCGCGGGCCGCACCGTGGCCAACATCGCTTTTCTCAACTCACCGCTCTACTGCCTGTTTCAGAGCAATTCCGCCTGCGGCAATCCCACCTTCATTTTCAAGGACAGCAATTTCACCTATTTTCCCGCCTCCGCCTGGGGCGGCGACGCGCGCTTCCTGTTCACGCCGGATACCTATATCCATTCCGGCGTCTATGAGGTCAGCCCGGTCGACAAGACCTTCCTCTCGCACGGTTTCAATTTTTCCGGGCAAGGCGATACCGGCGTGGTGGTGCCGACCGAGCTTGGCTACACCACCGATGCCAACCTGTACGCGATCGGCGGCTGGTACGATACCGGCGCCTATGCCGACCCGCTGGATGACGCGCAGGGACAGCCGGCTCTGGTTGCCGGCCAGACCTACGCTCAGCATCACGACCGCTCCGGCCTATTTCTGCGGTTCACCCAGAACCTCAACGATCAGGGCCTGGCGGTCTTCGGCGTATTCATGACGCGGCTGAGCGGGCGGGTGAACGAGAACCAGTTCTACGAGGCGGGCGTGGTGCAGACCGGCACGTTTCCGGGGCGCGCGCAGGACAAGGCCGGGTTCGTCATCAATGATCAGGAATTCTCCAACCTGTTCCTCGAGAACATCGCGACCGCGCGGGACTCCGTGGGCGGCTCCGCCAATATTCCGCATCGCGAGATCATGATGGAGCTGCATTATCTGGCGCAGGTCACACCGGCGATCACCTTTGAGCCGAACCTGCAATACATCATCAACCC
>Ga0116230_10005502_pt1 | contig 12434 bp, 11 predicted proteins | sample S1TSphfallax_3_FD_88678 | JGI IMG/M metagenome (GOLD analysis project Ga0116230, IMG submission 88678) | Host-associated microbial communities from peat moss isolated from Minnesota, USA - S1T2_Fd - Sphagnum fallax MG | ecosystem: Host-associated > Plants > Peat moss > Unclassified | place...
CGAGACGAGGGCGTTCAGACTGGAGTCGGGGGTAAGAAGAGTCAGGCGAGAGCCGCGCGCCGCCAGATCCGCAGCAAGACTCGCGAGACTGTGATGCAGCCACCAGCGCGAGGCGGCGCCCGGCGGCCACGCTCCTTCTTCCGCCGGGCAGTGCAAGTACGCGGGTATCACGTCGCCGCCGTGTTCCAGCGCCGCCGCCAGCGCGGGATTGTCGGTTACCCGCAGATCCTGTCGAAACCAAACGAGCGTCGTCATCGTGGACTAGGGTGGCGTGGAATCGCGCCGGGCGCAACGCCCTGCGATGGTTCGGCTACACTTGACGGCATCGCAGGTTGGATCAGGATTTTGTCGCATGTCGGAAATAACTGCCCCGGAACCGGGGTTGGCGGAGCCTACGCCTTCGGAAGTGGTGATTATCGGGGCGGGTCCCGTCGGATTGTTTCAGATCTTCGAGTTGGGACTGCTCGGCATTCATGCCCATATCATCGACTCGCTGGCGCAGGTCGGCGGTCAATGTACGGAGCTTTATCCGGAAAAGCCGATCTATGACATTCCCGCGCTGCCCGTGTGTGGTGCGCAGGAGTTGATCGATCGGCTGCTCGAACAGGCCAAACCCTTCAATGCAACGTTTCACCTCGGCCAGGAGGTCACGGAAGTTCAGCCGCAATCCGACGGCAGGATACTTGTGGCCACTTCCGCGGGAACACGTCTCTCGGCCGGAGCCGTGGTGATCGCCGCGGGCGTGGGCTCGTTTCAACCGCGGCGCCTGAGCGTGCCCGACATCGAACAGTTCGAGGGACGCAGCGTGCATTATCGGGTGAGGACTGCGGCTGAGTTTCATGGCCGCGACCTGGTGATTTGCGGCGGCGGCGATTCAGCCCTCGACTGGACCGTTGCACTGTGCGAGAAGGCCAGGTCGCTGACCCTGGTACATCGCCGGCCGGAATTCCGTGCCGCTCCGGCCACCGTCGCACGCATGCGCGAACTGGTCGCCGCCGGCAAGATGCAGCTCGTCGAGGGCAACGTGGTGGCCATCCACAGCGAACCGCATGCCGGCGGCCCGCGCCTGCGCGGTTTGGTGTTGCAAACGACCAGCGGTCAGACCACGTTGCAGGTCGCCGCGGATCACGTGCTCGCATTCTTCGGCCTGCATCCAAAATTGGGACCGATCGCCGAATGGGGCCTCGAACTCGACAAGCGCGCACTCAAGGTGGATACCGAGAAATTTCAGACCAATGTGCCGGGAATCTTCGCGATCGGGGACATCAATACTTATCCCGGCAAGAAGAAACTGATCTTGAGCGGCTTCCATGAGGCGGCGCTTGCGGCGTTCGCGATCCAGCATCACCTCTTCCCGGGCAAGCGCCAATTTCTCCAGTACACGACCACCAGCCCGATCATGCAGAAGCGGCTGGGCGTCGGCGGCGGCGACACGATGACGCCATGATGAACAGGCTGCTCCAGGATCTCATCCAGGTGATGACACTCGAGCGGCTCGAGCGCGATCTGTTCCGCGGCGAGAGCCGCGACATCGGCAGTCCCCAGGTGTTCGGCGGGCAGGTTCTGGGTCAGGCCTTGATGGCAGCGAGCGCAACGGTGGACGGGCGCATGGTGCATTCACTGCACGCCTACTTCCTCAGGCGGGGAGATTTCAACTCGCCGATCGTCTACGAAGTCGATCGGGCGCGGGATGGAGCCCATTTTTCGACCCGTCGCGTCGTTGCGATCCAGCACGGGGCCCAGATTTTCAATCTATCCGCGTCGTTTCAATCGGTGGAAGAGGGTGTCGATCACCAGCTGCCGATGCCGGCGGTTCCGCCGCCGGAGGATCTCGCAGATCTTGCCACCCTGTATCGTGCGATGCTGCCGCAGCTCTCCCCGGGAGCACGCAGCGTCCTCGAGAAAGAGCGCCCCTTCGAATTCCGTCCGGCCCAGCCGCCCAATTTTTTGTCGATTGAGAAGCGCCCCGCGCAGCGCGCCATCTGGTTTCGTGCGTTGGGTCACCTGCCGGACGATGAGGCACTGCATCGCTGCCTGCTCGCCTACGTCTCGGATTTCAATCTGCTCGATACGGCGCTGATGCCGCACGGCCTCACTTTCGGCCAACAGAACCTGATGATGGCGAGCATCGACCATGCCATGTGGTTCCACCGCAGCGGGCGCCTGGACGACTGGCTGCTCTATTGCACCGACAGTCCCAGCGCCTCGGGTGCTCGCGCCTTCACACGCGGCAGCATCTTTTCACGCGATGGGCGGCTGGTTGCCAGCACCGCCCAGGAGGGCTTGATGCGGGTCGTCACCAAGGCCTCCTGATGAAAGGGCTTCTCATCATCATCCTGGTGGTTGCCGCGATCGTCGGTGGACTGCTCACACTACGCAGCACACGCAACGCCGGCATGCCCGGCAAGGACGTCATGGACCGGGCAAGGCAGCGGGAACGAGAGCAGGCCGCGAAGGACGATGAGGACCCTGACCGGGGCGCCTAACCCGACCTGGGCGCCCAACCCGACCTGGGCGCCCAACCCGACCTGGGCGCCCAACCCGAACGGGGCGCCTAACCCGACCGGGCCAGCGTTCTCGACAATTCCCAAACCTCCCGCGGCAACACAAACAGGTGGCAATCCCACCAGCGGTTCTTGGCGCGCCGATGCTTGCGAAACACGGCTTCCCACCGCATTCCGACCTTCTCCAGGACGTGGATCGACGCCCGGTTGTTCACATCGACGGTGGAGATGACCCGATCGACCCGTAGTTCGCCGAAGGCCGCGTCGATCAACGATCGGGCGATTTCGGTGGCGTACCCCTTACCCCAATCGGGCAACCCGAGCATGTAGCCGAGATCAACGACGTTGTGCTCGATGAGCGACAGGTCGCATGCACCGATGACCCGGCCGCTGGCGGTCTCCTCGACGGCGAGTTCGAAGCGGCTGCGCGGCGTCTCCGCCTGTGAGGCAAGCAGATCGTCGACGTAATCGTTGGTGCCGTCCACATCGCGCGGCCCAAAAAACAGGAATTTGGTGACGCGCGGATCGGAGGAGTAGGCATGCACGGCCGCGGCATCCGATTTGTTGAAGTCGCGCAGCGTAAGCCTCAGTGTTTTGATCGGCAGTGCGAGTGTGCGCTGCGGCCGCGGCTTTATCATGGGTAGTATCCTAGAGCACCTTGCCGGGATTCAGAATGCCTTTGGGATCGAGCGCTCGCTTCACAGTGTGCATCACATCGAGCTCCACCGGATCCGCCCGACTGGCGAACTCATGTTTCTTCAGGCGGCCGATGCCGTGTTCGGCGCTGATGCTGCCGCCAAGCCTGTCGACCAGATCAAAGATGGCATGTTCGAGCGGCGCGCCCCGCTCGAGAAACGCCCCGGCATCGGTGCCCGGCCGCTGGCTGACATTGAAATGCAGGTTGCCGTCTCCCATGTGACCGTAGCTCACCACCTCGCCTTCCGGCGCGAGACGATCGACCAGCGCGGAACCTTCCTCGATCAAGCGCGGAACCGAGGAGATCGGCACGGAAATATCGTGCTTCAAGCTCGCGCCATGGTGGCGCTGTGCTTCCGGCACGGATTCGCGCAGCTTCCACATGGCGAGACCTTGGGCGATGGAGTTCGCCAACATGGCATCTTCGACCACGCCGTCGGCGGCGGCGCGCTCCAGTTCCGCCGTCAACAAATTGGCGAGCCGTTCGATGGGATTCGGCGACGTCAGTTCGATCAAGACATACCAGGGGGTTCCCTGATCGAGTGGATTGGCCACCCCGGCGATGTGCCGAACCGTCAGCTCGACGGCCACTCGCGGGATCAATTCGAACGTGGTGAGGTCTGCGCCCGCGGCGGTACGCAATCGACCGAGCAGATCCAACGCCCGCTGTGGCGAGGCGACACCGGCAAGGGCGGTGGCCGTATCCGAAGGTTGCGGAAACAGTTTCAGCGACGCCGCCGTGATGATGCCGAGCGTGCCCTCGGCGCCGATGAAGAGTGACTTGACGTCATACCCGGTGTTGTCCTTGCGCAGACTCTTCAGCGTCGACATGACACGACCATCCGCCAGTACCACCTCGAGGCCGAGCACGAGATCCCTCATCATGCCGTAGCGCAGCACGGCAGTGCCGCCTGCATTGGTCGATAGGTTGCCGCCGATCTGCGCAGTGCCTTCCGACCCCAAGCTCAATGGGAACAATCGGTTGGCTTCGCGCGCAGCGGCCTGCGCGACCGCCAGAGTACAACCGGCCTCGACGATCATCGAATCATTGGCCGGATCGATTCGCCGCACGCGGTTGATCCGCTTGAGCGACAGGACGATCTGCGCACCGCTCTCGTCCGGTGTTGCTCCGCCGCAATAACCCGTATTGCCACCGTGCGGCACGATGGCGAGGTCAGCGCGATCGCAGATGGAGACGATGTCGGCAACTTCCCGCGTGCTCTGCGGGAAGACCACCAACGGGGTGGCGCCATGGTAGAGCCGCCTGAAGTCGCTGATATAGGGAGCGATATCGGTCGGCGAGTCGGCATAATGGCCGGCGCCGACCACTGCTCGCAGTTCGTTCAGGGTCTTAAGGGAGGGCGGGCGCGGCATGGATCGTGGCGATCGTAGCACGGCGAGATTTCGGCTTCGTCAACAACATCTGTACGTCCCCCAGCTGCCGCTCCTCGAAACCACCCTCGCAGTAGCATAGATAATACTCCCACATCCGCACGAAGCTTTCCGGATAACCCAATGCCCGCACCTCCGTGAGCCGCGACATGAAGCGTTCGCGCCAGGCGCGGAGCGTGGTTGCATAATGGGGGCCGATGTCCTCCATGTGAAAGAGCTTCAGGTCCGTGGCCCGCGCCAAGGATTCGCTGATGGTCTTCACCGAGGGGATGAAGCTGCCGGGAAAAATGAATCGCTTGATGAAATCGACGGAGCGGCGGGCCTCGTCGTAAAACTGATCACGGATGGTGATCGCCTGCAACAGCATGGCGCCCGTGGGCTTCAACAATTTGCTGCACTGCCTGAAGTAGGTATCCAGATACTGGTGGCCGACGGCCTCGATCATCTCGATCGACACGAGTGCATCATACTCGCCGCGCAAATCCCGGTAGTCCTCGAGCAGGACGGTGATCTGCCCGTCAAGACCTGCGCGGGCGATGCGCTCGCGTGCCAATTCATATTGCTCGCGGGAGATGGTGGTGGTGGTCACCCGGCAGCCATAGTGCCGGGCCGCATGGATGGCGAGGCCGCCCCACCCGGTCCCGATTTCGACCAGGTGCTGGCCCGGTTGCAGAGCCAACTTGCTGCAGGCGGCGTCGAATTTGGCAGTCGACGCCTCGAGCAGCGTGGAATCCGGGCGCTCGAATATGCCACAAGAGTACGCCATGGTCTCATCGAGGAATAATTCGAAAAAAGCGTTCCCGAGATCGTAATGCGCCGCGATGTTGCGCCGGCTGCCCGATTTGTCATTTCGATTCAGCCAGTGGGCGAGCCGCAAGAGGGGCGCACTCAAGGCGGACCAGCCCGAGTCGACGTCATCCATCAGATGCCGGTTGATGACCATGAGCCGTACCAGGCCGGTAAGATCATCGCAATGCCAGTAGCCATTGATGTAGGCCTCACCGGCACCGACCGTGCCCGCAAATACCACGTCCGAATAGAACCTCGGGTTTCGCACCCGCAGCGTCACCTCGAAGGGCGCATCAGCGGTGACGCAACCGAACGATTCGTCCACTCCCGCATCGATGAGCCGCAGCCGGCCATGGCGCATCTTGCGCAGCTGGCCGATCAGCAAACGTCGGGCGATTCGCGTGAGCGGCGACAAGGGTTCGCCGGCGAGTTCCGCCGCGTCGGCAGGAATGATGTCTTCTTTCATGATGGGTTCGACGGCGCACGCGGGCCCGCCGCGGCCAGGCGCGGATGGGCGTAGAACGGAGTGCGTTTGATCCATAACTTCAGGGCCTCCCAATGTATTGCACCGATCACCTTGGCCGTCATCAAGGGAAATCCCATCAGCACACCGAGCAGGGTGCGGGCCGTGATCGGTTCCTGCCGCATGGCAAGCGTGGCATCGAACGAGTGCTCGCCGTCCCTGAAGTTTTGCATCCTCACCAACAGCCGGCTCACGGGCGCGCTGAAACACCAACGATATTGCATATCCATCGGCAGGAACGGCGAGACGTGAAATTCCTTGTCGAACTCGAATCGTTTCAACCTGCCCCGGCCGGTGACCGGCAACACATACTGGTGGCGCTCGCCCCAGGGCGTGTTGGTGATTTCAGCGACGATCGTCGTCAGGGCCTCACCCGCTGGATCGAAGCAGTAGTAAAAGCTTACCGGGTTCATGCAGTAGCCGAAATAGCGCAGGTGGGTCAGGAGCCTGATGGGCCCGGATGGCCGTGATCCGGTGCGGGCCTCCACCAGATCGCGGACCTCGGCGTCCAGCGGTTTCGCCGGGTCGCCCATGTAGTCGCTGCGTTTGAACCAGGCAAGCGCGCGGCGGCGCGCGGACCAAAACGGGACGCCGTCGAACAGTCGCGGTAACTCCGCCAGATCGAGGTACATCATGAAGAGGCGATAGCGGAATTGGTGCGGGGTCGGCGCCATGCGCCGATGGCTAACCCACCCTTTGTAAATGCGGCTGTGCATGCGACCCTTGCCGGGAAAACTCTTCGAGGGAGCTCAAGGCGCTCTTGACGCCGTCTTCATGAAAGCCATAACTCCAGTAAGCACCGCAATAGTACGTGCGTTGAATGCCATTGATTTCGTGGCGACGCTGTTGCGCGGCCACCGCCTCCCGGGTGTAAACCGGATGATGGTAAAGGAAGCTGCCGAGCACGGTGCGCGGATCCACGTCGGCGCTTCGATTCAAGCTCACCATGAATTGCACCGGCGCCGCTATCGACTGCAATATGTTCATGTTGTAGGTGACGGTGACGCGTTCGGTCGGCTGACTTGGGAGATGATAATTCCAGGCCGCCCACGCCAGCTTCCGGCGTGGCATGAGCCGGGCGTCCGTGTGCAGCAGCACTTCGTTGGGCTGATAGTCGATGGCGCCGAGGATGGCGGTTTCCCGGGGCGAGGGATCCGACAGAAGCTTCAGCGCCTGGTCGCTATGACAGGCCATGAACACCTGATCGAACTGCTCGACGCTGCCGTTCCGCAAGCGCAACGATACCTTGTGAGGCAGGCGCTGCACCGACTCCACCGGCGTCTCCAAACGGATGCGACTCGCGAAGGAGGCGGTCAGGCGGCGCACGTACTCGCGGGAGCCGCCGCGGATGACACGCCAGGTCGGTCGCTCGTCGACGCTCAAGAATCCATGGTTGGCGAAGAATTCGACGAAGAAGCGCGCCGGAAACTTCAGCATATCCTCCGGGCGCGACGACCAGATGGCCGCCCCCATCGGAATGATGTAGTGCTCGAGGAACTGCGGCGAATAGCGCTCGTCGCGCAGATAGTCACCGAGGGCGATGTGATCGGAATCGGCTTTGAGCAGTGAGGGAGCATGGCGGTTGAACCTCAGGATGTCCGCCACCATTCGCAGGAACGACGGGCGCAGCAGATTCCTGCGTTGGGCGAACAGCGCGTTCAAGCTGGTGCCGTTGTACTCGAGCCCGCTGCGCTCGCAGCGCACGCTGAAGCTCATTTCGCTGGGCTGCCATGGAACCTCGAGTTCCTCGAGCAAGGCGATGAAATTCGTGTAGGTCCAGTCGTTATAGACGATGAAGCCGGTGTCGATTGCGTAATGCTGACCCTGATGATCCACGTCGACCGTATGGGTATGACCGCCGATGTACGCTCCCGCCTCGAAGACGGTCACATCATGACTGCGGCTGAGGTGATAAGCCGCGACCAATCCCGAAATACCCGAGCCAACCACCGCGATGCGCATTTCCGTACATTCACCGTTTTAATGCCGCTCGATACGGCGTCCATAAGCCTTTCGCATTCGCGCGATGAACGGATTCCAGACGTCCTCCCCACCGCAGCGCCGACGACCCGCGGATCAGCGGCGCTTGACGCCGCCCTCGCGCACCGCCGCCGGTACCGTCTTCAGGTCCCAGATCAAACCACAGTACGACATCAGCTTAAGCATATAGAAGGTGATGTCGAACTCCCACCAATAGAATCCCTGGCGGACGGAAGCCGGATAGTGATGATGATTGTTATGCCAGCCCTCGCCCAAGGTGATGAGCGCCAGCCAGACGTTGTTACGGCTCTCGTCGCCGGTCTTGTACCGCTGCCGGCCGAACACATGCGAGAGCGAGTTGATCGTGTAGGTGCCGTGATAGACCGCAACCGTCGAGATGAAGAAGCCCCACACCAGCATCTGCCCGCCGGAGGTGCCGAGATTCGGTGCGAAATGTTTCAACACCGAGCCCAACAGAAATACGGCCGCCGCCAAAGCAGTGGGCACGACGATGTCGAAGCGGTCGAGGAACCGCAGCTCCGGGTACTTGAGCAGATCTTTGACCCGCGACAGGTCCGCCGCGAAGTACTTGTGCGACATGAACCATCCCATGTGGCTCCAGAAAAAACCATGCTGCACCGGCGAGTGTACGTCATCCGGTTTGTCGGAATGTACATGATGGTGCCGATGATGGGCGGCCCACCAGATCGGACCACGCTGCACGGCCGATGCCCCGAGAAGTCCGAAGATGAACTGACCGGCGCGCGACGTCTTGAACGTCCGATGGGAAAAATAGCGATGGTAGAAGCCGGTGATGGCGAACATCCGCACCACATACAGCGTGATGGTCACCATCAAGGCGACCCAACTGAAGCCCACCCAGAAGACCGCGAGGCAGGCGGCATGCATGGCAAGGAAGGGCAGCATCCGCGCCCAATCGACCCGCGCCGCCTCAGCATGCGCGGGAGGCTCGAACACGGCGTCCGGCGCCTTGACCCGGTCGGCAAATTCGCGATTGTCGAACCAGCGGGACAGTTCGATGCCGACCCGCGTCGGCCGGGGCGGCTGCACGATGCGATTCTCTGAATTCATGGTGAGTTTCCTAAACTGGTCGGCGCCGAAGCGTCGCACCTCAAAGTTGCGGCCGTTTCGCGCCGGCGAGAGTAGCATTGGCCTCTCAGATTCGAAACTACCGGCGGCGTTTTGTGCCGTCGAACCGGCCATTCGCGAATACGTAAGACAGGCTCCTGGTTGCGCGGTTGGACCAAACCGGAAAAACCATCGATGCAGCCTTTTTTTTGTGGCTTATGCCCACAATATGACCGGCTGTCTGCTCGAGTGTCGCGCCGCAGCGCGCTTTTTCAAGTGACATGTTCATCCTTTCGATGCGCATGGAGAATCAGATGCGTTGATGCGGCGGAGGCATTAGGCTGCGGATTTGCCCGACGCTTGCGCCTGCAGAGGGCTCGAAACGAAAGCACTCAAACTTTTTAGGTCGATTCATGCAATTCAAGGACTATTACGAGATTCTCGGGGTGCCTCGCGGTGCCGATGCGGACGCAGTCAAGAAAGCCTATCGAAAACAGGCCCGCAAGTACCATCCGGACGTCAGCAAGGAAAAAAACGCCGAGGAGAAGTTCAAGGAGGTTCAAGAGGCTTACGAGGTACTGAAGGATGCCGAGAAGCGGGCCGCCTACGACCAGCTCGGCCGCGATTATCGGTCGGGGCAGCAATTCAGGCCGCCGCCCGATTGGCAGCAACGCTTCAGTGCCGGCGCGGGTGGGCATCGGTTTTCCGACATCAATGGCTTCAGCGACTTCTTTTCCAGCCTGTTCGGGGCGGCCGGCGGAGGTGCCGCCGGCGGTGGCGCCTCGTCGGCGTTCAACCAACCCGAGACGGAGGCGGGTCAAATCGACGTGTCCATCGAGGAGGCCTATGCCGGAACTCGACGCCGCGTCACCATCACTGAGAACGGGCGGGCGCGACTGGTCGACGTGCAGATTCCCGCGGGCATTGCCGACGGTCAGGCGTTGCGGGTAGGGGGTGTCGGCGGGCGCCCTGCGCTATTGCTCCGGGTGAAGCTGCGGCCTCATCCGACGTTTGTCCTTCACGGGCGGGACGTCCATGTGGATTTGCCGTTGGCGCCTTGGGAAGTTGCGCTGGGTGCCAAGGTGCCCGTGCCCACGCTCGGGGGAACGGTTGAACTGACCATTCCCGCCGGCGCCCAGGCGGGACAAAAGTTGCGATTACGAGGGCGCGGGTTTCCGGGATCCCCGCCCGGCGATCAATTCGTGATCGTGAAGGTGGTCACGCCTGCCGCCGAGACCGCGCAGGAAAAGGAAGCTTACGAGCGGTTGCGCAAGGAATTTAACTTCAATCCGCGCGCGGGTTGGCCGTAGGAGCTGAGGCTCCCAAGCCATCCCCGCTTTTCTCGAGGTCGCCCGGCGCTTGAAGTATCGCGCCGCGCCCCCAAATCAGGCGGTGGAGTTTGCCCCCATTTCCCGTTGATTTACCACACGAAAGTGAAGGCCATGACGACCGAAACCCAATCCACAACCAAGGAATTCCAAGCCGAGACCAAGCAAGTGCTGCGCTTGGTGATTCACTCGCTGTATTCGCACAAGGAGATTTTTCTCAGGGAACTGATTTCCAACGCCTCTGATGCATGCGAGAAACTGCGTTTCGAGGCGCTGTCGAATCCTGCTTTGCTCGGGTCGGATGAGCTGTCCGTGACGCTCATCCCCGACGCGGAGGCCGGCACATTGACGGTCAAGGACAATGGCATCGGCATGACCGAGGCGGAGGTGATCGACAACTTGGGGACGATCGCGCGCTCCGGTACGAAAAAATTCCTCGAGGGCTTGAGCGGAGATGCCGCCAAGGATGCTCAACTGATCGGTCAATTCGGCGTCGGCTTCTATTCTTCGTTCATCGTTGCCGACCGGGTTACGGTCCTCACGAAACGCACCGACGCTCCCGGTGTGGCCTGGAATTCGGACGGCGAGGGGTCTTATCAAATTGAGTCCTCGGACAAGGCCGATCGTGGCACCGAGGTCATCATGCACCTGCGGGATGAGGATAAGGAGTTCCTCGAAGCCGCACGGCTACGCTCCTTGGTGCGCAAGTATTCCGATCATTTGAGCATCCCGATCGTCTTGAAAACCGGCGACACACAGGAGACGGTGAATCAGGCCAAGGCGTTCTGGACGCGGCCGAAGTCCGAGCTCAACGATGCGGACTACCAGGCATTCTACAAGCATTTGACCCATGACTCGGAGGACGCCCGCGCGTGGGCGCATAACAAGGTCGAGGGCAACATCGAATATACCTCGTTGCTGTATCTGCCAAAGCGCGCGCCCTTCGATCTGTTCGAGCGCGACCAGCGGGGCGGCGTCCAGCTCTACGTGAAACGTGTATTCATCATGGACAAGACTGCGGAATTGGTGCCGACCTGGCTTCGGTTCATGCGCGGCCTGGTGGACACGGCCGACCTGCCGCTCAACGTGTCCCGCGAATTGCTGCAAAACAACCGCACGGTCGAGAAGATCAAGTCGGCGCTGGTGCGGCGCTCTTTGGACCTGTTTGAAGAACTCGCGAAAGACAAGCCGTCGGAGTATGCGGAGTTCTGGAAGACCTTCGGCGTGGTGCTCAAAGAAGGCGTGATCGAGGATGCCGGCCAGAAGACGCGAATCGCCAAGCTGCTGCGCTTCCACTCGACGAGTGGGGCCGGCGAGGCGCCGGAGGTGACTCTCGACGCCTATGTGTCGCGGATGAAGCCGGATCAGAAATCCATCTATTATCTGACGGCCGACACCCTGGTAGCCGCGCGCAACAGTCCGCACTTGGAGGGCTTCGGAGCGTCGGGCTTCGAGGTGCTGCTGCTCACCGATCGGATCGACGAATGGGTGGTGAGTCACCTGCACGAATTCGAGGGCAAAAACCTCGCGAACGTGGCAAGCGCTGCGGCCGATGTGGCTTCCGCCATCGAGACGCCCGAGAAGGCTCAAGCCGAAACGAGCTACAAGGAGACGGTGGAGCGCCTGGGCAAGGCGCTCACCGGCAAGATCGCGAGTGCCCGTGTATCCGGGCGTCTGACCGATTCGCCGGCAGTGCTCGTGGCCGGAGAGTTCGGTGTGAGTCTGCGAATGACCCGGATCTTGAAGCAAGCGGGTCAGAACAATCCGTTCGCGACGCTGCCGATACTCGAACTCAACCCCAAGCATGCGCTCGTCGAGAGATTGAAGGAGACGGCCGATGAGGCGGCTTTCGGCGAACTGGCCCATGTGCTGTACGACCAGGCGATGCTTGCCGAGGGGGGCGATCTGGACGATCCGGCGATCTTCGTCAAACGCGTCAATAAGCTGATCGTCGAGGGATTGGCGGCGAGTCCGAAGATCATCCTCACCTGAAGACAAGTCACGTGGACCTTCTCGCAGGGTAAAAAAAAGGGCGCTCGTCGGCGCCCTTTTTTGTGAGTGGCCGTCGCTGCGAACGGCCGTGGCGGAGCACTCAGCTCCAATCGTCGCCGCCACCCCCACCACCGCCACCGC
>Ga0116230_10005503_pt1 | contig 12433 bp, 7 predicted proteins | sample S1TSphfallax_3_FD_88678 | JGI IMG/M metagenome (GOLD analysis project Ga0116230, IMG submission 88678) | Host-associated microbial communities from peat moss isolated from Minnesota, USA - S1T2_Fd - Sphagnum fallax MG | ecosystem: Host-associated > Plants > Peat moss > Unclassified | place: USA...
ATTAGTTGAATGAATTAATTACACATTTAAAATTTTTATTTAGATATGTGTAATGGAGATGGAACCAGAGACCTTGTCTTAAATCAGACCAGTTTCAAATTCTTTGTGAAAATGGGTGGAATCGAAGATTTTAGAAACCCACACAACCATCTGAAGACCAAACCAGAGGTTCCATTAAAAAAAAAAAATTAAATTAAGTTTAATTTGAGAGCCGAGACCAAAGGTTTCTTTTGAAATCAAGAATAAAACAACACTGATTGATACCTTGTGTTGAGTAGTAGTTGCTTAATGAATGAAAAGAAGGTTGGAGTTTATCCCTGTAAATTGTGACCTAAGAGCCAATCAGAACATCAATATTTTCATTACAGTGGGTTATGAATTGTTTGTGGTTCAATGAAAGTTGAAATGCTTGGTTTCTCAAGTTTAGGATTTAGTGCAAGCTCAAAGACAAAGGAACGTTTGTCTGAAACTTGAATTTTCAGTGAACCCAATTTCCTGATTTTCTCTGCAAGTTTTATATGCATACAAGTTCAAGTATGAAGGGCATGAGTATGTTGAATTCAAGGGTTGAGATTGGAAATTTGGAATGGAAGTTTTCAATTCCAATATATACAATTTCCATGTAAAAAATTTCAATTTAATAGGAATGAAATTTTTTTGGTGCTGTTGCATCAAGCTTATTTGATTTAACCCTGGAAGCCTCCCTTCATTAACCCCCCCAAATATCTTTAAAGGTCACTTTGGCTGACCAGGTAGGTTATTTTGGGCAGGAAGTTTCACATGTTCAAGGCTTTTGCACCTCTTCCTCCAGGCATAACTTCATATAGATAATTGATCCTCCTCTGGATGGTTGCCACTCTGGTTACACCACAAAAATGGGGGGGGAAAAAAACCCTGGGATGGGTATTTTCATTCTCTAAAATAACAGAACATTGTTTCCTTAATTTCAAATCAATTTGAGGTCAGTACGTTTGATCAAAGATTTGATAAAAGCCATAGTAGTCAACTCTTGGGGCTTAACCTTAGGATTTCTGATCAAACTTTCCTGAAAAATACCGATCTTCCATTTAAATGGTCTTCCTTTAATTTACATCAACGTCTAGAAGATCCAATGGCACATTATTTTCCCAAATTTGTTGGTTCTACCCATAGGGAAAGAGACTACACATCTATGTAGGACTTGGACTTAGGGATGAAATTTGGCTCACTCATTGATCAATGTGGAGATGATAAGTATTCACAGAATGAAAATTTTCACCTGGACATAATTTTTCATGTTTGGGTGGATGTAATCCTAAGTACATTAGGTTTTTAGGTAGTTGAACATTGTAGGTTTTGATAATCATTACAAAAGCTGAAAGGATTCTCTTCTTCAACCAAGCTCTTTGCTTTTGGAATTATAGCTATGGCAATTGTCAATAACCATGCCAATGGCCTTCACAACTTACAAGATCTCAATGATGAGATTGTGAATTTGGTAAGATCTTTTTTTTTTTTGTTCTTTTATTTATGTTGTTTGCTACAATGAAATAGTGAATGATTTAAAGACTTTGCTTCAAGCTTTGCATCCTTGTTTGTAACTTCTTTACTGCTATTGGAGCTTTTCACATTCACATCCTATTCCATTGTGATGGAATCAACATTGAGCGAAGCAAACCGTGTATCATCACTCACGTACATTCAAAAAGCTTCTATAACTACTGAAATTTATTGTTACATCTTTCTTAACACCCACTTGAACCATTCTTGATTGTAGGGGAGATGGGTTTTGTTCACCTCTTTCCTTCTCTTTTCTAACAGAAATATCAAGTCTTTGGGATGTGAATCAAAAGCCGAGGTTGGTGTCCATTCCTATAGAGGCATAAAATAATAGATAATATCTCAACCATTTAGGTCATTTGGGATCTAATCATGAACAATAAAAGTTGCAGATATCTAATCACCCACCAATTCACAATTGGTAATGGGTGAAGTGGGTCGTTCTTTGTAGGCATGGAAAAGCTCTAATGGTTATCCATGTGAACTTCTACACTGCAAAGGTGGACAACATCTACTTCCCTCAAGTAGGTAGCATTGTTTGTACCTTTCTCTCTATCTGCATATTGTTCTATGCAAGCTACAAGAACTTCAACAATTGACTATGTGAATTAATAGTGTACAAGCAAGAAGTGGAACCTTGAGTTGCCAAAGAATCATTAACCCATAGGTTGAATTTCAGTCAAATCACATTACACTTGAAAGAAATATTCAACAACATTGGACAAGATAATATCAGCAAATTTGGCTATCATGCAACTTGAAGTTGTGGGAGATATAGCAAATGCAGTTGAAGAATGTTTTGCAACAGCGACAACATTGGAACTATTCCTTCATGATGCAAGTACAAAATAATGAACTTCATGACTATGTGCAACTATCTCAAGAAAAGGAAAATGGTTGTTAGCCTTCGACACTGGTACAATGAAGCTACGCATTTGTTGAAACTTTGAGGTGCTACCAATTGAATTATCTCAAAAGTTCCTAGAAGTTTAGTACTCGATGGGGTGTAAGAATATGATAGTTTCTTGAAATGGCAAGTGAAGGTGAATCTTGAAAAGCACATAGGCAAGCATGCCAATGACACTCATTTCCCATTAACACCCCAACATGTAATGTTTGATCTCCAATATGGATCATTTTCCATGAATCTTGGAACACTACATGAAATCTAATGCTTAAAATCATATCAACATCAATAGTGATGGAAGTAAGTTGGTTGCACATTGTTGTCTTCCAATCTTTTATAAAGTTATTAAACCACCCAGCCTAAGCTACTTGGCTGAACCTAAATGGCTTGGTTTAGACTAGGTGGCTAAACTAGGTGGCCTAGCTTAGGCTTAGGACATAGTGTTGGTAGGTAAATAACTAAATTATTTTTACATTATATTAGGTTTATTAATTAGGTAGGTAGGGTAGGTAGGGTAATTAATTAATTAATATTTTCATATTAATATTAAATAATATAATTTTCCTAAATTATATTATTGTCATGATGATTTGGTAAAAAAACCTGGTAAAAAAAACCAACCAAAAAGATTTAGTCAAAACAATTTGTCCTAAATCGACTTGTCCAAAATGGCATTTTGGTCAAGTTGGACATGGGGGCAAAAAAACCAAGTGGGGGTTTTTTTTATCAAAATTCTCAGTCAAAAAAGTCATGACTTTTTGTAGTGCATGTTCAAATCCATAGTAGCTTCAAAACATTCAGATGACTCCAATAATACTTTGGTAATTAGTTTCAAAGGAACTTCAATGCTTTGAGATGAATCCAACATATTTATGTGTTTAATGGGTTTTAGGTTGGTAGAATGTGTTTTTAAGTGTAGAATTGCACTATAAAACATTATGCCACATAGATTACATAAAAGGCTTTTTGAAAAATTTGAATGAGGATTGATCAATGTTTGTTTAAGCACCAAGGCTCCACAACCATGTCCTACAAATGCCAATGGCCAACTTTGTCCATTCCCATATCACTTGGACATTTCCCATTGCAAGAACACAAGGTTATAACAAGGATGACAAATGAAAAAAATGTGAAAAAAAATAATGTCAATGTTAGTGATGGTTCTTATCTTCAGCCCCATTTCCAATTGACACATGGTTCAGGAAAATGCCTATTTCAATACCCAAGTATTAATGTTTGCTTCCTTGAGGTCTTGAAAATTGGAAGTTCATGAAATGTAAAGGTTTAAATGTATTTGTTATTGCCACTTCGGCTTAATTTTTTATGTTTGTCAAATTAGCTTGGAAACAAAAGCACTATATTTGCACGAACAGCCTAGGGTACTTACCTCTCAATGGCAACAATTTTCAATCATTTCATCATTTCTTTTTTGAAATTATGGCCAAGAACTTCCACTTGCCATTCCAAACAAAAATATCAAATTTCGAAAATTTACACATTAACACTAAGGTCTTCCAATAGCCATTTTTTGGGCCAACTCACCTTTAGATGCCCTTTCTACACCCATGTCTCCTTGGGATCCCAAGGCATTAGTCTAGCTTTGGAATTTTTGAGATGGTCGAAAAACACCATGTCCATGTTTGTGACCCTATTGTCTAGTGGCCATAGTTTGTTGACCTTCGGATGGATCTAGAACCAAAATGGATAACATTGATAAATCAAATCATCAACTCATCATCAACTCAATTCTTCTTCCAAGGATCCAATATAATTCCTAACACCACAAAGCTAGGCAAAAACCCCAAAGCTATCGAAAACAACAAGAGTGCAACTTGGCCATGTAGGAAAATTGAAATTATTAGTTTATAGACTCTTAAAGTGTCCAAACTGTAGATCACCTAACAACACAAAACTCCACATAAAAAATGAAAAAAGTCAGAAAGACATTTTGAAAAATGAGACAAAACCTTACATCAAAATATAAACTCATGATTATGGAAGTGGTTAACAAGCCTTCAACTTAGAAATCTTATCCCCTAGCGACGTGACAAAATAAAATCCCCACTTAAATTTAACCTAGAAGCAAATACTGAAGAAAAAGGTTGATTTGTCAAGGGAGAAAAATTTACTTGACAATCAACAATTTGATTTCAATCCTCTATCACAATTGTGACGATGTGATGACAAAAAGGGCTTAGAGATTAGGGAGGAAGAGGATGGGACCAAAAGATTGGTAATAAAACCTTTGAACAACAAACCAAAAGAAATGGCAACTTATTCATATGCCATTTGGATTCTACAATAATAAAGTGATGGAATTTCTACCTTGTAAGGCAACAAACTATTGGCTAAGGAATTTTTTTGCCAAGCAATAACACAGAATAGTCGATTATATAGAATGGGTGTTTACACATGTTGTTCAATTGTTAGGAAAATGTTGGGTATGAACCTGGGTATACATTTTGATGTGTTATTATGTTATTAAGATTATGTTAGGTTTGAACCTAGGTACACATTGGGGAGTGTTGTTTTATTATTAGGAAAATGTTAGGTATGAACCTAGGTATACATTCAGGAATAAAAGACCCTACCAGTAGGCTATCAAAATGATGAATTATTTTTGAAAACCTAGTTGTTAATCCTAATAGAGACCAACATATTAAGGTTATCCAACTAGTTGGGTTTAGGGTTTTGCAAATTTTGTGTGATACTAGGGCTCAACATTATGGGTTGACTTGCAAAATGAGTTTCTTGGTATTAAGTTTACTGCTAAAACATATGAGTTTATGATTACATCTTTTGGATATGGCAATTAAATATTGCAACTTGAATTTGACATGAACTCTAGTGGTAAAAATGCTTGAAGTTTTCTACCACCTAAAGCTTAGACAATCTACATGATGATATGAACTTTGCTCAACTTTCCATTTTTTTTGGAACCTTTGTGTGTCTACCGATTGTTGTGCTATGAATTTCAAAAGGGTTTGTCATTTGTTTCAATTGTGTTGTTCAATCTCGATGTGGACAAACTAAAAATGTTCAATTTTCTTGAAGATGAACTTCACTTTGTAAGGACAGTTGGTCCAAGTTCAAAAACATTTAAAAACATTGTGTCAAAAGTAGTGTTGCAAGTTTATAATGTTGTTGATGAAGAACATCAAGTTGAAAAAAAGACACTTTAAATACAACAACTAATGCAATTGACTATGAATCGAAAGTTATGGGTTTTGCTTCATCATGTATCAAATTCATGGGTTTTTTTGGTGTTGAATGAAAGTAGTGTTAAGGTCAACATGAAAGCAGTGCAAGCCATGAGGTGCATAATGTGTCACTCTTATAATAATTCCATAAGTTTTCATAGCTCCACCAAGTCCCAAAAACATTTTTTTTATCTTACAACCTTATGCATGTTAAAACACTTCCATGAAGAAACATGTTGTCATGAACATGGCTCAGAATTGTTGAAGTGCATGGTGCACAAAAATGCCCTTGGAAATAATAATGGAAAACAACAAAAACCAAGCATAGGGCATTTATAACACCTTAGGCAATCATAAGGTTTTTTGGAAATGTGAAGACTTATAAAAAATCCCACCTTATCTAGGTGTAATTCATTCAAGATCTTGTGTTGATGATTGCAAAAGGTTATATGTTGTTATCTACTGTGCAAAGTCCTTGGTTGAAGTGCATGGTGCTCCATTTTTATGGATGAATAAGAAATAGGAAAGCTATGAGGTTTGAAAGTAGGAGGGGTCAAAAATGAAAAAAATGGGAAAAAAACACATTTTACAATTTGAAAAAACTTATTTTCTTTACTATTTTTTTTGGGCTAATCCTTTCACTTTGCATTTGAAAGATGATTTGTATAGTTTGAGAAGGTGCTCCTATAACATTTTAAATCACTCAAATGGAGAAGAATTGAGAAAGATCTCCCAAAATGTTCGGTCATAGGCAAGCCATCAATGATGGGCCAATTTACTTTACATATGGGCAGAGTGACCCAACCCCCATCACTGCACCGATTTTGTTTGGGATGAACTCAAATTCATCCCAATTATTAATTTCCTTTAGGCATTGAGGTTTGGTAACTTTTTTCTTTTTCCTTCACTTACTTCAAGGCTACCCATTTAAAAAAACCTATTCGACTACCCAAGCATTTCAAACCCCAACTACCTATTTGACTTTGCATCTACCTACCTCCACCCCACCAAAAACCTTTAACCTTGCCACCACTTAAACCTTACAATTGTACTTTGTAGGAAGAGAAGAATATTATTGTAGCCAAAACTTGAGCGTAGCTAGGAAAGGAGCCAGAACTTGAGTGTGAATTTAATCATTGTTGTAGTTTGATTTTGGAGCAAAGGAGCTCCTAAGTGATTAAGAACCAAGTGCCATTACAACATAATAAACTTAATATTGCTACAACATTGGAGCACAACAATATGCTACTACAAAAGATGGTGATGAAGCAATGTTGTAGAAGATGTTGCTAAAGATGATGTTGTAGAAGACATTACTAAGACGTTGTTAGAAAACATTGTTGAAACGTTATTGTACAGTAACCTTTTGTTTTCTTAGCCTTTCTTTTTGGTCTACATCCCCTTTAAAGAAGATGATTAAAAGCATTGCATTCATCATCATCTTCTAGTGTTCTTATGAAACCAAGGCACAAGATGACAACAAGTGCAACATTCATCATCACCTTCTAGTCTTCTTATGAAACAAAGGTAGAAGACAATGATGAACGTGCTTCATTATTGTCTTCTACTTTTTTTCTTGCATTACAGAAGACAACAATAAGCCAAGAGGCTCCTCATCGTCTTGTGCTAGTTTTTTTTTGGTTGCAAAAAACAACGAACTAAGAAGCCCATCATCGTCTCTTGGTTTTTTTCTTGTTATGTTGTAATAGTATATTTGGAATAGTATTTTTGGAGTTTGCATTGAAGCATTTGATCTAAAGAAACATTCCTTTATGTTCACAACAAATGCATGACTTTATGTAATGACAATAAAACAAATTAATAATGGATTAACTAATAGACAATAAAGTTTTTGAAGTTAAATAACAAATGTCAGAATTGAAATGTCAATTTTCAAATTCAAATATTCAAAATTAAAATGTCCATTGTAAGACTCAATTAATAATTTTGTGAATTGAAATATTAATTTTGACAATCCAAAATAATAATTTGGAATTCAAATTTCAACTTTCAAGTCAAATAATTTCTTAAAATTTAAATTTTAAACTTTAGAATTCAAATATCAAATTTCAAGTTCAAATAAAAACATTTAAAATCAAAATGTCAATTTTAAAACTCAATAAAGTTTTTTGAACTGAAATACTAATTTTTAGATTCGAAAATAATAATTTAGAATTCAAATATCAATTTTTAGATCAAATAATTTTTCTGAATTTAAATAACAATTTCCAAAATTGAAATGTCAATTTTCAGATTCAAATAACAATATTCAAAATTGAGATGTCCATTTTTATACTCAATTAATAATTTCATACTAGAAGTATTAATTTTGAGAATCCAAAATAATAATTTGGAATTAAAATTTCATGTTCAAATCAAATGATTATTTAAAATCTAGATGCAAAATTTTCAAAATTGAAATATAGATTTTCATATTCATATAAAAATATTCAAAATTAAAATGTCATTTTCTATAATCAATCAATAATTTTTTGGATTAAAATACTAAGTTTTAGATTGGAAAATATTAATTTAGAATTCAATTATCAGCTTTTAAATCAAATAAGCCTTTTTGAATTTAAATTGAAAATATCATATTCAAATCAAAATTCTGAAATTCAAATAATGTTTTAAACAATTGAAACAACAATTTCATATTCAAATGTCAAATTTCAAATTCTAATATTTTTTTTAAATTAAAATAATAGTTTTCATAATTGAAATATCAATTTTCAGATTTGAATAAAAAATTCAAAGTTCAAATATTAATTTTGAAATTCATTATATGAACAATATACATAAATATGCATATTATATATATAATACATACATTAAAATACACCCCTTTGTCATTGTAGAATACCTTTAGGATGCAACTAATTTGGTGACTATTGCGATTAATGGGACCTATCAACCAATTAATGAATGAAAATAAATGTAAAATTGATCCAACCAATAGGATGAAATTTTTAATAGTTGCATCATAGTTGTGAGAATGACCAAAATAGTTGAAATTTGGTCTTGTAGTTGTAAATATTCCTGAATCTAGTTGCAAACGACTATAAGTTGCATGTAGTCGTAAATAAAGTGGTTACATTTTGGCTGATTTCTACTGATATGGTTGCCAAAGACAACAAAGGAATATCATTCCTACCATATTTTGTTGAGACTTGAAAGCCATACATTCACTTAATGCCAAACTAAATTTAGTGAAACACTTAGCCAATTTATTTATAGGTAACAAATTTTAACATAACAAAATGGGAAAAAAATGGAAATGGAATTAAGTACTAACTTGAAATGTCATTAACTCTAGATTTTTGTTGAATCATATACCACATTTAGAGATGGCTTTTGCCATGTGAACTTCACAAGCTTTTGATGCAATGGTAGTGATGTAAAGGTCTATATTACTTTGGTCTCCACCTGCATCCAAGGTAAACTTCTTTGAACCAACTTCACCTTCTAATGTGCATTTTGGAATACCTTGTCCACCTACAGAGAAGGTAAAGTTATCTTTTGAGGATGCAAAGGTGGTTTGCTTCATTATGCCTATTTCCATGGGTTGCATCTAGGCAGTTGTAAATGCACCATAGTCAAATTATACATCTACACATTGGAAAAATACACAAAGTTAATAAATAAGTTAGGTTTTGAAGGAATTGAATCAAGAAACTTGCCCATTCATGATGTTCTTGGTTTAAAAACCATGAACTATTTTCTTGGACCATAATTTAAATAATGAACAAGATGATTTTAGCCACAACCATCATGATCATTAGGAAAATTTACAATCCAAAACTAAATGATCAAGACTTATGTTCCTTGTTCATCCACGGTTTGAGCCATTCAATCCTTAACTCAAGAAAGTCAAGAAGTTGTTTCCAATCAACACATGTAATCTAAGAAAAATAATGTACATCTCAAGAAATTTTATAATGTTATGGACCCAATACTCCTTTCAACTATTAAGAGACAAAATATAACAACAATCATCTAGTAAATATAATATACATATTAGGAAATCCATTAGTAGCAAGGACCCGATACCCCTTTTAGCCATCAAGAAACATGATATAGCAACAATCATCTAGGAAATTAAATATACATAAAGGACATCCTACATTAGTAAAGACATTTTATTCCTTTTAGCCATTAGTCTAGGATATAGTGACAACTCCTTGCAACTTGGTTCCAAAGATTAGGAAAGTTGTCTTCCTTAGCAAAACGAAAGATAGGTTCCAAGAACATAAATTATGTGAAGGTCCTTAGGACCTAAGCAAGGAAATCCCAAGATTTCATCCAATGACCTCTAAGACTAAAGACTTAAAGAAATCACAAGAACATAGATGTTTTCAGAGGTGCATCAAGGACTACAACTCCATAATAAAAGATCTAAGACAAGTTTTATAACCAACACTTGGAATTAATAAAAATGACTTAGAAGATAAGCAAATATAGGAACATCAAATGAGATGTAAATTTTCCAATTTATCTTGGATATTATAAAGTTGATATAAAAAGAAGATCAAATCACAAAAAAAGGTTTGGGACTTCTAGAAGGCTTCAAAATGAATAGGAAAAGGTTGAAAATTTAGAGACTAAAAAATATATTTAAATTTGATAAAGGCAACTCGAGGATTATAAAAGTTTTAGAAACAACAAAAATGAAAAGAACTACAAGACTTTGGTTTTGCATTCATGTTAGCTCCAACAAAAAAATCAAAACATGTGTCTAGTGTTGAAACAACGTAGTTGAAAGAAACATGTTTGACCATGCACAAGTCATGATGTCATGTACATAAGTGCAACAAATCTTGACCAAATGAAACCACACCCCAATATGACATAACATCACCTTTGCACAATTCAATAAAACATCGCAAAAATTACAAAAATATGTAAGAAAATAAACTATGTGTCATTTCTAAGTTAAACAACACCCATGTACATTTATAAGTATAATTATAACTTGTACTCAACTAACAAAAGAAAAATTTATTGGGCTAGTTGTAAAAATTGACTTGAAGAAGTTATTTGAAGGCTTTCAACATCTTTACCTTCCACCTTCTTTAATGAACCACACAAATGAGCCACAAGTTTTAACAGTTCGAATGAAGTGCACCAATCTTCCTAAAACACTTCCTCACAACTAGCCCCCTTGCATTTTCTTACCTTGGAGGACCTTGACAAGGTTGATGTTCTTGACCCAAACAATGCATTCACCTTGAGGACTCGTGCAGATGTCAAAGGGATGTTGAAAGAGTATCAAGGAGCCTTCGAGGACATTGACCAGGCTGATGTTCTTGAACCAAACAATGCATCCACCTTACGGATTCGTGGAGATGTCAAAAGGATGTTGGAAGAGTATCAAGGAGCCTTTGAAGACCTTGACAAGGCTGATGTTCTTGAACCAAACAATGCATCCACCTTGGCACTTCGTGGAAATGTCAAATACATGCTGAAAGAGTATCAAGGAGCCTTGGAGGACCTTAACAAGGCTGAAGATCTTAAACTAAACAATGCAATCACCTTTGGGACTCGTGGAGATGTCAAAAGGATGCTGAAAGAGTATCAAGGAGCCTTGGAAGACCTTGACAAGGCTAATGTTCTTGAACCAAACAATGCATTCACCTTGGGGACTCGTGGAAATGTCAAAAGGATGCTAAAAGACTATCAAGGAGCCTTGGAGGACCTTGACAAGGCTGATGTTCTTGAACCAAACAATGCATTCACCTTGAGGACTCGTGGAGATGTCAAATACATGCTGAAAGAGTATCAAGGAACCTTGGAAGACCTTGACAAGGTTGATGTTCTTGAACCAAACAATGCATTCACCTTACTGATTCGTGGAGATGTCAAAGACACGCTGAAAGAATATCAAGGAGCCTTGGAGGACCTTGACAAGGCTGATGTTCTTGAACCAAACAATGCATTCACCTTGAGGACTCGTGCAGATGTCAAAGGGATGTTGAAAGAGTATCAAGGAGCCTTGGAGGACATTAACAAGGCTGATGTTCTTGAACCAAACAATGCATCCACCTTGGCAATTCGTGGAGATGTCAAAAGGATGTTGGAAGAGTATCAAGGAGCCTTGGAAGACCTGGGCTGATGTTCTTGAACCAAACAATGCATTCACCTTGAAGAGTCGTGGAGATGTCAAAAGGATGCTAAAGAATATCAAGGAGCCTTGGAGGACTTTAACAAGGCTGAAGATCTTGAACCAAACAATGCAATCATCTTATAGATTCGTGGAGGTGTTAAAAGGATGCTGAAAGAGTATCAAGGAGCCATGGAAGACCTTGACAAGGCTGATGTTCTTGAACCAAACAATGCATTCACCTTGGGGACTCGTGGAAATGTCAAACGGATGCTGAAAGAGTATCAAGGAGCCTTGGAGGACCTTGACAAGGTTGATGTTATTGAACCAAATAATGTATTCACTTTGATGAGTTGTGGAACAGTCAAATATATGTTGGATGAGTATCAAGGAGCCTTGGAGACCAAAATAAGGTTCATCATCTTCAACCAAATGATCATTTAATATTGCAAATTCAAAAAACGTTCAAATGGATGTTAAATGAATATCAAGCCACAATAGAATTATTGCCATTCAATTCAATGATTCAATCTTTTCCATATAATGAATTGAAGTTTGGAACAAGTTTGGGGAGAGGAGCTTTTGGTGAGGTGTATCGAGGTTTTTGGAAAGACACTAAGATTGCAATTAAAGTTTTAAAAAGGAGTGGCTCCCACAATGAAGGTGCAAAAAAATCTTTTATATCTG
>Ga0116230_10005504_pt1 | contig 12432 bp, 13 predicted proteins | sample S1TSphfallax_3_FD_88678 | JGI IMG/M metagenome (GOLD analysis project Ga0116230, IMG submission 88678) | Host-associated microbial communities from peat moss isolated from Minnesota, USA - S1T2_Fd - Sphagnum fallax MG | ecosystem: Host-associated > Plants > Peat moss > Unclassified | place...
ACACGCGCTTCTCGATGATCGTCGGCGTGATCGCGAGTTTCGTCGCGATCCCCGGCGTGTACGTCGGCGTCACACGGCTGCATCTGGGTCTCTTCGCGGTGCCGTGCGCGTGGATCATCGCATGGCTCTTCTGGTGTCTCGCAACGGCGCTTCGGCTACGCCGCTTCGATTGGGAAGCGACGCACCTCGCGGTCTGATCATGGGCGCGCGTCTCGATCGACTATCGGGCCAAGAGGCGCTTCCGAAGTTCGTCGGCGATCACCGCGAGCAGGATCACGACGCCGAGCACGATCTGTTGGGTGTACGATTCGATGCTCAAGAGGTTCATGACGTTGTCGAGCACGCCGATGAGGAGGGCGCCGAAAAACGTCCCGACGATCGAACCGCGGCCGCCGGTGAGGCTCGTGCCGCCGACCACGACGGCCGCGATCACGTTGAGTTCGTAGCCCACGCCCGTCTGCGGCGCGGCCGATCCGAAACGCGCCATCAAGATGAGTCCGGCGACGGCGGCAAGCGCTCCCGAGAGCACGTACACCAGCGTCTTCGTGCGCTTCGTGTTGATGCCGGCGAGGCGGGCCGCTTCCTCGTTTCCGCCGAGCGCGAACGTGTAGCGGCCGAAGCGCGTGCGCGTCAAGACGATCGCGAAGACGATGACGACGACGAGCATCAAGACGACCGCGTAGGGGATCTGACCGAACAGCTCGCCCGTCCCGAGCGCGTTGAAGGCACTCGAATTGACCTGAATCGGTTTCCCGTTGGTGAGAATGAACGCGAGACCGCGCGCGATCTGCAGCATCGCGAGCGTCGTGATGAAGGGCGGTAAGTTCAGCCGCACGACGGGCACGGCGTTGATGTAGCCGGCGGCGGCGCCGACCGCGACCCCGACGATCATCGTCACGATGAAGAGCAGCGGACCGTTATCGAGCGGGACCGCGTTCGCGAAAATCCCCATCACGACACCGGCCAAACCCATGATCGAACCGACCGAGAGATCGATGCCGCCGGTGATGATCACGAATGTCTGGCCGACCGCGCTCACGCACGTGTACGTTATTTGCCGTAGGACGTTTCGAACGTTGCCGACGGTCAGGAAATCGCCGTGCGAGAACGCGTTGACGACGATGATGAGCACGATGAATCCGGCTGCGGCGATCGCAAGCCGAATCCACCACGCACGCTGCGCGTTCCGGCGGGTCGCGCCGGCGCGTTCGTCGAGTCCCGCTTTGACCTCGGCTGCCGGCGGTGGAACGGGCGCGGTCACGCGGCCACCCCGGTGGCCACCGCGATGACCTTCTCGCTCGTCGCTTCGCTGCGCGCGAATTCGGCCGCGATCGCGCCGTCGCGCACCACAAGCACGCGATGCGTCATCCCGAGCACTTCGGGCAACTCGCTCGAGACCATCACGATCGCGGCGCCGCCCGCCAGCAACGCCACCATGAGGCCGTAGATCTCGGCCTTCGCGCCGACATCGACACCGCGCGTCGGCTCGTCGAAGAGGAACACGCGCGCGTGGCCGATCAGCCACTTCGCGAGCACGACCTTCTGCTGATTGCCGCCGGAGAGATTGCGTACGAGTTGCTCGCCGCTGGGCGTGCGGACGCGCAGTTCGGCGATCTCTTTGGTCGTAATCGCGTTCTCGGCGCGGCGGTCGATGAACGGGCCCTTTGAATACGCGGCGAGGTGCGCCAGCGTCGTGTTCTCGCGCACGGTCATGCCGAGCACGAGACCTTGCGCTTTGCGATCTTCGGTGATGAGCGCGATCCCGGCGGCGATCCCCGAGCGCGGATCGTGAATGTGTGCACGCGCGCCGTCGATCGTCACGCTGCCGGCGGTCGGGACGTCGGCGCCGGCGATCGCCCGCACGATCTCGGTACGGCCCGCGCCGACGAGCCCGGCGAGCCCGACGATCTCACCCGCGCGCACGGAAAACGACACGCCGTTCACGTGCGTCGCGGCGGCCAGACCCTCCACGGCGAGAACCACCGGCGCGTCCGCGCCGACGGGCGGTAACTCGGGGAAGTGCGCATCGAGCGAGCGGCCCACCATGAGCCGGATCATGTCGTCTTGCGGCATCTGTGCAAGCGGCCGCGTCTCCACCGCCTTGCCGTCACGGATGACGGTGATACGATCGGCGATGCGCGGCAGTTCTTCGAGCCGGTGCGAGATGTAGACGAACGCGACGCCTTGCGCCTTGAGCGTCGCGATGAGCGCGAAGAGCGCGTCCGTCTCTCGATCGCTTAGTGCCGCGGTCGGTTCGTCCATCACGATCAGCCGCGCCTTGCGCACCAGGCACTTCGCGATCTCGACCATCTGCTGTTGCGCGACGGAGAGCCGGCGCGCAGGACGGTCGAGCGGAAGCAGGTTGCCGAGTTGCGCGAGCACGCGCGCGGCATCGGCCTGCGCGGCTTTGCGATCGAGAAACGGACCGCGGCGCGGTTCGATGCCGAGCATGATGTTGTCGATCGCGCCGAGGTCCGGGACGAGGTTGAACTCTTGATAGATCATCCCGATCCCGAGCGCTTCGGCCGCGCGTGGACCGTCAATCGTCACCGGCCGGTCGTCGACGGCGATCGATCCGCCGTCCGCGGTGTAGGCGCCGGCGAGGATCTTCATCAGCGTTGATTTCCCGGCGCCGTTCTCCCCGACGAGCGCGTGCACTTCGCCGCGCTCGACGCGCAGCGAAACGCCGTCGAGCGCTTTCACACCGGGGAACGTCTTGACGATCCCCGTCATGGTGAGCAGCGCCATCGCTTACTTCGCGTTCGCCTTCGTGAAGGTACCGACCGGGACGCTGATGGTCGCCGCCGGTTTCCGGCCGATGAAGTAGGCGTGGATCGCGTCGATCGTCTGGACGCCGATTTGATCGGGGTGCTGGATCGCATCGCCGTACATCGAGCCGCCCTTGATCGCGGTCTGCGCCTCGGGCGTCGCATCGTAGCCGATCACCGCGATCTTCCCTTGATCGCCGGCCGCCGAAATCGCCTTCGCAGCACCGAGCGCGGAGTCGTCGTTGATCCCGAAGACGCCCTTGAGCGCCGGATGCGATTGCAAGATGTCTTCCATCGACGACGAGGCTTTCGCGCGTTCGCCGCCGCCGTCGATATCGGCGACCACGGTGACGCCCGGGCAGCCGGAGGCCAGCGCCGCTTTGAAGCCCTTCACGCGATCTTGCACGCTCGTCACTTCGGGCTCGTCGATGATCGCGACGGTTCCGCTCTTCCCGACGGCTTGGCACATCAGCTTGCCGGCCTGGCCGCCGCCTTGAACGTTGTCGCTCGCGATATGGGAGACGACCACGCCTTCCTTAGAAACGCTGGCGATGTCGGCGGTGAAGACTGGGATACCCGCCTTATTGGCCTCGACGATCGCCGCGCCGATCGCCTGCGAATCGTACGGCGTGAGCACGATCGCGGCGACCTTCTGCGAGATGAAGTCTTCGACTTGACTCTGCTGCTTCGCGTTGTCGCGGCTGGCGTCGACGACGTTCACGGTGTACCCGTACTTCGCGGCCTCGCTCTTGAGGCCGGATTCCATGTCCTGATAGAACTGTGCTTCGCGGTTCTGAATCGAGACGCCGATCGTCTTGGAACCCCCGGCGTCAGGCGCCGCGCTCGAGGCGGAGCTGCCTGCATCGGAGCTCGACGTCTTCGAACACGCCGCGCACGCAACGGCCAGCGCGCACGCGCAAAAAAACCATTTCTTCATACCGGAACTTCCGTTGCGGGAACCGTTTGCGAAAGCCCTGCGAAGGCGCGCTCGAGGTCCGCGATGATGTCGCGCACGTCTTCGATGCCGCACGAGAGCCGCAGCGTCGTCTCGCGTACGCCGAGCGCGGCGCGCACCTCGGGCGTGAGGGACCGGTGCGAACTCACGGCCGGATACGAGAGGGTCGTCGCCACTTCTCCGAGGCTGTGCACGATCGCAATCGTCTCGAGGCCGCGCACGAATGCGGCGACCGTGTCCCGCGTGCCGTGCACATCGAATGCGACGATCCCGCCGGTGCCGTTCGGGTAGAGCCGCGCCGCCAGCGCGTGCTCGGGATGCTCGGGCCGGCTCGGATGGTGGACGCGCGCGACGGCCGGAACTCCCGCCAAGTAGGCAGCAACGGCGGCGGCGTTGGCGGCGTGACGTGCCATCCGCAGCGCCAGGGTGCGGATGCCCCGTAGCGCCAGCCAGGCTTCGAAATGCGGCAGCGTGGCGCCGTTGCGGACCAGGTAGGCGCGGATCCGGTCGATCCGGGCACGATCGCCGGCGACCACCCCGGCCCCGACGTCACCGTGGCCGCCGAGGTATTTCCCCACACTGTGGACGACGAGGTCCGCCCCCATCGCAAGCGGCTTCCCCAGCACCGGCGTCACGAACGTCGCGTCGACGATGACGATCGCTCCGTAGACGTGGGCCAAGCGAACGATCTGCGGCAGGTCGGGGATCCGGACGAGCGGATTGCTTGCCGCTTCGACGTACACGACCGGGGGCCGCTCGCGCGCGAGGATCGCTTCAAACTCGCGGAAATCCCCGGTAACGTCGGCAAAAATGGTCCGATTTCCGCGCTCTTGGAAGTCATTCTCAAGAAGCGCCAGCGTACCGCCGTAGAGGTCGCGCGCGGCCAGGATCGGCTGACCGGGTTGGAGCGACGAAGCAAGCGTCGCTCCGATGGCCGCCATGCCGCTCGCGGCTCCCACCGCCGCCTCGGCAAACTCCAGTTCGGCCATCGCCGACTCGAAATGGAGCGCGTTTGGCCCACCGTAGCGCCCGTAGATGGCTCCCGGACGCGTTCCACCATAGATCGCCTCCACGTCGTCCAGTTCGTCGACCTCGTACGACGAGCCCCGGCAGAGGGGCGACCTCGACGGCACGTTTTCGATGACCGGAAACTGCCCGGCATGAACGGCTAACGTGTCAGAACCCTTGAATTGCCGAGATTTTCCGTGCTTTTCCACAACGCTCCGACGTTTGGCTGTGCACGGTGTGGACACCGCCCCGAAAACGCCCGTTCCGGGCCGCGAGGGGAGCATCTGCGGGTTGCGAAGCGACCATCCGATGAATCGAGGAATTGCCGGGTGTCTCGCGTTTTTTCTTGCGGCTTCGTTGCCGGTCGGCGGCCTTGCTGATACGGCCGGCTCGCCGCAGGCGCCCCCGAGCCCCGCGGCTACGCTGGGAGCCGACGCCTGCCCGATCACGGTGCTCGCGGTGTTGCCCGTCAAGAGCGTGGGCACGGGAACCACATACGCGGCCTTTCTCTCATCCCCCGATGGGCCCGGTGAAGCCTCGGGAACGCTCTGGGTCAACACGCCGGACGGTGCCTTCCACGTCCCGTTCAAGCGCCGCGACGTAACGAACCGACCCTACACGGAGGCACTCGGACCTATCGTCTTCCGGCTTCCGACGGCAGCCGCGCTCGAAAACGTCTTCCTCGACTCGCTAGACGACCCGCAGCCTGCGCCATGCGCGATCGCGAATACGTGGGTCCCAGGGATCACGCAGAATCTCGTGCCGGATCTGCTGGGGCGCTTGCGCCATACCCTCGCAGCGGACCCGGTACCGATCGACGCTACGCCGATCACCGATCCAGCAGCGGCCTGCCATTCCGGTGGCGCGCCTCCGGCGACGCTCATCGCCGTGCCGCCCAGCGTTCCGGCCATTTTGGTCATGCAGCACCCCGCCGGGAACGTTTACGTTCGCTTGAAACTCGCGGCCGACAGCACGGTCATCTCGGCCGTGGTTGACCATTCCGATTCAGCACTGCTCGAAACGGCCGCGATCGATGCGACCAAAAAATCGGTCTTCGTCACCGAGACCGTGAACTGCCGCCCGCGCCCATCCGAGTACATGTACGTCGTCACATTCGTCTAGGCGCCGCACCGTCCCAAGAGCGCGCGCGTTCATCGACTCGTACCGCTGCGTTCTACCGTCGCGTGGGTCTGCCGTATCTTCGCTCGCACGAGCCGTTCCACGAGTAGACTTGTTCCCGATAGATTTGGCGTGAACGAGGAGCGTGCTTGTTGCTGCTCACGCGTCGGTCATTGCCGGGATCGACGCCGTCATCGTTCGGATCGAGGCGGACGCGTCGCCGGGAACGCCGTCATTTTCCATCATCGGGTTGCCCGATCGCGGCCTTACCGAGGCGCGCGACCGGGTGCGCGCGGCGATCGTCAATTCGGGCTTCGGATTTCCGCCGGGGCGACTGCTCGTGAACATGAGCCCGGCGGATATCAAGAAAGAGGGCCCACGATTCGACTTGCCCATCGCGCTGGCGTTGCTTGCAACCGATGAACAGTTGCATTCGGAACGCTTGCGCTGCGTGTGCGCGATCGGAGAACTCGCGCTCGACGGAAGCTTGCGTCCCGTACGCGGGGCGTTGCCCACCGCAATTGCTGCGCAAGCGGCGGGTTTCGCCGAGCTCATCGTTCCGGCGGCCAACGCCGCCGAAGCGGCGCTGATCGAGAACATTGCGGTGTATGCCGTCGAGACGCTCTGCGACGCGATCGCCGTCGCGCTCGGACACGGCGATAAATTCCGGTTCATCAAGCGTGCCGCCGAGCCGCCCGCCGCAAGCGTGCGAGACTATGCAGACGTCCGCGGCCAGGCCGTGGCAAAACGCGCGCTCGAGATCGCGGCGGCGGGCGGGCATCATGCCGTGTTGGTGGGGCCGCCGGGATGTGGGAAAACGATGCTTGCGCAGCGCCTTCCGTCGATTCTTCCGTCGATGACGCTCGAAGAGGCACTCGACGTTACGAAAATCGCCAGCATCGCCGACGAGCGTCCGCCGGAGGGAATCGCACGCGTCCGCCCGTTCCGGTCGCCGCACCATACGACGGGCCCGGTGGCACTCGCCGGCGGCGGCCGGCTGCCGCGACCGGGCGAGATATCGCTCGCGCAACACGGTGTTCTCTATCTCGACGAGATCGCCGAATTCTCACGCGCGGCGCTGGAGATCTTACGCCAGCCGCTCGAAGACGGATCGATTACGATCGCTCGCTCAGCCGCAACAATCACCTACCCGGCGCGCTTCACGCTGATCGCGTCCATGAACCCGTGCCCGTGCGGGTATCACGGATCGCGCACGCATGACTGCCGCTGCGACGAAGCGGCGATTGCGAAATACCTCGGCAAACTCTCGGGGCCGCTGCTCGACCGGATCGATCTGCACATTACGCTCGCGCGCGTGCCCTTCGAAGACTACACGCAAGCGAAAGCAGAGGAATCATCGGCCGCGATTCGCGCGCGCGTCGAGGCGGCGCGCGACCGGCAAACGGCGCGCTTCGCAGGCCGTTCGATCGCCTGCAACGCGGCGATGAGCGCCGGCGATTTGCGCGCGCTGTGTCCGCTCGGCGATGCAACGCTCGCCCTTCTCGAAGGCGCAATGAAACGCGGCACGATCAGCGCCCGCGCGTTCGATCGGGTCACGCGCGTCGCGCGCACGATCGCCGACCTCGCCGCCAGCGACGACATCCGGCGCGAGCACGTCGCCGAAGCGCTGCAGTATCGCCTCGCCGAACGGACGCGGCGCACGAGCGCGGCGTAGCAGGGCAACGTCGAACGATAGCGGAGAATCCGGTCATGCCGTTCGTTCAAATTCACACATCTCGCCCGGCCACGCCCGATCTCCGTCACCGGCTCGGACTGGCCCTCGCCAACGCCTACGCGGAACACATGCAGATCAGCCACCGGATCGTAAACGTCGGTTTTCTGCCGTATGCCGAAAACAGTTTGGTTCGCTATGACGGGCCCGGCGATGAACCACAAGAGATGACCGTCGTTACCTGCGAGATCCGCTCGGGGCGGCCGCCGGAGATGCTTGAGGCGGCGGGGCGCGCTATCATGACGGCGTGCGCGCGGGAACTTGGAATCGCGGAAGCCCGCGTCGTCGTGTATTTCAGCGAACACGCGGGCCGGCAGATCTATCGCGACGGTGGACGCGCGCCGGATTGGTCACCGGCTGAACGCGCCCTCCGTTAGGAGCGGCGAGCGTTTAGACGCGCGCGCCGCGGCCCGAGATCAGGTTGAACAAGAACAGCACAACCGCGATCACGAGCAACAGGTGAATGAGTCCTCCGCCGATGTGCAGCGCGAATCCGAGCACCCAGAAGATGAATAACAGAACGATGATACCCCAAATAATACCGACCACGAATGTCTCCTCCATCGGCTTGAAAGCAAGCCAGCCAAGAGAAGATACCCGCTCCGGGTGATCCAAAACCTCAGCGCGCCTTCGGTTTCATCGACGCCTCATACACGGCATACGTGTCGCGGCCGCTGTTCTTCACCGAATAGAGCGCCGTATCGGCGCTCGATAAGAGCTCTTCGACGGTCGCACCGTCGTGCGGGAACAGCGCGATTCCGATGCTCAGCGTGATCGCGATCTCGATTCCGTCGATCGAAAACGGCGTACGCACCGATTCGAGAAGCCGATTGGCAAAATCGACGGCCGCTCCGGCGTCGACGATCTCGGGCTGGATGATGACGAATTCGTCCCCGCCCAGGCGCGCCAACGTATCGCTCTCGCGCAAGCCTTCGTTCAGCCGCAAACCCATCGCGACGATCAGTTTGTCGCCCACGCCGTGACCGTGCGTGTCGTTGACGGCCTTGAAGCCGTCGAAGTCGATGAAGTGCAGGGCAAAGGCGCGCTTGTGGCGCCGCGCTTGCGTGATGAGTTGGTCGAGCCGGTCCTGCAGCAGAACGCGATTCGGCAATCCGGTAAGCCCATCGTAAAACGCCATGCCACGCAACTGCTCGCTCTGGAGCGCGCGCTCGATCGCAAACGCGGCGAGCCGCGCGATGGCCTCGACGTACTCACGGTCGAGGTCGCCGAGTTCGGCGTGCCGCTCGCGGCTCGTGAAGATCACCGCACCGTAGATCGCGTCGCCGACCCGGATCTGATTGGCGACATACGATTCCCAGCCGTTCGCAAGACGGGACGGATGCGAGGCCCACTCATCGATCGAGAGATCGGGGATCACGAACGGTCCATCGTGCTTGAGCGCAAAGTCGGCGAGCGTCCGCCCGCGCGCTTGCGTGTGGCCGACCGCAAAGCGCGTATCGTCGCCTTGCGAATACGCGATCGAGACGTGATCGTCGAACGCGCGCGCGACGTAGCCCCAATCGAACCCGAGTTGCGTCATCCCGAGGCGTAGCGCCGCCGCGATTTGTTCCTCCGGCGTGGCGCCGGTGGCGGCGGCCAGCAAATATAACTGATGGATGCGCGCCGCAAGCGTGGTGAGTTCGTGCTCCGCTTTGCGGCGCGCCGACGTATCGCGACAAACGCAGTACATCCCGTCCGGCATTCCGCCCGCAATCATGGGCATCGACATCACATCGAGCTGGAGTTCCGTGCCGTCCTTGCGTTGCACGACGAGCGCGAACTCTGCCGGATCGCCGGCAAGCGCGTGCTCCAGGGCGCGCGCGAAGGCGCCCATCGAATCGGGGTGCAGGAAGCGCATCGCGGGCCGGCCGGCGAGATCGGCTTCCTTGAAGCCGAGCAGGTCTTCGGCCGCGCGATTAACCGTTAGGCACGTCCCATCCGGTGCAATCATCGCAACCATGTCGGGGTGCGCATCGAAGAACGATTGAAAGCGCTCGCGGCCGAGATCCAGCGCCCGTTCGCGCCGCCGATACGGCGTGAGATCGATTGCGATCCCGAGCACCCCGATCAGGCGTCCGCGGGAACGCGCCGGGATGAGCCGCGCGGCCACATCGATGAACGACCCGTCGGCATGCAAAAACTGCGTTTCGAACGCGATCGGCTCTTCCGTCTCGATGAGTTGCCTGTGCAAGCGCCCAACGCGCTCGATTTCATGCGGCGCAATATGTATCGAGAAGTGCTGCCCGATGAGTTCCCCCGCTCGGCGTCCGACCATCCGGCGCGAAGCCTGGTTTCCGTGAACGATCGTTCCGTCACAGCGATACAGCGCGATGCCCTCGGCCAACCCGTCGAAGAGATCGGGGGCGGCGTGGAATTCGCCGGCGAGAACGAGCAGATCCGCATCATCAAGTGCCGCTGCCGCGGATCCGCTGGGCGGTACTCTCATCTGTTCCAGGTATCGGACTGCATCGCTGCAAACTGCAGCCACGTGCATCACGAAGCACAACGCTTGATCGCATCTTTGTGCTTGACCGCACATCCGGAAGGCGGATGGTACCGCGAGGGGTACCGGAGCGTCGAGCGTGTCACGACATCGCGCGGTACCGTACGCAGCGCGTTGACCGCGATTCACTTTCTGCTGACCGGCGAGACGTTTTCTGCCTTTCACCGGCTGACATCCGATGAAGCCTGGCATTTCTACCGCGGCACCCCGCTAACGCTCGAAATCATCGATCCGGCCGGCCGCCACGAGCGGCGGCAACTCGGCCCGGAGGGTCCGTGGCAGACCGTGATCGCCGCCGGCTCGCACTTTGCGGCCCACGTGGAGCCCGGCGGCTACGCACTTACCGGCTGCGATGTGGCGCCGGGCTTCGAGTTCGCCGATTTTTTCCTGACCTCGCGCGCCGCGCTGATCGCCGCGTACCCGCAGCACGCACCGCTGATCGTGCGCTACACGCGCTAAGGCGCTACGGGTAGGTGCCGGCGACGGTGTCGCCGGCGTAATCTCGCAACGCTGCCGTCACGGCAGCGCCGAGCTGTGCGTATGGACGAACGAACGGCGGCGGCTGCGCGCTGAGGCCCAGCACGTCGTAGATCACGATGATCTGCGCGTCGCAGTGCGGGCCGCTACCGATCCCGATCGTCGGAATGTCGATCGCGGCGGTGATCTCCGCCGCGAGATCCGGCGCGACCATCTCGAGCACGAGAGCGAATGCGCCGGCGTCCGCAATCGCGCGTGCATCGGCGAGCAGCGTTTCGCGATCGTCGCGACGCTTGAACCCGCCGCCGAGCGCGGCGGTCTGCGGCTGGACGCCGATGTGGCCGACGACGGGGATGTCGGCCGACACGATCGCCGCGACGCGCGGCGCACGCGCCGCACCGCCCTCGAGTTTGACCGACTGCGCGCCGGCCTGCGCGAGCCGCCCCGCGCTACGCACGGCATCGGCGTCCGATGGTTCGTACGACATGAACGGCAGATCGCCGATCACGTGCGCCCGCGTCGTGCCGCGGACCACCGCAGCCGTGTGGCGTTCCATGTCCTCGAGCGTGACCGACATCGTTGAATCGTACCCGAGCGCGACGTTGCCGAGCGAATCGCCGACCAGGACCACGTCGATCCCGGCCGCCTCGACGAGCCGTCCGAAAGCCGCATCGTAGGCCGTGATCGTCGCGAAGCGCGTCCCCTTCCGCTTGCGGATCGCGCTCGCGCGAACGCGCGCACTCACGCGGCGCCTCGCGCGAGTTGCCGCTCGCGCGCATCCGCCGCGGTTTCGGCTTTGTGGCACGCCGCGCACAGCGTCTCCAGATTCTCCAGATGGTGTTCGCAGCCGAGGGTGCGATGTTTCCCGCGGCACGGCACGCGGTGGTTCACCTCCACGCGGCCGGTCTTGCGCGCGGCGCGCCAGGCGCGCATCGCGTCGCGATAGGCGCGCTCGCTCGAATGCCGTTTGCGCGTCGGACGCACCGGCGCGCGCTCGCCGCAGCGCACGCAGCGATAACGATCGCGGCGTTTCGCCGCGGCGCGGGCCGCCGTCCACCAATGATTGTTCCAGAATGCGGTCGCGCACGCGTCGGCGCACCACGTCCTGCGGCGTGGGGGCAACGACGAACCGCACCATGCGCAGCCGCCGGACGCCGCGTGCGCCAGCGGACAAACGGCAAGCAGCGCCGCGGACTTCGGCACCGCGCTACACCGCGGGCGCGATGATGCGGCGCGCGGCGAAGAACAGCATCATCCGCGCGACGGCAACCGATAACACGGCGAAGGCGATCGTGCCGTCGCTGATCGCGAAACCGGTGGCGGGATCGTTCACGAACGCATACCGTACCCCGAGCCGAACCACGAGCGCGGCGATGATAACCGCGGCGAGCACCGGCGAGGATTTGACGCGGATCGTCCCGGGCCGCGGACCCGGCGTCACCTGCGAATGGCGGCCGCGCAGATAGCCGAGGACGATCCCGAGAACGATCCCGATCGCGACCGCAACGAGCTGATACGGCGTGCGTGGGGAATACGCGATACCGAATCCACCGAGCACGATGAACGCCACGGCCACCACCGGCAGCACCGTCACCCGCATCGTCTGCGTCGTCAGCACACGGCGCAAGAACAAGCCGATCACCACGAGGTAGATCACGACCTGGATGGCCGTTTGTTTCTCCATATCTAGCTCGTGCTTCGCGCCTGCTCGGCGGCAACCTCGGCTGCGAGCGCTTCGGGATGTTCGCGGTATTTCGCCCACACGTGCGGCATCTCGGCGATATCGCTGACGACGCGCGCGTACGCGGCGTTGACGGGCGCGGCAATGCCGAGCTCGCGCGCCGCGGCGGCGACCGCGCCGCTGAGCGCG
>Ga0116230_10005505_pt1 | contig 12432 bp, 8 predicted proteins | sample S1TSphfallax_3_FD_88678 | JGI IMG/M metagenome (GOLD analysis project Ga0116230, IMG submission 88678) | Host-associated microbial communities from peat moss isolated from Minnesota, USA - S1T2_Fd - Sphagnum fallax MG | ecosystem: Host-associated > Plants > Peat moss > Unclassified | place: USA...
CACCAGGTGTAGTTCGGAATCACGAACGCGAGGTCATGCACCAGGTGCGGCGCATTGCGCGCGAGCCGGCCGCGCTCGCGCAGCGCCTCCAGGACCAGCGAGACGTTGCCCTGCTTCAGATAACGCACGCCGCCATGCACGAGCTTCGTGGCGCGGCTCGAGGTGCCTTTGGCGAAATCGCATTGCTCGATCAGCGCCACCCGGTAGCCGCGCGCCGCCGCGTCCACGGCGGTGCCCAAGCCGGTCGCCCCGCCGCCCACCACGAGGACGTCGAACGGTTCGGGGGCGGAGCGGAGGCGGTCGAGGGCCAGGGAGCGTTTCACAAGAGGGGGAGGGAGGAGAGTCCGGGGGGTTGGGTGCGAGGGTCGGCGGAAGGTGCCGCACCCCCGCCCGCGCGTCAAAGCTTGACCAGCGCCATCAATTCGTCCTGCGCGGCCGCCCCCTCGCGGACGAACACGGGCGGCTGGCCCAAGGGGGCCGCCACCGCGACCCGCGCACCGCCCGCGAAGTTCTCTCCGCTCCAAAGGTGGATCCACCGCGCGCCCGCCGGCAGATAGGGCTCCCAGCGGTCCCGTCCGGCGGCGTGGACCGGGGCCACGAGCAGGTCCTCGCCATAGAGGTATTCGTCCTGAATGTCGTAGGTCTGGCGGTCGCCCTCGAAATGCAGGAACAGCGGGCGCTGGAGGGGCAGACCGGTCGCCGCGGCCTGCGCCGCCAGCCGCCGCACGTACGGCGCGAGCGCCACGAACACCCGCGTCATGCGCGCAAAATGCGCCAGCACACCCTCGTCCTCCCAGAATTGGAAATTCTCGCGCGGCCGGTTCCCTTCGTGCGTGCGCATGACGGGCGTGAAGGCCGCCATCTCGGCCCACCGCTGGAACAGTTCCGGCGTGCGGCAATTGCCGAAGAGGCTCGTGTATCCGCCGATATCGCTGTGGTGGTAGGCATTGCCCACCAGCCCCGCCGACAGCGCCGCGCAGATCACGGTCTGCAGCCCGTCGTGCCGCGACCAATCGACCGACTGGTCGCCGCCCCACAGCACGGGGCAATGCGCCTGCACCCCCGTATAGCCGGCGCGCATGAAGAACATCGCGTCGCCCGTCCGCCCCGCACGCGCGACGGCCTGCGCGTTCACCTCGGCCCACAGGGTCGGCCACGCGTTGTGCAGCAGCATCGGATCGCCGCCGTTCGCGAGCCGCACGTCGATCGGGAGGTACTCGCCGAAATCCGCCATCCAGCCGTCGAGCCCCGCGTCGAGCATCTCCCGCCGGATGATCCGGTCCGCGAACCAACGGGCCGCCGCCGGATTGGTAAAGTCCACCACCCCGCCGCCGAATTCGCCGAAATCGACCAGATAATCGCCTCCGTCCGGCCTGGTGGCGAGGTAGCCCGCCGCCCGCGCTTCCTGGTACAGGCTGCCGTCGCTGCACAGGTACGGGTTGACGTAACCGAGGAAGCGCACGCCCCGCGCATTCAAGGAGGCGACCCACGCCCGCGCGTCGGGATACTGGCGCTCGTTCCATTTCCAGTCCCAGAACAGCCGGGTGCCGAAGGAGGTCTGCCGCACGCCGGCCCAATCCTCGCACCAGAGGGCGGCCACCTTCAGGCCGTGCGCCCGGCTCACTTCGAGGATCCGCTCCGCGTGATCGCGGCCCCGCTTGAGTCCGAGGATGGCTCCCCGCAGCACCCAATCCGGCAGCGCAGGCTGACGTCCGAAGCGGGTGCTCAGGCGCCCGACCAGCGCGGCGAAGGTTGGCGCGACGAAGAGCTCGAGGCGGGCCGGCATCGCCCAGAACTGCAGCTCGTGGAAGTCCGGATGCCGAAAATCGAAATCGGCATACGCCGTGGTGTCCGCATGCAGCGCATAATGCGCCGACGACAGGAACGTCGGCTGCGGATAGTTCGTCGTATAATAGTCGCCGCCGGCCCGGCCCGACACATCGGCCTGCCAGGTGAGGTGGGTGGATTTGTCGCGCCCGACGCCGGGTTCCGATGTCCAAAGGGGGAAATGGCGTCCCCGCAGGTTGAGATAGGACATTTGCTCGCCGGCGCCCCAGACGCACTCGTCGGCTGTCGCCGGGATCCGCCACCAGAGGCGGTTCAGGCCGGGGGCCGCGTCGCTGAATTCGATGGTCGCGCTGTCGCCGCGCACGCGGACGGTGAGCACGAGCTCGGGGGCGCTCTCCGCGCTGCGCCCCAGCGCGAGGCGGACGCCGGCGCCGAGGTCCGCGGCGTCGCCCGCGGCGGCCGGCAGCGGGGTGCAGCGCGCCGACCGGAGCGGGACGCGCTCCTCCACGTAATCCGCGATGTCGAAATTGCCGCGGTACATCGCCACGGTGCCGGTACCGCGCCCCACGAAGCAGCACGGCCGGTCCGAGCTGTGCTCAAGCAGCGGTCGGCCCGCGTGGTGCAGCGTCCACGCGGCGGTGTCGGGGTCGAAGGCGAGTTCCATGGGGTGGCCGGGCGGCGGGCGGAGGCGGGCGGGGAACGGACGGCGGGGTGGGATGGGTCGAGCGCACCGCGCGACGGGGGCGGGTCGGATAGTTCGTTTTCAAAAATAAATTCGCGGCGGGACTGTCAATCCCGGAACCGCGGGCGGCCCTCGTGTAGGGACAAAGGTATGACACGGTATGACGCGGCGGCGGCTTGGTCGCCGGCGCCGCTTCGCGCAATTTCCGGGACATGAATCCCAAAAAAAGGCTTGAGCTTTCCGCCGGCATCTCATTTTTTGAATTTGTTCGGTTTCGAAAAAAGTACCCAACCCCACCCCGTTACCCCATGAGTGTCACCCTCGTCAGCACCTGCTTTCCTATCTTGGCGCGCGCCCGCTTCGGCGCCGCCCTGCGCGGCGGCCTCGGCGCGTTCGGCGCCCTGCTCGCCCTGGCCGTCTGGGCTCAGTCCACCCCGGCAAATCCCCCCACGTCCGCGGCCGCCGGCGCGCCCGCGACCGACGACCAGACCGTCCAATTGCCCGCCATGGTGGTCGGCGCCACCCTGCGCAGCGAGCCGCTGCTCGAGGTGCCGATCGCCGTCGCCGTCGTCTCCGGCGACCAGATGGTGCAGGCCGATCTCCGCGGCCTGAGCGACATCACGGCGGTGATTCCCTCGCTGACGTTTCGCGCGGGCGCATCCAACAAGGACACCTCGCTGCTCATCCGCGGCGTCGGCACGATCACGACCTCCCCCGGCGTGGAGCCCGATGTCTCCACCGTCGTGGATGGCGTGGTCCTCGCCCGTCCGGGCCAGTCCACGATGAACCTGATGGACATCGACCGCGTCGAGGTGCTGCGCGGGCCGCAGGGCACGCTGTTCGGGAAGAACTCCTCGGTCGGCGCGATCAACATCGTTTCGAAGGATCCGACCGAGCAGACGCAGGGCTACCTCGATGTCACCTATTTCGGCGGCAGCGGCAACGAGGAGATCGTCCGCGCCAACGCCTCGGGCGCGGTGATCCCGAACCGGCTGCTGGCCTCCGTCGCGCTGCTGTACGACGGCTACAGCGGCAATCTCCACAACATTTTCCTCAACCAGACGGTCAACGGCTACCGCAACTGGGGCGCGCGCACCAAGCTGCTGTACACGCCGAACGCCAACCTCAAGGCGACGGTGATCGTCAGCTACATCAATTCCTATTCGACCGCCCCCAACGAGGGTCCGTTCGCCGAGGCTTACAACATCAGCTACCCGGCCGGCGTGACGACGGCGACCCCGGCCACGACGCTGGGGGTGATCAAGCCCATCGTGCCCGCGTCCAACAACACCAACGTCAACAGCGGCCTGCTGGGCCGGACGTACGATGACCAGGACGGCGTTTCCATCCAGTTGGACGACTCGCTGGGCGATTACAAGCTGACCTCGATCACGGCCTACCAGCACTGGTACAACAATCAGTACGAGGACACCGGCGACGTGCCGCAGCCGACGGTAGGCCAGACCCTCTCCTGGGACAAGGGTTACCTCTGGTTCGACCAGTACTCGGAGGAGCTGCGGGTCACCTCGCCGCTCGGCCGGTTCTTCACGTTCGTCACCGGCCTGTATTTTCAGGAGGCGATCGACACCGAAACCTACCGGCGCGACATCATTCAGCAGCCGACGGCCGGCGTCCTCGTGCCCAACTTCGGCGAGGCGCACTACGGCACCCACGGGGCCAATTATGCCGTGTATGGCGAAGGCACGTGGAATCTGACGGCCCGCTTCCGGGTCATCACCGGGCTGCGCCTGACCCACGATACGCTGGAATTCTATCACCAGCGAATCACGTCCTCGCCGGTCGCCGTGCCGGGCATCAGCACCGCGTTGCCCATTCACTCGGGTTCGACCGATGCGAACGGGGTCTCCGGCCGCGCGGGTCTCCAGTTCGACCTGAACAAGGAGACGATGGTCTACGCGACTTATTCGCGGGGCTACAAGGGTCCCGCCTATAATGTGTTCTTCAACCAAACGGCCCTCCAGGTCCTCCCGCTGTCGCCGGAGACGTCCAACGATTACGAACTCGGACTGAAGTCGCTGTTCTGGCACAACCGGGTGCAGTTCACCATCACGGCCTTCGACACGACCTATTATAACTATCAGGCTAACGAACCCACCACCGTCCTGGGCACGCCGGTCACCAATCTGATCAACGCCGGACAGGTTTCGTCGAAGGGCGTCGAAGCCGACATCCGCGCCCGCGTCACGTCCCAGCTCACGCTCTCCTCCTCGGTCACGCGGGATAACGCGGTGATCGATTCCTTCAACCTGGCGGCGGGGGCGGTCAATTACAACGGTCAGCCGCTCCCCTTCGCGCCGCGGTTCAAGCAGGACACGGAAGCGGAATACCGGATCCCCCTGAACGACAAGCTGAACCTCGGGCTGGAGACGGACTACTCCTGGCAGAGCCACGAACAGTTCTCCATCACCGCGACGCCGGATACGGTCCAGGGCGCCTATGGGCTCTGGAACGCCTCCATCTCGCTCTCGAAGCCGTCCGACGGTTGGCGCGTTGCCCTCCTGGGGAAGAATCTGGCGGACACCCACTATGCGACGCTGCTGGCCGAGGCGGCCGGCATGGTCTGGCGCACGGTCCCACGCGACAACAGCGCCTACTTTGGGATCTCGGTCCACAAAGACTATTGAGGAAGGCCGCTGGGGCGGCCTAGCCTGCCGGGGTTCGATTGGCCCCAGTGCGTGGGCCCCGGCTCAGGCCGGACGGCCCCGTCAGGCGGTCGCGCGGCGATGACCACCCCCACTTCCCACCCGGCGGCAGCCGCTCCGGCCGCCCGTTGGTACCAGGGGGTCACCCGCGCCCAGTGGATCGTGCTGCTCGTGGCCTGCGCGGGCTGGGTCTTCGATTCCTACGCTTCGCAGATCTTCAACGTCACCCGCGCGACGTTGCTGTCCGAGATCCTCCACCGTCCCGATGGGGCGCCGGAGGTGAAGTTCTGGGGCGAGGTGATGCTGGGCATCTACCTGGTCGGCGGCGCGATCGGGGGAACCTATTTCGGTTCGCTGGCCGATCGGATCGGCCGGCGGCCGGCCATGATCATCACGATCCTGATCTACACGACGTTCTGCGGCCTGACCTGCGTGGCCCAGACCGCCTGGGAGGTGGCCGTTTTCCGCTTCATCGTGGCGCTGGGCACCGCCGGGGCCTGGGCGGTCGGAGCCTCGCTGGTGGCGGAGGTGTTTTCGCCCCGGTCGCGCGCGCAGGCGGGCGCGATTTTCCATGCGACCAGTAATATCGGAACCTGGCTCGCGTCGCTGGTCGGCATGGCGGTGGGACTGCATTGGCGGCTGGCGTACCTGACCGGCGCGCTGCCCATCCTGCTGATTTTCTTTCTCAAGGCGGGGAATGCGGAATCGCCGCGGTGGAAGGAGCAGGCGAACGAGGCGGGCCATCCCCCGCGGGGGCGGTTCCGCGACCTCCTGCTGGTGCGGCCCTGGCGCGGGCGGGCGATTCTCGGCATGCTCCTCGCGGCCGTCGGCATCGGCACCTATTGGTGCGTCACCGTCGCCGGCCAGGACTTGGTCGAGGAATTTTTGGAGCGAAGCGGGGTCGGCGCGGGGTCGGCGCTCGCGCGGGCGCAATTCGCCTACGGCTTTCTGATCAACGGCGGCGGTTTCGTCGGCTCCATCGCCTTCGGGCCGATCGCGCAGTGGCTCGGCCGCCGGCGCGCGTTCAGCGGCGCGCTGATCGGCGGCATGCTGATCGTGCCCGTGACCTGGTATTTGCCGCAGAATTACACGCAGCTCCTCTGCCTGCTGCCGGTTTACGGTTTCCTGACGTTCGGCTACCACTCCGGTTTCGCGTTTTACTTCCCCGAACTGTTCCCCACCCAGCTCCGCGGCACGGGCGCCGGCTTCTGTTTCAACGGCGGCCGCCTGCTGGCCGCCGGCATTCTGCTCTTCTCCGGCTGGCTCAAGTCCCGGCCCGGCCTCGACCTGCGGGCGGCCGTCTGTCTCATGTCCCTGCTTTACCTGTTCGGGCTGATCTGCCTGCGCTTTCTGCCGGAAACGAAGAACGAGCGATTGGCGGCGGTCGGCTGACCCGCCGCCCCGCCCCCAGGCGGGGCGCAGCTCGGCCTGCCGCAGGTCCGAATGCGCCGCCGGTTGGCCGGCCCCGGGCGAATTCAATTCAAGGCCTGATAGGCGCTGGTCGAGAAGCGCTCGACGATACTGTCTTCGTTCTGCGGCGCATGCTGGATGAGCAGAAGCAGCAGGACGTGCTCGACCGGATCCATGGACACGTAGGTCGTCGCGAGGCCTTCCCAGCCGAATTCGCCGGGGGAGCCGAGGGTCTTCAGCCGGGTGTCGGTGTTCAGGCGGATGCGCACCCCAAAGCCGAACGCGAGCGGGGCGGTCGGACTGAGCGGCGGGGGCAGATTGACGATCGCGTTGGTGGTCATGAGTTCTACCGTCTTGCGGCCGAGGATGCGCGTGCCCTCCAGCTCGCCGCCGTTCAGCAGCATCTGGGCGAAGCGGGCGTAGTCGTGCAGGTCCGAGAAGAGTCCGCCGCCGCCCGAGGGGAACTGGAGCGCGATGCCCTGTCGGCCGGCGGCATCGGTCGCAAGTTGGCCGCCCGGCGTCCGGTGGTGGAGCGCAGCGAGTTTTTCCAGGGTGGCGGCATCCGGCCGGAACGAGGTGTGGGTCATGCCCAGGGGCGCGAAGAGGCGGGCGCGCATGACCGTTTCCAGATCCTGGCCGGTGATCTTCTCAATCACCGCGCCGAGCAGGTCGGTGTTGACTCCGTAGGTCCAGCGCGCACCGGGTTGGTGGGCGAGGGGCAGGGCGGCCACCTTGGTCACGAATTCGTCGAGCGAATGGCTGTGCCAGAGGTCGGCCTTGAGCCAGATCTCCCGCAGCGTGCCGTGGGCGAACAGATCGTAGGGGATCCCGGAGGTCTGGGTCAAAAGCTCCCGCAGCGTGATCGGACTGGTGGCGGCCTCCAGCTGCGGCGCGGCGGCGGTGCCGCCGACGAGGACCTGGCGCTTCGCCAGCTGGGGCAGATAGCGCTCCACCGGATCGTCGAGATTGAAGCGACCCTCCTCCCAAAGGCTGAGGGCCGTAACCGTGGTGATGATTTTCGTCATCGAGTAGATCCGGAACTGGGAGTCCTCGGTCATGCCGGTGTGAGCGGCGACGTCGCGCCAGCCGACGGCGCCGTGCGAAACGATCCGACCGTGTCGGGCCACCAGCCAGACCGCGCCCGCATAGCGGTGGGCGTCGATTGCGCCTTGCAGCAAGGCGGGCACGCGCCCGATTCGGTCGGCGGAGAATCCTTCAGCGGCGGGTGAGCTTTCCGGCAGACCGAGGTCGACCGCGGCGGCGCGGGCGCCGGCGCCTGCGGTCAGCAGCGCCAGGCAGGCGCTCAGGGACACCAGCGCGCGGCGGAGGCGGGAATCCGGGAAAAACCGGAGATTCGAACGGTTGTCGTCAGATCTTTGGCTTAGGGTCATGGGGGTGGGTCAGGGGTGGCTTAGGGGTGGCTTAGGGGTGGATTTAGGGGGGGGGTGGCCCTCCATCAACGGTCGAGAAGGCTGGATTTCGCGGCGGCACGGGGTCGCCCGCCGCCGGCGGTCCGGCGCGCCGGAGCCGGTGGATTCGCCGCTGCGGGCGCCGCGGCCGCGACGGCCGGGGCCGGCTTCCATTCGTGCAACGCGAGCGCGGCCGCGCCGAGCGCCCCGCTGAAGTCGCCCATGCTCGAATTGACGACCTCCGGAGCCGGTTGGGCCGACGCGGCCAGTTCCTGGGCCGCGGCCAGCCGCAGCGGCGCCAGGAAGACGTCGCCCAAGGCGGTGAGCGGACCGGAGAGGATCACCTTGTCCGGATCGAGGACGAGCGTCAGTTGCCCGATGGCCGCCCCGAGCGCCGAGGCGGCCGCGCCCAGCACACGCAGGGTCACGGCATCCCGCTGCTGGGCCGCGCGGGTGATTTCGGCGAGGTCGATCCCTTGGAGGCCCGGCCGCAGCACGGTCCTGACGCCGAGCGCGACCGCCTTCTGCAGGGCGCGCTGGATCGCGCGTACGGAAGCGATTTCTTCCAGCTCCGGGTTGCCGGGGGCGTTGTCCGCGACGGCGGTGAACCACCCCGCCGCTTCGCCGGTCATGGGGCGGGCGCGCCAGCGGCCGAATTCGCCGGCGCGCCAGTGCGAGCCGCAGACGAGCTGTCCGTTCAGCACGAGGCCGATGCCGATCCCGCTGCGCACCCCGACGCAGAGGAAGTTGCGCGTGCCCCGGCCCTGGCCGAAGCCGAGTTCGGCGAGCGCCATCGAACGCACGTTGTTCTCGAGGTAGACGGGGACGCCAAACCGGCGTTGCAGGCGGGCGGCCAGGGGCACGTTCTGCCAGTGGGCGATGTATTTGTACTGCACGGCGATGCCGCGCGACGAATCGACGATGCCCGGCACCCCGACGCCGATCCCGAGCAGGCGGCGCGAATGGCGGGGGTGAACGGCGTTGATCGCCTCCTCGATCTTCCGAAAAATCTGCTGCACCGAGTCGCCTTCCTCGATGAACCGATGGGCGTTGCGCAGGGGGCGGTCGGAGAAGTCCACCGCCACCGCCATGATGTTGCGCGCCTCGAAATCCACGCCGATGAATTCACCGCCTTCCGGATTCGGGCGGAGCAGGCGGGGCGGGCGGCCGGCGTCGCGCCGGGTGCGCGCGGACTCGATCAGGAAGCCGTCCGCGATCAGCCGCTCGACGTAGATGCCCGCGGTGGAGGGCGCGAGTCCGAGCGTGCGCGCCAGCTCGACCCGGGAAATCCCGTCGCCCGCGCGAATCTGCTTGAGAATGGTCGACTCGAGACCCGACGTCTGTGCGGAATTTCGTCTCATCGCCGGCAGGAGGTTAGCCCGAACTTTTCACGCGGTCAGCAAGGGGGCGCCTCCGGGGCAAGGCAATCCTTGTGGCGGTCATCCGGGCGGATATTTCTTGACTTCTTTTCAAGTCGAAAAAACTATTGCGCCTCGTTCGACCATGACCCCTCTGGCGACCCCTTCCGCTCCGCTTTCCTGCCTCGTCGTTTGTACCGCGCTGCGGCCGCAGAGCAAGACGCAGACGCTGGCGCACGCGGTGGCCGCGGCGCTCGCCGAGCTGGCGTTGGGCTCCGAGGTGGTGGATCTCGCGGTCGAGCCGCTCCCGCCCTGCGACGGTGCGAAATGCTATGCGGATCCGGCGGTGATCGCCATGACCGAGCGGGTGAAGCGGGCGGCCGCGGTCGTGTTCTGCGCTCCGATCTACAATTATCAGCTCAACGCGGCGGCCAAGAATTTTGTCGAGCTCACGAATGCGGGCTGGCCGGACAAGGTGGTCGGTCTGGCGGTCAACGCCGGCGGCGATCGGTCGTTCCTCGCGGTGCTGCCCTTCGCCAACTCGCTGTGGATCGACCATCACTGCGTGCTCGCGCCGCGCTTTGTGTATGCGACCGGCCCGGCGTTTGACGAACGCGGCGGCCTCAAGCCGGACAGCGACGTGGCCGCCCGCATCCGCCAGCTCGCTGCGGAAATCCACCGCCTGGCCACCCGCCTCGCCGCCTGAGGCGCGGCTGGAGCTCCGCCGCGCCGACGCTCGCCCTTTTTCAGACCGATCCTTTTCGCCCGCCCAACCCGCTGACCCCGCTCCGCGACCCCTCCGCTCCCCTCAGCCTATGGATACCCTCCTTGCCCCTGTGATTCGCAGCCCCGACCGCGCGGTCGAGGTCGCGTGGTTTTCCGCCATCTGCAGCGATGACTATGAGTACCTCGGCGTGCCGGAGGGTCGGCTGCGCAGCAGCTTCGAGCATTGCAGCAGCATCGTGCGGACGGCCGACCGGCTCGGCTACCAGAATGTCCTGCTGCCCTCGTCCTTCCAGGTGGGACAGGAGCCGTTCGTCTTCGCCGGGGCGATGGGCGTGCTGACGAAACAGATTCAGCAACTGGTCGCGATCCGCATGGGCGAAATTCATCCGCCGATGCTGGCGCGCCATATCTCGACGCTCGATCACATCACGCAGGGCCGGTTGACGCTCAATATCATCTCGTCCGATCTGCCGGGGCAGGTCGAATCGAACGAGGTGCGTTATGCCCGCTCCGACGAGGTGATTCAGATCCTGAAGCAGGCCTGGACGCAGGACCGGATCGAGTTCAACGGGAAATATTACCAGCTCAAGCTGCCGAACATCGACGCCATCAAACCCTATCAGCAGAAGGGCGGTCCGCTGCTTTATTTCGGCGGCATTTCGGAGCTGGCGAAGGATCTGTGCGCGAAGCACTGCGACGTCTTTCTGATGTGGCCGGAGACGGAGGATCGCCTGGCGGCCTCGATGGCCGAATTGAGCGCCCGCGCCCAATCCTATGGTCGAAGCATCGATTTCGGGCTGCGCATCCACATGATCGTGCGCGAGACCGAGGCCGAGGCGCGCGCCTATGCCGACAAGCTGATTTCCAAGCTGGACGCCGCCGCTGGGGCGGCGATCAAGGCGCGTGCGCAGGACAGCAAGTCTGCGGGGGTGCTGCGGCAGGACGAGCTGCGCGCCCAGTCCCAGGACGACTATATCGAGGAGCACGTCTGGTCCGGCATCGGCCGGGCGCGGTCGGGTTGCGGGAGCGCGCTGGTGGGCTCGCCGGAACAGATTCTGCAGAAGCTCAATCGCTACATGGACATGGGTATTCGGGCATTCATTTTCTCCGGCTATCCGCATGAGCAAGAATGCGAGCTGTTCGCGAAGTACGTGCTGCCCCATCTGCCCACCTGCAAGCTGGCGGTCGCGCAGGGCCGAGTACCGGCGGAAACGCCGGCGACGCCGCTCACGACGGCCCCGCGGCGCTAGGGCGCTCGACGCGCCTTCTTGTCTTCGTCGAGAAACGCGGCTCGCTTCGAGACCGGACGCTCCCTCTCCACTCACCACGGCTTTAGGAATTTACCATGATCGCTCGAACCAAATTAAGCCCGGGCGGCCCGGACGTTTCACGACTGGCCTATGGCGTCTGGCGACTGGCCGAAGATGCCGCCGGTACCTCGCCGGCCCGGATCCGGGCTAAGGTGGACGCCTGCCTCGAGTGCGGCATTACGACCTTCGACCATGCCGATATCTATGGGGGTTATAGCTGCGAAGGCCTGTTCGGCCATGTGCTGAAGGCCGACCCCGGCTTGCGCGGCCGGGTCGAGATCGTGACGAAGTGCGGGATCAATGCGCCGGGCCCGAACCGGCCCGGGGCGCGGGTCAAGTATTACGACACCACCGCGAAAGCCATCGTCAGCTGCGTCGAGCGTTCCCTGCGGGAGCTCGCGACCGATTACATCGATGTATTGCTGATCCACCGGCCCGATTGGCTGACCCGGGCGGACGACACGGCGACGGCGCTCAACCGGCTGGTGCAGCAGGGCAAGATTCGCCACGCCGGAGTCTCGAATTTCAGCCCGGCCCAATTCGACTTGCTCAATGCCTGCTTGGATCAGTCGCTGGTCACCAACCAGGTCGAAATCAGTCTGCTCCAGACCAAGACGATGTTCGATGGCACGCTCGACCAATGCCAGCGGCTGAAAGTGAAGCCGATGGCGTGGTCGCCCTTTGCGGGGGGCCGTCTCTTCAGCACGCAGGATCCTGCGGCCGTGCGGGTCCGCGCGGAGGCGGCCGGGATGGCGGAGCGTTATCCCGGCCGCACGGTGGATCAGCTCGCCCTGGCCTGGGTGCTGGCGCTCCCGTCTCAGCCGATTGCGATTCTCGGCACCAACGACCCCGCCCGCATCGGCAGCGCCGCCGAGGCGGAATCGATCGTGCTCGACCGTCAGGACTGGTACGCGCTGTGGAGCGCGGCGGCGGGTGTGGAAGTGCCCTGACTCGTTCGAAAGCTTCCGCCGTTGCACGATCCTGACGGGATCGCCGCGAAGCCGCGACGATGCGGGATTAGGTTGGTCTAAGTCCCCACGCGGGGATCCAGGTTAACCCTCAACCAGAATCAAGTCATGTCCCACG
>Ga0116230_10005509_pt1 | contig 12428 bp, 12 predicted proteins | sample S1TSphfallax_3_FD_88678 | JGI IMG/M metagenome (GOLD analysis project Ga0116230, IMG submission 88678) | Host-associated microbial communities from peat moss isolated from Minnesota, USA - S1T2_Fd - Sphagnum fallax MG | ecosystem: Host-associated > Plants > Peat moss > Unclassified | place...
AAAAAACGTTGAAATAGCCATATTTAGACCCTAGGTTCTTGCATGTTGGATTCACCACTAGGTGGGGTTTCAAAAGAAATTCTACTTTTCTCTCTGACCGCCAATGAAACTACCTTACAAAAATTGAAAAATCCTAAAACCTAAAAATTATATATTAAAAAAAAAAACCCTCCTGGTGATCGATCATCCACAAGTGGCCAAAGCCAAATTTGGCTACAGATCAGGGTGGAGAATAGATTTTTTGGGTTGAGAATCCAACTATATTTTGGCTAGTTGTTGAAACCTTTTGTCTAAATGTGGCGATTTCAGAATTATCATCCTAAAAAATATGGCGACTTTGGGCCATTTTTCCCCCAAAAAAAATCCTTTGTATGAGTTGCAATCGCCTTAAATGATAGAACTGGCATTTTCTTGTTACAATTAGGTTAATTAATTTGACAGAATGGGCTTTTTTTCTCCATTTATTGTACGTAAATTATGACGTAAATTATGAGCAGATTCCGCTTCGCTGTGTAGGTAGATTACATGTTTCGCGTGAGGTACGGACCGATTCTGGGTCGCGGAATTGATCATTGTGCAATCAACTCCGTTTAGGATATTTTGGGGGTAGGTAGTTACGCAGTTACTTCTTGCTCGTCAGAGAGTTATGATACCCTACGGTTCTTTACTGGGACTGAACAGGGTACTGCATCGGGACACAAATCCGGTAGACAATGGGTATGTACCCCGGTCCACGTACCAGGCGTAGAACCGGTCCGGTCCGTCGTGCCCCTGAACTCGTTTTTAGGGTTTGAAGCTCTTCGCGTTGCAGTCTTCTTGCGAATCTTCGAGCTCCTCGGCATTTGGGCAGTAGGAAGATTGTTTGTTGTTGCATTGTTTTAGTCTGGATTCTCCATTGTCTTTTTCCTCCTTTCGATTTGTGGGAAATCTGCTAATTGGATTCTTTTTTGTAAAAATTGGTGTGTGGTAGAGCCCTTGTTCACTATGCGCTGATTCATTCAACCGGCAGTTCATTCTGGCTGGCTGCGGATTCGATCGGAAGAAAGGAAGCTGACGAGAATTTGACGCTCGGGGGGCATGTTTTCTGAAATCTTTGGAGCTTACTCGGCATTGTTGTAGGTAAATTGCCCACCGCCGGCCCCTTCTGACCGTCTCTTCCTGGCATTTTCAAAGTTTTCTTTTTATTCAAATGTTTCCTACATCTACTTCTCAAGATCCAACCAACTTGTTTGAGCCGCCTGCAAATGGTGAATTTTGTGCTTGCTGGAGAATTGATGCTGTTCGTGAATTACGTCGTCCTAGCTCCATTTTAGCACATGTAGGTCCTTTCTAGGGTTTAAGCTGCCTTCTAGGGTTTTTGGCAAGCTTATTTCACTGTTCATGGTTTTGAAGTAGGGGGACACAAAGGAATGCTTGACCTGCAACCAGTTTTTGGGAGTAAATCTTTAGAATTCTTGCAAGTTTTCCATTCAGATTCCATAGTCTAAGATTGCACATGTTTGCTCCAGGGCATAGTGCATGGAACGAGGTTTTTATTTCTCTCCTTTCTCCATTGTATATCCAGAGAGATTTGTCATTGCTATAGAATAAACTGGACTTGGTTATTTCGAAGTTGTTCCCTGGACCCCCACACTATTCTTGTAATTTTTTCCCCTTCAATTTCCTCCCCTTGTTTGTGTCTGAAACACATTGGTTTGTTATTTCTCTCAACCCCTTATTATCTCCTTTCAATACCAGGCATGAAGTTGGATCTTCATAATCTCGGTCTCACTTTCTGTTCCCTCTGGATAATGGAGAATGAGCTCTTTTTGTTTCTGGTAAAGACACCCATTATCTGAGTATCTCCAAAGTGGTTACAAGGAGTTCAAATGTGATCTGAGACTACATAGTTTGACTGATCCTAAAGAAACAGCGTGAATCTCTTCAGCCACTCCCTCACAATCTGTGGATCCACATTTCTCAAATAAAAGTTGGATTCTGTATTAGGGTTCTAAGCATAGATTTGGGAGCCTTACAAGCTGGGCATCATAAGGGCTTATGTTTGCTGCTGGTCAACTTGCTAGTACTTGTCACCCTTACATGATTATTGCATGTAAGATTGTTGTGTCAACAATCTGTTTGAGGTTTTGTGGTGGCATAGATTCCATGTTAATGGATATGTTTTTCTGTGTTGTGGATTGCAAACAATGTCTTGTTTCACAGTCAATTGTCTGTTGCCCAAGCATTGAAAAGTTCTGTGTTCCATGTACAGACAGAGCTGGCCACAAGATGAAGGTGAGTAATTTGCCAGTTACTGAAGTAAAGACAGGCCAAGATATACCAGCAGGAGGCGTCACATTTGAATGGCTGCGACAGGTAAAATCTGATCCTTAAGTGATTTGGGTGTTTGTTGCAACAAGTTGTTATTTCAGTCTTGTGAAAATTGGTCTCCAGTGAAATCTTCTAGGCAAAGAAATAATCTTTTGAGGGTTTGTAACCTTGGTGTTTTTTGGATGGATGTGTTTACCATGATTTTCTTTCTCTTCTGACTAATTTTGGCTGTTTTTTGGAGTCATTTGCAGGCAGAAGATGCAAGCTTACATCGAGATCAAGAAGTTCACACTGTAGCAGGAGTATATGGAGGCCAACCCTTCAGTGTTATTGAGGAGTTCAATTTCTGGCGCAGTAAACCAGAGCTTGCTGAAGCAGTGGCAGCCATCAAGGCTTTGACTGCTGTTATAAAAAGGAGCGAGGCATCAACCATGATGGGCCTGGAAATTGAGCTGAGAAATGCCTCTGATGCGCTGAAGGTCAGTTTGATCCCTCAACTGGCCTTTCACATGTTCTTGTTTGTTTCATCAGTCTGACTCCATTTCACAATGAAAACCATACAGGGATTTGTGGGGATTCTAGCAGGAGAGGAAACGAGCAGTTTTCTTGCCAGTTGAAAAAGCTCTAGACATGACTGAAAGAAGGATGCAAGTCAATGCAGTTTTTGTGCATGTGCACATAATGGCTGTTTATGAACTTTTGTGTAAAGATGCTTCTAAGATGGATCTTTGGTGCTGTGTGCTGACATCTGGAACATTTTTTGAGGTTACTAGGTACTGATGATGGAGATGTCAATGAAGACATTGTTTGGATTCTCCTTTCCAGTATTTGGAATGGGGTTTACTGCTGATGAATGAACCTCAAAGCTGTTTGCAAAATTCTGCCAGTTTCTTAGAAATGTAAAGCTTATAAGAATACTCGAAAAACATGACATGCTGTCAAAATTGTTGATTGAAAATGACAGACTAGAATGTGATTTGTGGCTGATGGACTAAAACATGAGCATGAAGGGGAGTTTCTTGCTTACAGGTGGGGTGGATGGTGTGGTCAGGCTTGGGATGAGACATCTATATCATTGACAGCAGGGTGCAACCTGTTTTTGCGCTATGTCACTCGCACGTCAGCAGTGGAGTATGAAGACATTGCAGCTGGCAAAGCTCGTCTCATTGAACGTGGAGAGAGGTTTGGTGAGATATCTCAAAAGGTACTTCCTTCACACAAGTTGATGAGATGGATTGAGGCAGTTTTCTATGCAGTTCCTATTTGGTTATTTTTTCACCATTTGAGCATGCCTGATCATATGCTGCTGCTCTGTTGTTATGACATTGAGGAATTGGTAATTTCAGGCACGTAGGACTATTGCAATGCTTGGACAAGACTTTGTGCATGATGGTTGCACTATTCTTACACATGGCTTCTCAAGGGTGGTGCTAGCTCTGCTCAAACTGGCCACTGCCAATGGCAAACGTTTTAGTGTTATCTGTACAGGTATCAATGGTCCCACTTGCCAATGTTGCCCTTGCATGATTCCTTTGGTATATTGAATGTGGCTTTTCTATCACATGACCAGCATGAATCGGATTGGTGTGGACTTTGATGTGCCAGCCAGTCATCTGGTCCTATTGGTCAAGCATGAGTGTAACTGATGAACAAGTTCATTTTGCCCCATACAGAAGGCAGGCCTGACAACACTGGTGCAGAAGTTGCAAAGGAGTTGCTGTCAGTGGGTATCCCTGTGACATTGATTCTGGACTCTGGTGTAGCATACATGATGGAGAAAGTGGATATGGTATTAGTGGGTGCTGAAGGTGTTGTGGAGAGTGGGGGAATCATTAACATGCTTGGCACATACCAGGCTGCACTGGTTGCCCGTACCATGAACAAACCTGTTTATGTTGCTGCTGAAAGCTACAAGGTATTTCTGCAGTCACAACCCCTTGTGTTATTGTTGAAGAAACTTCTTTATTTTGATGGAAAGGGGTGATGCAGTACCTTCCTCATCCCTAACTACACTTATCATGTGATCACAATGTGCCAAGATGAATGTACATGCATATATGAGGGATTATATATGCCCTTGTTTTAGAGCCTACAAATAGTGCTTCTAAGTTGATGGTTTTATGATGTCATCATGGATGTTATTCTTCTGAATCAAGGCAAGTCCTTTAGTGATTATGGATGTGAGCAGTTTATCATCTGGATTTGTAGAGATGTATATTCCAATTGCTGCTATTGTGGGTGTGATTTTGGCAGTTTGCACGGCTGTTTCCACTTGATCAAAGGGACATGTCACCATCACCACGCCATGTAGACTTTGCAGAGCCAATCCCTTCAGAAGTAACTGTAGAAAACTCTGCCAGGGACTATACTCCTCCCCAGTATCTCACTCTCTTGTTCACAGATTTGGGAGTTCTGACTCCCTCAGCTGTAAGTGATGAGTTGATACAGCTTTATCTTTGATGCTATGTCTTCTTGTCCAGTAATTGATTACAGCCCCCAGGGACAAGTTACCTCTCTCTTATGATCTCTTACAAGGTGCAAATTAGTTTTCCCAAGGGATATCTTTGCCTTAAATGATGCTTTGTTCTCTTTTGGTACGAAAATGCATTTCCCTGTACTCTCCAATTCCTGAGGTCATCAACTCATATTGCAAACCTTATTCGGCGAAAGTGCAACCTTAAGATTGTGGCATTTCTAAATATCTCATCTCAAAGTTAGGTTACTTCAGAAGATGTTAGGTGACCTTGAGATTGAGTACACATGCTATACACTTAAAAAAACTCAGTCATTGATACAGAATTGCATATTTCTGCACCATAGGGCATCAAGGATGTCCAAGAACAGTATGCCCAGTGGATGGTTTTGGGTGTGGAAGGGGAACTTGTTAATCAACAAGTGAGGCCATCATCAAAACATGTGGTTATTTGTGAATTCTGTTGGGCCAGCATTTTATACCATTTAGGTTAATTGGAACATGTGTGCTTAAAGGCATGTCTGCTCACTGCATGCTTCTTGTTAAGAGGGATGCTTGCTCACATTTCTTATATAGGTGGAGATTCATTCCTTGGAATATTGCTGCAGGTTGTTCTCTTGTATTCACTATTGTGCTTAATTCTTGTCAGTTGATGACTGGTTACAGATCTTCCCTCCCTCACATACCCTGAAATAGTTTTGTTTGAGTAGAGAATGTGCAAAAACATGGGGAGAGCATGGACAGACATCTGTTTGTGCTCAATTGTGGACCTACAGGATCAAAAGCTTTGAAGAACTTGATACTTGCAGGAACAATCTCGGAGACAGCGGTTGAGGGATGCTTGAGCTCCAGATGCTGCTGTAGGTGGTTTCCATCTTGCACTTACCCTAGACCTGTTTTCAACCTAAATTGTAGGGTTGTTGAATACAGCAAGTTTTAGTGCATGACCACAGATGTAATGGCCTTTATTTGGATCCTGGAATCTGGGCTCATCAATTTGTTAGTGGCATGTTCATGGTGCTAAGTGGTGTTAATCACCAATCATCACATGTACGTGGTAGCTTCTTGCTTGGCAGTTTACACCTGTCCAAGGGATATTCCTTTTTAATGCAGTGTGACACATCTTTTGTTTCAAATCTGTAGATAAAGTAGATGCATAAATTTTGTTAGCAATTTCATCTCCTTGTCAAGGAATGATCATTTGCTTCCTGGATCTCTAAGGTTATCTTGTGGTCAGCTTATGGGAGTGCTAATGCATGTGTATAGGTGAGTGAAAAGATGTAGAGATGGGAGAGTTGTTAGGCTAGGGATTAAGGTTTTAATTAAACAACAAATGCTGACACTACAGAGCATGGGTCAAGATGCAAATAAATATCATTAGCACCAGTGAGCACCAAGCAAGTAGAGAGCACAATGAGTGACTACGGGTCAACTGCAAAATTTGCAGTATGATGGATAGGAGCATTGCAGCAGCAATGCGCCAACTAAACTATTCTATAGTAAGCCTAGTTATATAGAGTGCATTACTCTGATACAAGACAATAACTAATTTATGTGAATCTAACAAGGGGATATTCAGAAGTATAAATGAACTATTCACAAACATCCAGTTAATGCATATTGTTTGGATGGCTTTCTATTGGGATAGTTGCTCTTCCATAATTGTATAGACATGGTGGAATGTTCTACTTAATCTATTTTAAAAAAATTGATTTTACTATATTTGTTCTGATTGGCAGATTGGGTTACCATAAGATGTGTGATTTCATATACTTGGTTGCTTGTTCCATTTTGGTGAAGAATTTTGGTTTAAGCCAAAATTTTGTTTGCATACTTGTTGTGTTGATTGGAGTTTGCTACTTGTTTTTGTGCAACAGTCAGTGACACAGTGTATATCTGTCCCGCATGTGGCACATTGTCATCATGTTTGAGTAATTTTAGGAGACGTTTTTAACAATAGAAGATTTCTGTTTGGGGTTTCTGCCTTTGGAATCTCCAAAAATCCTCATTTCATAGGCATCTTAAATGTATGTGCAGAGATTCTCTAAGCCTATTTTATCCTCTGAAAGTTCGAGCTCTTAAAAGGTCTTTTGTTTTCTCCATTTTCTTTTTTCTTTTTTGTGGTTTTATCATTTCTGGCTTTACTCTCTTTCTCTTTGCTTTGTATGTTTGTCTTTCTTTTTCCTGGGTTTTATCATTTCTTGCTTTATTCTCTTTCTCTTTGCTTTGAATGTTTCTGTTTTGTCTTGGGGTTTGGCAGTAGTCTCTTTCTCTTGTAGGTTTAGTGGAGTTAAGCCAGTAGGCATGGCCAAGATTTTCAGTGCAGTCTTGTGACAGAAACTCAGTAATTATGTCACTTAATGTCTGACAGGTGCTAGCCTTTCAGAGCACCTTCCATAATTCTTCCTCAATTAGTGTAAAAACTGCTTAAGTATGCATCTCTCAGGTTTGTCGTATGGTGTGCAAAATGATGTGCAAGTACACTGTCACTGTTCCTTTTTGCTCCCACACTTCTGTTGTTGTCAGAAACAATCCGAGGTATGCTAACAATTGAAAAACCAGCATCCTAGTTTTGGTCACAATTGGGATCTTACACACCAAAATTGTGTGAATGCAGATGTCTATGAAGTGCACAAAGTGCAAGTGCGTTCTGTGTCTTATGTATGGTTTGCAAAATCATTTGCAGGTACACTCTCGTTTCTTCCTAATAATTTCATTTGACATTGTCAATGAAAAATGTGAGACATACTTAGAACTGCACTACCTATCTCCTGGTTTTTGATCACTTGGGATCTAGCTACTTCTGTGGAGAGAGGTCAGCCTTAGCAGGAGCATTTATGCAGCGTCCATAATGATCAAATTTAGATCCATGGCAAGGGCAATCAAACGTATGGTCGATTGGATTCCATTTCACAATGCATCCCATGTGTGGGCAAACCGCTACATGTCATCATCACCCATCCATATTGTCAGAGTTAGTACAGAACTGCAAGAGAGAAAATCTAAAAGTCTTGCAGGAGAAGGCAGACTATGAATTATTGCAGACATATCAAAATTCCTTAATAAATAAATAGAGTTTTTGGTTTCTATTAGATGTGTCCTATGTCAATTCTGCAAAAACAGATGTCAAGGAGAGCTGCAGAAGAAGGATAATGGATTGTCACTTGAATGACAGGTTTTGAACATAAGAGACCAGGATGAGTTAAGACGGAGAGAACCAACAATGTTGTATGTCATCGAGACAGAAATGTTCAGCTGAGAGACAGAAATTGAGAATGACTATGCTTGTTAGTTGAAAGAGAAATTCAAGTGTCTTTTGATGTTCAGTAAGTTGCAGACATCAACATCTAATCTTAACATGAGCATAGTTTCACAGGACTGATGAAAAGGGGAATAAAAATAGAAGTGACCTGAATATTTGTGCAGACCACCCATGATATCTTTGTAGATAACCACCTTGTGAATTCCCTGTTGGACCACACATCCACTGCAAGGAGCCATGTCTTCAATATCTACATGGTCTACACCAGCAAATGGAAGAATATCTTTATATCCCTGCACCCAAGCACTCAGGTAATATAAGCTTCACAGGATACTTAAACACAGTGTATGGATAAACTCAGGTTTCATGGTGTGCTTTCTGTACATGTGATACAATGGCTTGTTACATTATTGTCTGAAGAGTTTCTGAAGTTTTTTGGTGGACTATAGAGATCAGACTTTGATCCACATTTTCAGGCAATGAGGATCAAATGTTGTCATTCATTGGTCACTCATTGTTGTTTAAGTTGGTTAAACTGAAAAACTCAAATTTGATTGCCTTGATCACAGGTCAGCGCAAGGAGAAACCTGAACAGTGTGTGCAGATTGGGAAATGAGGCTGCACATTGTTGACTTTGAAAGTGGCAGCCATCTGCTGGGTGCATAGACTTCAGCCCAAGGGTTTTCCACTCCCAGTATCATATCTTTGATGAGGATACCACCTATTGTGCTGCCTGTCATTCCTTGGCCACTATCACCTGCACATTGCAGTGTGTACGGAGATTGGTGAGCCAAGTATCTGGTTGACCAAAGCCAAAATCTGCATGTCTTGGTAAGGCTGAAAACATTTGAATTTCTGCTGAGTCATACCTGTAACAATGTATTGATCATGTTCACCAGGTTTCAGTGGGTCATGACCAATTATATGCAGCATGTCCACAGGCTCGAAAACCTGACAATGTGCACTATGTGAGTGCCTTTCTCTGAGATTATTTATTTCCATTGTGGACAACATGGATTCATTCTTTCTCAAGTGCATTGCTGTGACATATCAACAACTAGTGAATGTGCAATTCAATACATCTTCCTCCATGATTTACTCCTGTTTTCAACTATCCACATCCAAATTTTGTGATCATTATGCATTTGTTGTTTGATGTCAAATTGCATATGAAATTTCTTTCTACAGTAGTACTGATCATGGAGGGAGAAAGTGATTTCTTGCTTGCCTGGCCTGTCCATTTGTACAGAGCCTCCCCTGCAGAAGGCCATCTTGCTCTAGCCCATGCCTCCAATTTGGCATATGCATCTGGATATTCATTTTGTTTCATGCCAGTGCTGGTGTCCTCACCACCTACAATCAAGATGTCATGGGTGTCTTTTTGCTCAATTCGCACATAATGATATGGTGAAGCTGTGTCCCACCACTGAGCCCTCCTGGTTACAAAGAAAAACCATCAATTGGAGTGGGAGAAACCATGAGAAAGTTTGGGAGAGGAGTTGCAGAAATTCCAGTTATGTATTTGTGGGATCCAAACATGGAATCATTACACTGTAAAGCCAGAGACAAAATTTACCTCACAGTTCCTTTTGGAAGCTTGAGGCCAACCACATAGCTGTGATCTGGAGTTTGCCGTGCATGAATTGCCAGATTGTGATTCAGTGGAGAATTGGTAGCCATCACCACAGCACCAGCAGTAACTACAATTCCATCGGCTGTGATCACCTGGTTTCCTTGGAAATTCATTGCTCTTGTAAGTTCATACAATTGCGCACCTCTCTTTTCCATTGCTCTTGCAAGCCCGTTCAGGTACCTGCTTTCCATCATTTTTTTGTAATGATTCTCAGAACCATCAAGGAACTCAATGGACTCTTGAATTGACAAGAGGAATTATATGATAAAATTCTGAAATCCTCTTGATTCTCTCCAGGTTTGATAAAGATTTGATGAAAAGAAAAGCAAGAATGGAAACTCTAGGATGCACACAGACCTCATATGTGAGGATGGAGATTGAGTGCTGTGCACACTCAAGGACAACATCCACAGCTCTGGACACTGCAATGCAAGATGACAGAGCTGTGTGTGTATATATTTGACAGCATAATTTTTGAAGCAACTCACATTAAAGGGTGAAACTCAGCAGCATCTGGGAAATGTAAAGCTGTGCTGATGCTCCCACAAGAAGGATCGTTGTGCAAGTCTACCATCTGAACATTGAACTTCAATCTCTGGCATGCATAAAATTCCTGCAAAGCATATGAGAGAGATAAAAAGAAAATTATAGACATCAGTCAACCCAGGGGAAGTTACTTCCATTTTTTTTCCCAAATGGTGTTGCAGAAAAATGTAGGGGCAACTTATTTTTTTAAAGTAAAATTTAATATATTTAAATCTAAATAAGGTGCTTAGAATTGAATTATGAGGATATACTTAAAATATTATGTGCAATTTAGGGTACCTCCCAGGTGCAACTTCCCACTCCCTAGCCTAGAGTGGTCATTTCACATAAGCTCCCTCAGGTAGGGGAGCTGTTTTGAAGGTAGTTTGGATTGTCCAGATTGTCCAGATTCTCAGTTGTTATGGAAGGGAAGGCACCACTGTCACTGCCTTCCACCTCGTGAACTGAGGGCTGAAGGCAATGAAGGCAATGACAGCAATGCCTTCATACTTAATTCATCTTTGTAAATCAAGTCACCTCCCCCACACAGAACTTCAGGATTCAAGCATCAGGGATCCTACAAAATTTATCTGAGAACCCTGAAATTTAAAAGTTCATTACATTGGGGAAGGAATCCATTTATCGACTCTTCCTAAATTTCTGGTATGCTATACATAGCATGCCCAAAAAAAACCCCTTTTATCTCATGTGTTCCAATAAATATACAAAGGATAACTTCCTGTACGGGTCAACAAAAGGGAAGCATGCAATGAATCATATCTAGATGCTGAAGTAGAATATAACAGAAGTTGAAAGAAGGGAAAAGCAGGTGCAAAGGAAGATGTGGGAAACAGGTGTGGAGAAAGAGATTTACGTTTTGTAGACTATCATGTGCTTGCTTTGAATCATCATGAGGAAAAAGGTACCCATCGACGCGTGAAAAGTTGCACTCGATGTTCTCTTGTTCCACAGTTTGTTCAATCCAGTCCACAGCTTTCTTGTAGCTGTCGGCCACCAGCTGTGTCTTGCGAGTGCCGTGGACCTTCTCGACTATGTGGTAGAAATCATCAAACCATGGCATTATGTGTGCTGTCGTCCTGCCTGTCTGGCCCGCACCTGACAAGTAGTGTACATATCTCTCTACTACATGTCAGGATTTCACAACAGACTCTTGGACAAAGAGAAACTCTTTTCCTCTTGGATCTGCAATGGAAGAAAGAAAACTCTGCAAACACGATGAGGTTCATGTTCGTTCACCTATGACACGAGCTTCGAGAACTATAACTTTCTTCCCTTCCTTCACAAGGTTGTAGGCGACGCTCAAGCCAGCAATACCCGCTCCTACGACCACCACATCGGCACTCACATCTTTCTGTAGCTTCGGATACTGTACTTTCTGGTCTTGTTGATCCCAAACTGTGTGCCGAAGACCCGGAATTTCTTCTTCGGCAGCTTCTGGACCCGTCCTGCAGTCTGCCATACTCTGATCATCACACAGCTCGTCACCAGAAGAGTTTCAATTTCATAGAACTTTGCATTCGAAGAGTTCCAGAAACATTTGCAGCAAACACAGTCAATATATATAACCTCTATGCCTCTAGAGATTGCACGGCCATGCAAGATTCAATCGTCCATAACTTTGGTCCTTACTCTAAGGCATTGCTCCGATTTGCTCGTCATCAAGAAAACCAGATACGTGATAAGCTTCAAGAACCTCCGGGGGGATTCCCAGTTCACAGATCTTACAGCTTTTTGTTGCATAATTGGAACAAATATAGAGCAGATCTGCAAATCTCGAATCAAATCTTCTGAATACTGTATGAATCTTGATCAAGCAATTTGGTTACACTTGCAGGTCGTCGTCGAATCACAACATATTTTGAGATTGTGCAACTGAATCATCACTCTACACGTTCTCAGAACATCGCGATCCATTCTCAGACCAGATCAACACGTTCTGTTTCTTCTTCAAACCATCCTTAACAAACTACCTAGATGGCGCTCCCAACCAACACGATCACATCCGATTAAAAAAAAAGGAAGAAAACAATCACATCGAAACATAGAATCAGTATCGAAAAATGCATACCTCACTTATTTAAAAGCAACAGCTCCAGAGTCCAAACTGACGACGACCACGACGATGTCGTTGCTTGCCTGTTATTTGCTCGTTGTTTGTTGTTGTTGTCAACGGGAGGAGAAAACTATCAGCGAGAATCAGCTAC
>Ga0116230_10005511_pt1 | contig 12426 bp, 13 predicted proteins | sample S1TSphfallax_3_FD_88678 | JGI IMG/M metagenome (GOLD analysis project Ga0116230, IMG submission 88678) | Host-associated microbial communities from peat moss isolated from Minnesota, USA - S1T2_Fd - Sphagnum fallax MG | ecosystem: Host-associated > Plants > Peat moss > Unclassified | place...
ATCTCCCTGACCCGCGTGGATGTGCGCAAGCAGGCCGCCCATGGCTACGGCGATAGCGCCTACTATTACCGGGAGTCGCGCGCCTATCACGTTTCCTGAAGGCCGGTGTCAGACGCCGTTCATCTTTCCTATGCTGAAAACAGTTTCACGGGTTGGCGCACGGAACCGTCCCGCTCCAGCCCCTCGGGCGCACGCCCCCATCAATGATGAAGAAGACTACAGGTAAACTACAAGAAATTTTATTTTAACGTTTAGACCATCGGACACTAGAGCGATCAAAAGATCGCCATTCGCTAAGGGGGGATACTTAGCTCGGTAGGTGGAATGTCAAAACCTCTTCGCGTCGCGATTATTCACTATTGGTTGGTCGCCATGCGGGGCGGGGAGCGGGTTCTGGAGCGTGTGTTGCGCCAGTTTCCCGAGGCTGACCTCTTCACTCACGTCTATGACCCGAACGCGGTCTCGGACATCATCCGCAACCGATCGGTTCGCACGACCTTCATCAACGACCTTCCGTTCGCCCGCCGGTTCTACAAACACTACCTGCCCCTCATGCCGATGGCGCTCGAAAGCCTCGACTTTAGCGGATACGATCTCGTGCTCTCCTTTGAGGCAGGGCCGGCCAAGGGCGTCCTGGCGCCCCCAACCGCGCTGCACGTCTGTTATTGCCATTCGCCGATGCGCTATCTTTGGGACGCCCAGGCGGATTACCGCAGATCGGCGGGCCCTCTGCCTCGTGCGCTGATGTCGATCCTCTTTCCGCCTTTGCGCGTTTGGGACTACGCGACGGCAGCCCGGGTGGACGGCTTCATCGCCAACTCTGACTTCGTACGTCGCCGTATTCGCCGGGCCTACGGCCGTGAAGCGATCATCGTCCATCCCCCGGCAGCGGTCGACGCGTGCAAGCCCTCTGCCCGGGTCGGCGAAGAGTATCTCTGGGTCGGCCAGATGACGCCCTACAAACGGGGGGATCTCGCCGTAGACGCCTTCAACCGTCTGGGCTTGCCGCTCCTCATGGTCGGCGACGGCGAGATGCAGCGCAAGCTCAAGGCGTCCGCCCAGTCCAATATCCGCTTTAGCGATAATCTGAGCTTCGCCGAATTGAGACACGCCTACGCGACCTGCCGAGGGCTGATCTACACGGCTGAGGAAGATTTCGGCATCGTGCCGGTGGAGGCCATGGCGTCCGGCCGGCCGGTCCTGGCCTATGGGCGGGGCGGCGTTCTCGATACAATTATACCCGGCAGGACGGGCCAGTTCTTCGATGACCAGACGGTCGACAGCCTCGTCACGGCGGTGCACGATTTCGAGGCTTGGCTGCCGACCTTCGAGCCCCAGAACGCCGTCTTCCAGGCGGCTCGGTTCAGCGGCGAGCGCTTCGATCAGAACTTTATGTCTGCCCTGCGCCGGTTCGCCGTCGGCCACCCCAAGCTCCTGGACCGATTGGCCGCCCCGACCTCAGCGCCTGCGATCGAAAAAGAACTCGTCGAGCCATGATTCCCACGATCACGGGCGTGTTGGTCTGCCTGATCGGCGCCTATTTGCTGTTCAGGCCCAAGATCGAGATGTTGGGCTTCTCGTTTTTCTGCTCGTTGCTGCCGGCGGCGTCGGCGATCGACTTGCCCGCGCTTGGCCACTCGTCGATTCCACCGGCCATGCTGTCGCTGGCATTTCTGGCGCTTCGGGTCGTCCGGTCCAAGGTTTGGCGCGGACCCGAGATGGCGCTGGCGGCGACGAAAAACGCCTGGTTGATCCTCTACTGCCTCTACGGCGCCGTGACGGCCCTGATTCTGCCGCGCATGTTCGCCGACCTGATCAATCTGATCCCCATGGGTGAGTCAGGGTTAGGGTTCACGCCTCTGCATGTTACGGCGCAAAACACGACCCAGGCCATCTACCTGCTCGGAACCGGGTTCGGCGCGGTGTGCGCGACGCTCTTTTCGACGGAGAGAGACTCGCCCAAGGCGATCATCCTGACGATGGTTGTGGTCACCTGGATTCACGCCCTGACCGGCGTCCTGGATCTCAGCCTCAACGCGGTCCACATCCAAGGCGCCTTCGATTTCGCGCGCACCGGCGCCTATGCCCAGCTCGATCAGGGCGTGGGCGGCTTCCATCGCATTTCGGCGCTCTGCTCCGAACCGTCCGCCTATGCGGCGCTGGGGTCGGCCTATTTCGTCTTCATGTGCGAGCTCTGGTTGCGCGGCATAAAGCCCAAACACACCGGACCCGCAGCCCTGATCATGGTGATCATGCTGGCCCTGTCGACCGCCTCGACGGCCTACATCTTCATCCTGTGCTATGGCGCGGTGCTCCTCGCGCGCACCGTCATCGTGCGAGGCTCGATCAGCTTCAAACAGGCTGGCCTGATCCTGGGGCTCGTCGTCGCCGGACTGGTGATCGCGCTAACCGTCGCGCTGCTCAATCCCCATCTGACGACCGAAATCGCCACGACCGTCGCTGAATTGACGGTCGGAAAGACGCAGACCCAATCCGGGCTCGAGCGGGAACTTTGGGCGAAACAGGGGCTGGACGCCATGGTCTTCACCCATGGCCTGGGCGTGGGCGTAGGAAGTTTCAGATCGTCGAGCCTCTTCACCGCCGTCTTAGGCTCCATCGGTCCGGCCGGCCTGATCGTGTTCCTCGGCTATTGCGCCCAGGTTGCAAAGTTTGGACGCCGCAGCAGCTATGTCAACGAGGTCGATCCGAGGGTGGGGACCGGCGCAGCGGCCGGTTGGACGGCGCTGATGACCCTGGCGCCGGCGGCCGTGAGCTGGCCGTCCGCAGACCCGGGCCTGCTGTTCGCGCTGATGGCGGGCCTCTCCCTAGGCTGGCGATCCGGACTGATCGCCCTGCCCACCGCAAAGCGGTCCACACTCCAGCCCGTCGCATCGCGCTAGACCTTGCCCGTCACACCGGTCCGACCCTCAAGCTTGGCGGCGGAACAGGTCGTCGCGGCGGCTCTTGCTGGGTTGGGGGCGCAAGCTTGGGCGCCGCGAGAGGCGCTGTTACCGGCGCAGGCGCTGGCCGGCTTTGAACGACCGCAGGCTGAGCGGCCGGCGCCGACGAAGGGCCGCGCGCTTGGGTTGTCGGCGGATTGGCTGGCGAGGGGGCGATCGGCGGCGTCGATGAACCGCCCGGGGCGCCGGACGTCGCAACCGGCACGGATGCGGCCGGCTCGACGGCATGAGCGACCACATAGGCCGCAGCGCCGGGCCACCGATAGAAGATGTGGCGGCCAAGTTTGGTCAGCTTGAGCATCGTCCCAGCCCACACGGGTACGACGTAGTCCGCGTGGTAGTGGGTCGCGGCGCCCACGCTCGTCTCGACAGAGCCGTTCAAAGCGGCGCGCGCGATCGTCTCGGCCTCCTTCCAGGCGTCCGGCGCGGGCTTTCGGGCCAAAGAGCCGTCGCACATGAAACTGAATTGGCACCCCTGCGCCGGCGCGCCTTGGTCGACGACCCCACAGATCGTCTTGGGAAAGGCGCGGTTCGCCCAGCGGTTGATCACGACCTGGGCCACGGCGCGCTTGCCCGCGTCCGGCTCTCGAGCCGCTTCGTAATAGACGGCGGACGTCAGGCATTGCAGCGCGTCTGCGGGCGATTCCGGGTCCGCCGCCGCGGAAAACCGGGCCGGGCTTAAGGGGTTAGCTCTGGAATAGGGAATCAAGGCGTTACGCGCCTGTGCTTGCCACGCTGGCGTCGGCTCATTGAGATTAGGGGGCGGCGAAGGCGGATCGGCGCCCTCTCCCACCGCAGTCGACGAAAGCTCCGACGGCGGCGTAAACAGTACGGGCCGGCTTGGGCCCATGACCGTATCCAGTCGGCTTGTCGACAGCCAGACCACGCTGATCGCGGTCGCCATAATGATGGCCGGCGCGCCAAAGGCGAAAGCCAGCCGGCTCAAGGTCGCCATAACGCCCCGTAAACTCCGTCTTCGCCGTGTCGATCAAAACTCGTGCCAGATTAACTATACCGGACGGACCCGCCTGTCGGGCAAGGCCTATAAGCGCCTCATCACCGCGATGGCGAACCCGCGGGGGCGTGACACGGCGTAGCGCGTTTCGTAAACCTCGTATTACTGAGGTCATACCCTTTGCGTCGAACCTGCACCCTGACCCATCAAGAGACAATCTTCTCTGTCGCCCCGATGATGGACTGGACGGATCGGCATTGCCGCGCCTTCCACCGCGCCCTGACCAAGCGCGCCCGGCTTTACACCGAGATGGTCACCGCCCAGGCGGTCGTGCGGGGGGACGCCAACCGGCTGATCGGGTTTGATCCGGTGGAGCATCCGGTGGCGCTGCAACTGGGCGGCTCGGACCCGGCGCTTTTGGCCCAAGCGGCTGTGATCGGCGAGGGGTTCGGTTATGACGAGATCAACCTCAACGTCGGCTGCCCTTCGGATCGCGTGAAGAGCGGCAGCTTCGGCGCCTGCCTGATGCGCGAGCCCCAACGCGTCGCCGACTGCATGGCGGCTATGGGGGCTGCGGTGGGCATTCCCGTCACCGTCAAGTGCCGCCTCGGGGTGGACGAGCAGGATCCGGAGATCAGCCTCTTCACCCTCGTCGATCTCTGCGCTGAGGCCGGTGTGGACACTTTCATCGTCCATGCCCGAAAGGCTTGGCTCCAGGGGCTAAGCCCCAAGGAGAACCGCACCGTTCCGCCTCTGGATTATGGGCTGGTCCATCGGCTGAAGGCCGCGCGACCTGACCTGCGGATCATCGTCAACGGCGGACTTGAGACCCTCGACCAGGCGATCGGCCAGCTCGATTCGGTCGATGGCGTCATGCTGGGCCGCGCCGCTTATCACACCCCAGGCCTGCTCGGCCGCGTCGATACAGAGGTGTTCGGCGACGCCGGGGCCGAGGTAGGGGCTTTAGAGGCGGTGGAGGCGTATCGTCCGTACATGGCGCGCAAGCTTCAAGAGGGTGCGCCCCTGGCGGCCATGACCCGCCACATGCTCGGTCTGTTCAGCGGCCAACCCGGTGCGCGCAGCTGGCGGCGCATCCTGACGGTGGAGGCGGCGAGGCCGGGCGCAGGCCTGGATGTGATCGACCGCGCCCTGAACGCTGTGGCGTCTGCGCACACCCACGCCGATACCTATCTTATGAAAGCTTTGCCATAACGTCTCGTTAAGTCAAAACAATCAGCGTGGCCCCGTCAGATATATTGACTCTAACGGGGCTTATAAAAAATGGTATTTAAATTTAGGGGCGCCGCCGCTCAGCTTATAATTATAGGAAGCTTGAGCCTTACTGGACAAGCTCTGGCCCAGACCAATTCACCGAGCCCACTGGCGCCGGAAAGATTTGCGGTTGGACTAACCGCTGGGTCAGATGGGATTGGCGGCGATCTGCAATATTCGCTGAACCGCTACCTGGTGCTCCGAGGCCGCGGGACCTGGCTGGAGGCCACCTATACCGGCAACAGCAACAGCCTGCACTATTCGGGCCGGTTCGATCTTTCGGAAGGCGGCGGTTTCGTCGACATTCATCCGTTCGCCAACGCCTTCACCGTGAGCGTCGGGGCGGTTTCAGGGCCAAGGCGCGTGGACCTCAGCGCGTCCTACCGCACAAGCGTCGCCTATCAGGGTCAAACCTTGACGCCCGTACAGCTTGGCACGGTCGGCGGCGCCGCGACCCTGTCGCCCACAGCCCCGTTCGTGGGCCTGGGCTTCGACAACACCTTCACGACGCGGAGCCGTATCGGCTTCAAGTTTCTGGCGGGCGTGGCGTTCAGCCGACAGCTGCAGGTCGAGCTCCATCCCACCAGCGGGCTGGCGACCGTTTATCCGCAGATCATCGAACCGGACCTGATCCAGACCGAACAGGAGATTCGCAAGGACGGCGATATCTTGAGCACCTACCCGCAGGTTTCGGCGGGCCTGACCTTCAAGTTCTAAGGGCGCAGGATCAAGGTCGTCGGCGTGGCTTCGAACTTCGACAGGCGCCCCAGGTAGCTCATACCCAGAAGCGAGGAGCTTAGCCCCGACTTGACCACCATGGCGGCGACGTGGTCGACCGGGGCGCCGGCGACCGAAACCCGCGCCAGTTCAACCGGCGCCGCCCAGGTCTGGCCGGCGGCGGTGTTGACCGCCAAGGTGTAATGCAGCGAGGCGGGATGCAGACCCAAGCGGGCCGCGTCCGACGCTGTCAGCGCCATCGTGGTCGCGCCGGTATCGACCAGGCAATGGATCCAGCGGCCATCGACCTCCGTCGCGGCCCAGTAATGTCCGTCGCGCGACTTGAAGATCGCCGCCGGCGCCGGCGCCAGCGCCATAGGCGCGCTCGTCTGGGCGTTCGCAGAAGCGTCGATGCCGGTATAGCGGGCCATCGCCTTCGCTGTCGCCAGCGACGCCGTGACGGCCACAGCCAATATAATCGCGTGTTTAATCATCTCACTCTATCCAAGTGAGCCAATGGCTCATGTCGCAGTTATGACATAACCACCTTAGCAACCTGTAACTTTTCTAAGCTGAAACCGAACCAAAGCCTGTCTGCGGCGATAATTTTCGTAAATTTAGAGTGAAAATATAAATCTCATAAATAGGATGAATAATTAATTGACCAAAATTAACATAAATACTTCCCTAAAAAAGGCGCCCGACGGATTAAGCTGCCCCTAACACTAAGGACTCCAGGCCGACCGGTGAGGTGGCTAGACTGACCGGCTCCGGCGCCGCTATCTTCGGCCTCATGGACCACACCGGCTTTGACGCGAGCACGTGGCGGACGGTCAAGGTCTTTACCGGTCGCGTCGCCCGGCCGGCCGACGTCGAGGCGGGCATGGCCGTCTTCGCCTTGGACGACACCGACAACGGCCAGGCGTTCGAAGACCCCCTGCCCCAACCCGCCATCTGGTATGACGAGGACGACCAGCACGCGGTGCTGATCGTGCAGGCCGAGGTTCACGACGCCGAAGACGCGGCCGGCGAGGTCGAGCGGCTGGAGGTGCTGGGCCTGCTGCTGCCCAACGGCCAGACCCGCATTGGCTTCACGGAAGATGTGGAGGAAGTCGATGGGGAGGACCCCACTTGGCTGGCCCTGATCGAGCTGGCGCTGACTGGCGAGGATGCGGACGAGGCCGAAGACGACTAAGCTCGCCGAATGGAATGGAACGACGAGGCCTTCGTGCTGTCCGCCCGGACGCACGGGGAGAGTGGGGCGATCGTGGAGGTCCTGACCCGCGAGCATGGTCGCTTCGCCGGCCATGTGGCGGGCGGTGCGTCGCGGCGGATGAAGCCCTTCCTTCAACCCGGCGCGAGGGTGCTGGCCCAGTACCGTGCCCGAACCAGCGATCAGCTCGGCGCCATCCAGCTGGAACCCGTGGGCGAGGGTCCTTCCGCCCTGTTCGACGACCCCTTGGCGCTCAGCGGCCTGTCCGCCGCCGCCGCGGTGGCGCAAGGGGCGCTGCCGGAGCGCGAGCCCCATGGCGGCGCCTTCTTCGCCCTCGACGCGCTGATCGCGGCCCTGGCGGTGGAGGCGATCTGGCCCGCCGTGTTCGTACGCTACGAGGCCGGCCTTCTCGAAGCGCTGGGCTTTGGCCTGGATCTGTCGCGCTGCGCCGCTACGGGCGTCCACGACGACCTGATCTATGTCAGCCCCAAGAGCGGGCGCGCTGTGTCCCGCGCCGCAGGCGAGCCCTATAAAGACCGCCTGCTCCGCCTGCCGCCCTTCATGCTGTCCGCCCAGCAGGGCTTAGCCGCGGGCGACGTCGGAGACGGTCTGACGCTCACCGGCCGGTTCCTGGAACAGTTCGTCTTCGCACCCCTTAATCGGCCGCTCCCGCCGGCGCGAGTGTGGCTGATCGAGCGGTTGGGGGCCGCGGGGCGGCTCTAGGCGAGCTCCAACGCCGCCGGCCGCGCCCAATCGTTCAGGGCGGCTAGCGCGCGGCGGCTGACGAGGGCCTTCTTGGCGCGGCCGCGCTCGGTGGCGCCTAGCCGCTTGCCCTCCGCATCGCGCTTGGGCGCCTCAAGCGGCGGCAAGAGGCCGTAATTGATGTTCATGGGCTGAAACGAGCGGGCGCCGCCGTCCTCGATATGGCCTCCCGTGACGTGGGCGAGCAGAGCGCCCAGCGCTGTTTCGGGCGGTGGCGGCGCGAGGTGCGCGCCAAGGCGCTCTGCGGCGGCGAACCGGCCGGCGAGTAGGCCTATGGCCGCGCTTTCGACATAACCTTCGACGCCGGTGATCTGACCGGCGAAGCGAAGGCGCGGCTCGGCCTTCAGCCGCAAGCGCCGATCCAGCAGCTTCGGGGAGTTGAGGAAGGTGTTGCGGTGCAGGCCGCCGAGCCGCGCGAACTCCGCCCCTTCAAGGCCTGGGATTGTTCGAAACACCTCCACCTGGGCGCCATGCTTCAGCTTGGTCTGGAAGCCGACGAGATTGTAGAGCGTGCCCAGCGCATTGTCCTGGCGCAGTTGCACCACGGCGTAAGGCGGCGGCTCGCCGGGTCGATGGGGATTGGTCAGGCCGACCGGCTTCATCGGTCCGAACCGCAAGGTCTCGCGCCCGCGCTCCGCCATCACCTCGATCGGCAGGCAGCCATCGAAATAGGGCGTGTCCTTTTCCCAGTCCTTGAACTCTCCCTTGGGGCCGTCGATCAGCGCCTGGACGAAGGCGTCGTACTGCGCTCGATCCATAGGGCAGTTGATATAGGCCGCCGCATCCCCGCCGGGACCAGGCTTGTCATAGCGCGACTGGCGCCAGGCGACGCTCATGTCGATGCTGTCGGCGTGGACGATCGGGGCGATGGCGTCGAAGAAGGCGAGCGCGTCTTCTCCCGTCAAGGCCAGGATGGCCTGGGCCAGAGGCTCGCTCGTCAAGGGGCCGGTCGCGACGATCACCTGATCCCAGCCCGGCCCGGAATCCACGGCGGGCAGGCCTGTCACCTCGCCCGCGACCACCGTGATGCGGGGATGGGCGCGCAGCGTCGCGGTGACGGCGTCTGAAAAGCCCTCGCGATCCACCGCCAGCGCGCCCCCGGCCGGCACCTGATGCTCGCCGGCCGCCCGCATGATCAGGGAATCGCAGCGGCGCATCTCCTCGTGCAGCAGGCCCACCGCATTGTGCTCCCAGTCGTCGGACCGGAAGGAGTTGGAGCAGACCAGCTCGGCGAAGCCTGCGCCCTGGTGGGCCGGCGTGGATTTAAGAGGACGCATCTCGTGCAGGATTACCTGCACGCCGGCCTGCGCCAACTGCCACGCGGCTTCCGATCCGGCGAGACCGGCGCCGATGACGTGAACGGGCGCTGTCACGGATCAGATCAGCCCGGCCAGCGGCGAGGAGGGATCGGCGTAGAGCTTTTTCGGCATCCGCCCCGCCAGATAGGCGTCGCGGCCCGCCAGCACCGCGTGTTTCATGGCGCGCGCCATACGGACGGGGTCTTTGGCCTCGGCGATGGCGGTGTTCATCAAGACGCCATCGCAGCCCAGCTCCATGGCCACGGCCGCGTCCGACGCCGTGCCGACGCCTGCGTCCACAATCACGGGGACTTCGGTCTGTTCGATGATCAGCCGGATATTGACCGGGTTCTGAATCCCGAGACCCGACCCGATCGGCGCGCCGAGCGGCATGATGGCCGCGGCGCCGGCGTCTTCCAGCTTGCGGGCGTAGACCGGATCGTCGGAGCAATAGACCATGACCTCGAAGCCTTCCTTCACGAGGAGCTTCAACGACCGCAGCGTCTCCTCCATGTCCGGGTAGAGGTGCTTGGGGTCGCTAAGCACCTCCAGCTTCACCAGATCCCAGCCGCCGGCCTCGCGCGCCAGGCGCAGGGTGCGAACCGCGTCTTCGCCCGTGAAACAGCCGGCCGTGTTGGGCAGATATGTGAAGCGCTGGGGGTCCAGGAAATCGACCAGCATGGGCTGGCTGGGATCCGACAGGTTCACCCGGCGAACCGCCACGGTGACGATCTCCGCCCCTGCCGCCTCGGCCGCCGCCGCGTTCAGAGCGTAATCCTTGTACTTGCCGGTGCCTACGATCAGGCGAGATCGGAAGGTCCGGCCGGCCACCGTCCAGCTGTCGTCGTCTTGGGTTTGCAGCGCTTGAACGGGTGCGTTCATGATCAGCCTCCGCCGATAAAATGGACGATTTCGATGCGGTCGCCCTCGCTTAAAGTGGTCGCTTCGAACTGCGATTTCGGTACGATCTCCAGGTTGCGCTCGACGGCGACCTTGCGGGGATCCAGCCCCAGTTCGCCGACGAGGCGCGCCACGGTCGCTGCGGCGATCTCGCGTGGCTCCCCGTTGATGGTCAGTCGAACGCCCAAAGGCTTTCTCCGTAAAATCCCCCCGCTTGTGACGGTTCGATCTCAACGATACAAGACCGGCTCCCAATTGCTCCGGCTAGCAGATGCCTGAAACCAACCCAAAGCCGATCTATGTGCTGAACGGGCCCAACCTCAACCTTCTGGGCGTGCGGGAGCAGCACATCTACGGAACCGCCACGCTGGATCAGGTGAAGGCGCTGTGCGAAGCGCGCGCGGCGGGTCACGGCTTTGAGATAGTATTTCGCCAGTCCAATCACGAGGGCGAGCTGATCGATTGGGTGCAGGAGGCGCGCACGGGCGCCTCTGCGCTTATTTTGAACCCGGCGGCCTATGGCCATACATCCATCGCCCTGTTTGACGCGTTAAAGAGTCTGGAGGCGCCGATCATCGAGTGTCATCTCTCCAATCCCGCCGCGCGGGAGACGTTTCGCCACAAGAGCTATGTTTCCCTTGTCGCGCGAGGGGTGGTGGCGGGCTTTGGGCCGGCCAGCTATGAACTGGCGATCGACGCGGCCGTCGGCTTGGCCGCGACCTCGTCCGCTTCCGCAGCCTGACCGGCGCGCAACCCTATTTAGGCTTTAGATCAGACCCAAATGCCCGAACCCGAATCCCTTTCAGAGCCGGCGCCTGAGCGCGCCACAGACCGAGCGAAACCGGCGTCGGAAGCTATAGATACGCGCTTGGTGCGCCGCTTGGCCGACATTCTCAAAGACACCGGCTTGACCACCATCGAGGTCGAACGCGGAGACCTCAAGATCCGCGTCGCCCGCGAGGTCACCGTCGCCGCCGCGCCGATGGCGGCCCCCATGGCCGCCCAGATCTTGCCAGCGGCGGTCGCCTCTGCCCCGGCCGCCCCGTCTCCGAGCGCCGAAGCGCCGCCGCCCGTGGCCGCGGCCGGCCCCAAGGGCGACGTCGTCAAATCTCCGATGGTCGGCACCATCTATATGCAGCCCCAGCCGGGCGCGAAGTCCTTCATCCACGTCGGCGACCGAGTCGATGTCGGCCAGACGCTCCTGATCATCGAAGCGATGAAGACGATGAACCCGATCCCGGCGCCCAAGGGCGGGATCGTGACGGCTATCCTGATCGAAGACGGCCAGCCGGTCGAGTACGGCGAACCTCTCGTCGTCATCGACTAAGCCGATGTTCAAAAAGATCCTGATCGCCAATCGGGGCGAGATCGCGCTTCGCATCCATCGCGCCTGCAAGGAGATGGGCATAGCCACGGTCGCGGTGCATTCCGAAGCCGACGCCGCCGCCATGCACGTGCGCTTGGCGGACGAAAGCGTCTGCATCGGCCCGGCGTCGGCGGCCAAGAGCTATCTGAACATCCCCGCCATCATCGCCGCCTGCGAGATTACGGGCGCAGAGGCCGTGCACCCCGGCTATGGCTTCCTGTCCGAAAACGCCCGCTTCGCCGAGATCGTCGGCGCTCACGGCTATACCTTCATCGGGCCTAAGCCCGAGCACATCCGGATCATGGGCGACAAGATCAGCGCCAAGCAGACGGTCAAGGAAGCCGGCATTCCCGTCGTTCCCGGATCGGATGGCGGCGTCTCGACGATCGAGGAGGCCATGGCCGCGGCCGAAAAGATCGGCTTTCCGGTCCTGATCAAGGCCGCCGCCGGCGGCGGCGGACGGGGCATGAAGGTGGCCAAGGACGCCGATGGCTTGGCCGAAGCCGTGGCCACCGCCCAGGCCGAAGCCGCCGCGGCGTTTGGCGACGGCACGGTCTATATGGAGCGCTACCTCCAGCGGCCGCGCCATATCGAAATCCAGGTGATCGCCGACAGCTTCGGCAACGTCTGCCACCTGGGCGAACGCGACTGCTCCCTTCAGCGCCGACACCAGAAGGTGCTGGAGGAAGCCCCCTCCCCCGCGATCCGACCGGCGGAGCGCGCCAAGATCGGCGCCGTGGTGGTCGAGGCTATCCGGCGCATCGGCTATCTGGGCGTGGGCACGATCGAGTTTCTGTATGAGGACGGCGAGTTCTTTTTCATCGAGATGAACACCCGCCTTCAGGTGGAGCATCCCGTCACCGAAGCGGTCACCGGCATCGACCTGGTGCGCGAACAGATTCGGATCGCTGCGGGCCTGCCGCTGTCGTTCAAACAGGCGGACATCGCCTTTGAGGGGCATTCGATCGAGTGCCGCATCAACG
>Ga0116230_10005514_pt1 | contig 12425 bp, 11 predicted proteins | sample S1TSphfallax_3_FD_88678 | JGI IMG/M metagenome (GOLD analysis project Ga0116230, IMG submission 88678) | Host-associated microbial communities from peat moss isolated from Minnesota, USA - S1T2_Fd - Sphagnum fallax MG | ecosystem: Host-associated > Plants > Peat moss > Unclassified | place...
AGCCAGACTATTTAGCGGCCTCCCTGGCGCAGCGGCCACAGCAGGTCCAGCGGACCGCGGCCATGTCCCAGTCCCGGCGCCCGGCGCAACGCCTCTGCGACATACTGCTTCGCTGCACCGACGGCCTCCACCGGCCTGTCGCCCAGCATCAGCCGGCTCAGCAGCGCTGCGGAAAAGGCGCAGCCGGTGCCGTGGGTCGAGCGCGTCGCTACGTGCTCGCCGGCAAAGCGGTGCAGCTCGCCGGAAGGCAGCCGCAGCAGGTCGACCGGCGTTTCCAGCTCACCGCCGGTCACGACCACATGCAGCCGCGGATGCAGTCGGCCCAGCGCCACCGCCGCTGCCTCGGCTTCGGCCAGCGAGGTCACTGGCAGCCCGGTCAGCGCATTCAGTTCGCTCCAGTTGGGTGTAATCCAGCCGACTTGCGGCAACAGTCGCTCGCGTAGCTCAAGCAGGCCATCCGCCGACAGCAGATCGGCCCCGGAACTCGAGCGTAGAACCGGGTCAAGAACGATTGGAATGTTAGGTTTACCGGAAATTTCCGATTTCGTTTGAAGGTATTCGTAAACCGCCTGGACGGTCGCTGCATCGCCGAGCATACCCACCTTGATACCCTCGGCGGGAAGGTCTGCCTCAAGATAGGAAAGTATCTTTGTGAGCACATTTTTCGGTGGAATTTGCACCTCGGCGACGCCCAGGGTCGATTGCACGGTCAAGGCTGTAATGACAGATGTGCCGAAATGTCCGTGAGCCGCAAAGGTCTGCATATCGGCTGAGACCCCAGCGCCGCTGCTAGGGTCATGACCTGCAAGGGTTAAGGCGATGCGCGGAAGCGGGCGCACTTGGGAAAGGGGGTCGGAAAGCCCAGCCTCACGACTCCACCTATCCTGCTGGTTCACGGTAAAACGACAGTACCACAGCGGGCAACGGATTGCAAGTGGACAGCGTCCGAAATCTCGTTTGCTTTGTTTGACTTGGCCCTTGGCCGACGAGACAATTAACCTATGAGTGATCCTACGATGCAAGTCGTCGGAGAGCTGCCAGTCAAACCCGGACGAGCCGGCACATGTGCCAAGCTCGTTCTGGTCACCCTGGGCCTTACAGCCTCCGTCTTTGCAAGTCCTACGGTGAAACGAGAGATCGCAGGTGTGCCCGATGCATCCGCGAAGAAGCACTGGTTTCAAATTGGTAAAGCATCCTGGTACGGCGGCACCTTCAATGGCCGCACGACCGCAAACGGGGAAAAGTACGACATGTACGCCATGACCTGCGCGCATCGTACCCTCCCTCTCGGCACCTGGCTCCGCGTCACCAACCTGAACAACAAGCGGACGGTGTATGTACGGGTCAATGATCGCGGCCCGGTGGCCAAGGTCCTGATCGCCGACCTCTCCCGGGGCGCGGCACAGCGGTTGGGCTTCGATGGCCTGGCCAAGGTCAGCCTGGAGGTGGTTCCCCCCTCCGACCCTGGCCTGATCGAGCAGATCGTCACCGACCATGGGATCGGACCGGTTCCCGCCCGCGACGAGCGGTTGGCGTCCCTGCCCGTTCAGCCCAACTTGAGGCTGCTCCAGGTGGTCCAGGACCGCTAGACCTGGCCGTCAAGAAAACCTGTCGTAAGAGAAATCAGCCTGTCCTGCCCCTGTGCCGGACAGGCTTTTTCTGCGGCTCAGACGAGCCCGTGGCTCACCGGCAGGTCGCTCAGCCGCAGCGCCAGTGACTTCGCCCCGCCGCCGCCTTTGAGGAACTCACCCAGCTCCAGCTGGACCACGTCGAAGCCGGCGTCGAACAGCCGGCCCGCCAGCTCCTGGCTGAGCGTGGAGGTGAACATGGTGCGGCCCAGGTTCCGCGCGCAGCACGCCATGCCGGTCGCATCCCGTTCGGAGACGGCGATCCTCCGGCCAGCAGGATAGGCGCTCTCAATCGCCTCCCGCGAGGGCCCATCGAAGGCGCCTGGGTAGTACAGCAGATAGCCGCCATGGAGCGGACTGAAGCAGGTATCCAGGTGGTAGAAGCGCGGGTCGATCAGCCGCAGCGAGCGCACCGGCACGTGCCACGCCGCTGCAACATGCGGATGGCAGGCGCGGCAGGTGCGAACCCCGTGGGCCGCCCATAGCGCCGTGCCCTGGTCGTTGAAGCATAGGTCGCCCTCGCCCTCGAAGGTGGTCTCGCGCGGGGTCTCCCACAGCAGGAAGCCCTGGCTGCTGAGCCAGCGGCGGAGGTAGCTCGCTTCCGGCCGGCGCCGCGGCGGATGGAAGCTGGAGACCGCGGCGACCCCGTGGTGCACCAGCGCGGCATGCCCGGTGAAGACCATGTCCGGGCAGTCCGGCTCAGGGTGCAGCAGGCGCACCTCGGCCACGCTGCGCAGCAGGTTGTGCAGCCCCTTCCATTGCGCGAAGGCCAGGTCGCGCGAGGAGCGGTGGACGTTGCCGGCCATCCACGGGTTCAGTACGCAGTCCACCTCATACCACTGCGGTGGACACATCAGGAAGGTCGGGCGGGTGAAGTGGGGGGTGGGGGCAAACGGTTGCAGCGGGAGTGGAGCCGGTGGGAGGGATGTTGCCGTGGTGCTCGGTTGCATGATGCGTGGTTCCCTGCTTTCCGTGTGGGAGTCTGCCAGCGCCGGACGACCATCGTCAAGCGGGAGACCGCACATTTGTGGGTGTGCGAGTACCCTAAACGGAACATCCATAGGACGCGCGCGCAAGACAAAAGGTCTGCCATTTTGGCAGACCTTTCATCCTCGGCATGCGCCGAATGGTTCGGTTACAGCTTTTCAAAGAAGTCGCAGGCCGAGCAGGAGATATAGACCCCGCCCGGGACGCCGCGTTCCCTGTCCTTCACCCGCTTCACGATGCGCGTGGGCTTGGAGCACTTCGGGCAGTCCGTGCTCTTCTGTGTATCCATGACCTTCTTACGGTCGCCGGTCTTGGCAATCTTTGCCATTGTGTCGCTCTCCCTGGGGCTGATGTCTGGTTCGCCTGGTTCGTCTGCGCGTGGGCCAATCCAAGCGCGCAACGTCCTTGCTCAATCCTTCTTGCTGAATCCTTGGAGCTGGGCTGAGGGGCTTGGCCAAACAGGGAGGATGCGAGCGCGGGGCGCAGGTCGAACTTCTGTAAGTTTACACGAGTGCGGGCTTCAACGATTGCGGGCGGCTATGAACACACGGCATAGCCGAGTCGGGCGCTGGGCTTAAGGTTTAGGCGGGTTCGCGGGATCGGCAGGAAGGTTGATCTTCCCTGTCGTCGGCGGCGAGTCCATCACCTCGCCCGGCTTGCGCAGCGTGGGCGCTTGCCGGGCGGTGGGGTCGCCCCCGGGTTCGGGCTGAGCATCCCCATTGGCGATGGTGCGCGTCAGCAGCGAGGGTCCAGGGTCGACGTCCATCTCGTTCTTGTCGTGGATCTCCAGCGGCTTGCCCAGCGCGGCGATCTCCAGTCGCACCACATGGCCGTCGCGGAAGCGGACAAACCGGGTCGGCTGCGGAGGTTCGCCGTAGATCCACTCCTCAAGCATAGGGCTGCCGGGGTCGTCCTCGATGGCGTGCTCGCGGTGTTTGCTCCGGGGCTCACCCACGGCTGCGATCACCATGCGCCGGTCCATGCCTACCAGAATGTCGTGGTCCTCCACCGCAGCGCGCACTTTGGGGCTCAGCGTGTTGGCATAGGCCTCGGCGCTGGACTTCGCCTTGAAGTCCACGATCGGGTCCAGCAGCGACTTCACCTCGGCCGCCGTCAGCTCCGGCACACCGCCCTCGAAGACCAGCGTGACCCGGCACCCGGTGGCGATGGGGCCCTGCGGCGCCAGCTGCATGTCGTTGAGCTGGATGTGGCTGAGGAAGCGATGCTTGGCGTACGGCCCACCGTTGAAGTCGATGACGATGCGGTCCGGCTTGAACTGCAGCGAGGAGATCTCGACCCTGTCGCCGGGGGCGGCCGATTCTCCCCTTTCATAGAGCATCTTCTTATACTCATCGTCGCGCGGCGTCATGTTGCCGTTGGCGATCAGCGTCAGTCCCGCACCCAGCGGCAGCTCGCGGTGCGCAAAGCCCTGCTCGGACTCCAGGTTGCGGATCAGGTCGAGGCGTCCGCGGTTGTCCAGCGGCTCCTCGGGGAGCTCAATGTGGGTGGGATGGAACTCGGTCACCGTGTCGGCGGTCGCCGTCTTCACGCCCACCACGAACACCTGCGCTGCCAGGCATGGAGTCGCCATAACCGCAGTACCTACGACGAGAAGTCTCAAGGTGCGGAAGGCCATGGCGTCACCCTCGGTTGGAAGCATTCTCGGCTATTCAGGGATGCTTCGCAACCGGCTTTGCCACGTCATCCCGCGCCATTTTCGTGGCATACCCGATTTGGCTACGGATTGGCTGTGGGTATCGAGGCAGGTTCCACTCGGGCTGCTCGGTTTCCCTTCAGGGCTGTTCGGGAGGAGTCTGCGGCCGTCGCAGCGCGGCCTCAACCTCGGCATGGGTGGAGGCCGCGGCCGGCGTCGTGGGCAGTATCTGCACCAGCGGCGGCGGCGGCGGTGGTGGGCCCACGGCGCTCTCCATCTGGGTATGGGCTGCAGGCGGCGCGATGGTTACAGCATAGCCTTTGGGCTCGATGGGAGCGTGCGTGTAGTTCCAGGCGTACTCCCGCGTGATGCGGTAGAGCACAGGCATCGCCAGCAGCAGAACCGGCACCGCGAGCAGCGACGCCGACGGCCCGTAGCTTCCGCCAGTCAGCCAGTCCGCGCCGCTCACTGAGGTTGAAACAATGCTGCTGAAGGAGGGATAGCCGGCCAACGGCATCCCAAACAGCACGCCGACCGTCGTGTACCAGCCAAAGCGGACTCCCCAACCCAGCCAAAGTCCGTGAGTCCGCAGGTAGCACAGGGAGTAGAACAGGGCGGCGAGAAAGCTGGTCAGGAAGCTGAGACCGGTCGAGTAGGGCAAGGATGCGTTTATGAGCGCAAACAGCAGCGACAAAACAAACACCGCAAGTGAGGTGCCGAAGACGGCGCGAAGCTGCTGGAAGAGGAAGCCGCGAAACGCCACTTCGACCGCCAGGCTGGCGAAGGCGATGGACAGCAAGGTCACGAGGGTCTGGGCAGCCGACCCCGGCGTATTCCCTAGCTGTGGATGCAGGTCTCCGACCAGCATCAGCGGCAGGGCCAGCACCAGGAACAGGCCCCAGCCCAGCGCCGCGCCGCGCAGCCACTCCTGGTGGGCGGAGGGCCGCGGCGGCAGTGCATTCGCTATGCGCATGCTGCCGGTACCATCGGTGAGCCGCTGTAAGGCGGTGAAGCCCAGCAGAAGCAGGCCCAGGAGCACGATCTGCTCTAGCAGCGACTGCACGATTTGCCTGTGCAGGGTACGCGCCAGGCCCGCGGCAAGGGCATCGGCGGCGTGCAGCGAGAACAGTAGCCAGACCGTCCCCAGCAGAGCGGAACCTAGATGGCGTGCGCGCCGGGGAACGATTTGAGGTTGTGGATTTGGCACGACCGGGGCTACTCCTCAATCGGATAACTGGTGGCTCAGGGTCACACGCTGAGGAAGCTCTGGGCGATGTTGCGGAACTTGGTATAGCGCTCCGCCAGCAGCGTTTCGAGCGGCAGCCTCTGAATGGCTTGCAGATGCTGCCGTAGCGCCTCGTCGACCAGTTGCATCGCCAGGGTGGGATCGGTGTGCGTGCCTCCCGGAGGCTCGGCGACTACACCATCGACGGCGCCCAGCTTATGCACGTTGTCCGCCGTATAGCGCAGTGCAGTGGCCGCCTGCTGCTTCTTTGCGGCGTCCTTCCACATGATGGAGGCGCAGCCCTCCGGCGAGATGACCGAGTAGATCGCGTTCTCCAGAATCAGCACACGGTCGGTGACGGCCAGCGCCAACGCACCGCCGGAGCCGCCCTCGCCGGTGATCAGTGAGATGGTCGGCACGCGCAGGCGCGACATCTCCAGGATGTTGCGTGCGATGGCCTCCCCCTGGCCGCGCTCCTCGGCGCCCAGGCCGGGGTTGGCGCCGGCGAGATCGATGAACGTGAAGACCGGCCGGCCGTACTTCTCCGCGAGCTGCATCACGCGCAGCGCCTTGCGGTAACCTTCGGGGTCCGGCGAGCCGAACTTCCGCGCTACGCGCTCCTTGAGGCTGCGGCCCTTCAGGTTGCCGATCACAGCGACGGGCTGCCCGTGGAAGCTGGCCATCCCGGCGGCCATCGCTGCGTCGTCACCGAACTGCCGGTCCCCGTGGATCTCGCTGAAATCGGTAAACAGGGCTTCGATGTAGTCCATCGGGTAGGGTCGCTGCGGATGCCGGGCCAGTTCGGTCTTGACCCAGGCTTCAGGAACGGGCGGTGCGGGAGCGGAGACGGGTTTCTGCTGTGTGTTGTCTGACATCTCGTTACCGCTATCGATTGTACGGGAACTGAGTGGGTGCGCGCGCAGGCTATGCGCCGCGAACCAGTGCGCGCCAACTGCGGTCCTGGCCTTCGCGCAAATAGAGCAACGCGAAGAGCACGGCTGCATAGACGAGCTGCGTCCCTGCCGTCGTCCAATCCTGCTTGAGCGTGACGCCAAACAGGAGGACGAACATCAGCAGAAAGGCCAGCATAAGAGCGGCGCGCGTCCACAGGCCAAGCAATAACAGCGTGCCAAGAAACAGCTCGACGCAAGGGATGGCGTAGCCCGTGGCCAACAGCAGACGCGCTGGCAGTGGAGTCGTCGCCATCGACCGTGCCATGCTCTCGGCAAAACCGCCGAGGTGGGAACCTGTAAAGATACGAGCAAAGCCGTGCATGAAGAAGTCGAGGCCTGTAAACAAGCGCAGCAGGAGGTAGGCGTGTTGCCGTTCGGTGGTGGGTGGCTGCATGAGGCTCATACAAAATTGTGCGCAGAAGGCTTCCGTAGACGTGCGCCACAGGAAAAACTTTTCAAATCACTTAGTCCCTGTAACGCTTTATTGGCGGTTGCCGTTCAATTCAGTGGATGATCTGCACGGCTCCCCTGCCCACCAGCGACTCGACCTGTTCGATGAAGGCCACATCCGCGGCGACGGAGACACCTGCGGGTTCCATGTCGACCGCGAACTGGTCGGGCTCTTCCAGCCGGAGCATCAGCTTGCCTGAGCCTGGGGCGGCCAGGAATATCGCCTGCAGCTTGGCCAGGATCTCCTCGTCCGGGCTGTGCAGCGGCACCTTGATGCGCAGCGCCTCGGGCAGCTTGATCTTGATGTCTTCGAGCGCCTGGATGCTGGAGACGGCGAGCTTGGGGGCGGCGTCTTCCTCACCGCGCAGTGAGCCGCGTACCAGCACCGGCACATCGATCCGCAGCTTCTCGGCGAGCTTTTCATAGGCGGCTGGGAAGGCGATCAGCTCGATTTTGCCCACTGTATCTTCGAGCGCGGCCTGCGCATACATCTCGCCGGAGCGCTTGGACTTCGCCACCTTGAGGCCGGTGATGACGCCGGCGATCTGGATCTCATTGCCTTGCTCGGTCTGTCCGCGGCGAAACTGCTGTGGCTCCGGCTTCATCTCGCAGGCGGTCGCGGTGTCGACGACCTTGAGGTTGCGCAGCTTCTCGCGATACCGGTCCAGAGGATGGCCGGAGACGAAGAAGCCAAGCACCTCCTTCTCGTTCTGCAGCCGGGTGCGCTCATCCCACTCCGGAGCCGGCGGCAGGCTGTCGTCGTTCCGGGCGGTTGTGGCCGCATCGCCGTCGAACATGCCGAACAGACCGCTCTGCCCCGCTGCCGAGTCGCGTTGCGACTTCTGCGCGCGCTCAATCGCCTTGTCCAGTGCCGCCATCACCTGGGAGCGGTTGCCGAAGGCATCCAGAGCGCCGGCCTTGCACAGCGATTCGAGTACACGCTTGTTCATCAGGCGCAGGTCGATGCTCTCGCAGAACTCCCACAGCGAACTGAAGCCGGGCTTGCCTTCGTCCTGTAGCTGTTTACGCGACGACAGAATCGACTCGATAGCATTCTGTCCGACGTTCTTGATCGCCGCCAGACCGAAGCGGATGGACTCGCCGGCGGGCGTGAAGTTGGCCGCGGAGATCTGCACGTCCGGCGGCACGACCGGGATATTCATCTCCCTGCATTCGCCGATGTACTTGACGACGTTCTCGGGCTTCGACGTCTCGGAGGTGAGCAGCGCGGCCATGAACTCCACCGGATAGTGCGTCTTGAGCCATGCCGTGTGATACGCGAGCAAAGAGTACGCGGCCGAGTGCGACTTGTTGAAGCCATAGCCGGCGAACTTGGCCATCTGGTCGAAGATCTCGCCGGCCGCGCCTCTGGGAAACTTGCGCTCCGCCGCGCCGGCGAGGAAGATCTCCCTCTGCTTCTCCATCTCGGCCGCGTCCTTCTTACCCATCGCGCGGCGCAGCAGGTCGGCGCCGCCGAGCGAGTAGCCCCCGATGACGTTCGAGATCTGCATGACCTGCTCCTGATAGACCATCACGCCGAGGGTCTCCTTGAGCAGCGGTTCGAGCTCGGGCAGGGTGTACTCCACTTCCCTTCTGCCCCACTTGCGCTCGACGAAGTCGTCGATCATGCCCATCGGGCCCGGGCGATAGAGCGCATTGAGCGCAGTGAGGTGTTCGATCGAGTTCGGCTTGTAGCGGCGCAACACGTCGCGCATGCCGCCGGACTCAAACTGGAAGACGCCGCTGGTCAGCGCGCGATGGAAGACCTTCTCGAAGGTGGTCTGGTCTTCCAGGTCGATGAGCGCGAGGTCGACGGTCTCACCTCGGTTGCTCTGGATCAGCTTGAGGCAGTCGTCGATGACGGTCAGCGTGGTCAGGCCGAGGAAGTCCATCTTCAGCAACCCCATCTTCTCGACGGCCTTCATGTCGTAGCTGGTGACGATGGCCTCATCCTTGGTCCGCGTGACCGGGACGAGCTCGGTGAGCGGCTGCGGCGCGATGACGACGCCGGCCGCATGGACGCCTGCACCGCGCACGAGACCCTCGAGCCGTTGCGCGGTGTCGATCAGCTCCTTGATCTTCGGGTCGGCCCCATAGGCCTGCGCCAGCGGCGGCGAGTCCTTGAGCGCCTGCTCAATGGTGATGCCGATGGTCGGTGGAATTAGCTTGGCGATGCGGTCGACTTCACCATACGGCATGTCGAGCGCGCGGCCTACGTCCTTGATGGCCGCCTTCGCTGCCATCGTATTGAATGTGATGATCTGCGCGACCTGGTCGGAGCCGTACTTGCGACGGACGTATTCGATGACCTCGCTGCGGCGGTTCATGCAGAAGTCGATATCGATATCCGGCATCGAGACGCGCTCCGGATTCAGGAAGCGCTCAAAGAGCAGATCGTTCTGCAGCGGGTCGATGTCCGTGATGCCCATGACATAGGCGACCAGCGAGCCGGCGGCCGAGCCGCGGCCCGGCCCGACCGGGATGTCATGCTCACGCGCATAGCGGATGAAGTCCCAGACGATGAGGAAGTAGCCGGGAAACTTCATCTGCTTGATACAGTCGATCTCGCGGTTCAGCCGCGCCTCATACTCGGCGAGAGACTTGCGCAGTTTGCCGGTCTCTTCCAGATGCCGGATGGCCGACTCGCGGCGGCGACGCCAGCCCTCGCGGCACACCTGCTCGAAATAACTGTCGACGGTCTCGCCGGCGGGCACATCGAACTCCGGGAACGGATTGGCGACGGCCTTGAGCTTCAGGTCGCAGCGCTCGGCGAACTGCATGGTGCGGGTGCATACCTGGGGCGCATGCGCGAACAGGCGATGCATCTCCTCGGCCGATTTGATATAGAACTCCTGGGTATCGAACCGGAACCGCTTGGGGTCGTTCATCGAGCCGGCGGTCTGCACGCAGAGCAGCACCTCGTGGGCGCGGGAGTCGTCGGAGGCGATGTAGTGGGCATCGTTGGTGGCGATGAGCGGGATGTCGAGGTCTTTTTCAAGGCGGAACATCGCCTCTGTGACAGACTTGTCGGGCTCGAGGCCGTGGTCCTGGATCTCAAGGAAGAAGTTGCCGCGGCCGAACAGGGTCTCGAAGTCGCCGGCGGTCTTCTTCGCGGTGTCGTAGTCGCCTTTCATCAGGTGCTCGGAGACCTCGCCGGCGAGGCAGCCGGAGAAGCCGATGAGGCCTTCGCTGTGGCGGGCCAGAAATGCCTTGCTCACGCGCGGCTTGCGGTAGAAGCCATGCAACGCGGCCTCGCTGGTGAGCCGGACGAGATTGCGGTAGCCGGCCTCATTCTCCGCGAGCACGAGCAGATGGTTGTACTTGTCGCCCTCGGGCGCGGCGCGGTGGTCCTCGTTCTTGCAGATATAGAGCTCACAGCCGAGGATGGGCTTGAGGTCCTTCTTCTTCATCGCGTCGAAGAAGTGCACCGCGCCGAAGATGTTGCCGTGGTCGGTCATGGCGGCCGAGGTCTGGCCCAGCTTGGCCAGGTGCGCGGCCAGCTTGTCCACATCGCAGGCGCCGTCGAGCAGCGAGTAGTCCGTGTGGAGGTGGAGGTGCGTGAACTCAGCGGCCATGATGTGAGTTTAGGTCTATTAGCCTTGCGGAAAACTTGTTTTCCGGTGGCATCTCCCTTCGACACTCAAGAAGCAACGCAGATTCCCTTCGGGAATGACAAACCTAGAGCAACACTACGCGACGAGTTGCTTCACGAGCTTCACATAGAGCTCTACACACTCCAGCAACTCCTGCTTGGCGATCTTTTCGTCCGGCGTGTGCGCGACGTGGATGGAGCCCGGCCCGAGCAGAAACGGCTCGCCCCAGGCGGTGAGCGAGGGGATATCCGTGGTGTACTTGGCGACCATCGTGTCGAAGCCGGGCAGAGCGCGCATCTGCACGAACGGCAGCTCTAGCGAGAAGTCGACCTCGCACAGGCCGGAGCAGGCCTGCTCGATGGCCTCGCGAATAGGTGCGGCAGGCCCGACCAGTCGGATGAGCATGTGGGCCTCGGCTTTATCGGCGATGACGTTGGGCGCGCGGCCGCCTTGCAGCAGGCCGACGTTCAGGGTGGTGTCGCCGATGCCTTTGACGATGGGCAGCTGCAGCGCCTGGACGGCGTGCAGTGCGGCCAGCAGCTTGTCGATCGCGGAGTCGCCCAGCTCAGGGTAAGCGGAGTGGGCGGCGCGGCCGTGAGCGTAGAGCTCGACGCGCAGGCAGCCCTTGCTGGCCACGGCGAGCCGGTTGTCGGTGGGCTCGCCGTTGATGAGGAAGCGTGAGCCTACGGGATGCGCGTTGGCGACCTTGGCGCCGGCGGAGTCGCGCTCCTCGCCGACCACGAAGAGCAGCGCGACCCGCACGCCGGCGGCGTGGAGCTGCTCGGCGGCGGCGACCTGCGCCGCAATGATCCCCTTGGCATCGCAGGCGCCGCGGCCGTAGAGGAACCGTTCGTCCTCGCGGCTGGGGCCGAGAAACGGTGGGACCGTGTCCATGTGCGTGGAGAGCGTGACATCAGGCGCGGTGCCCTGCCCTGCCGGTGTGGCATAGATGTTGAATCGCGGCGACTGCGTGCCGTCGGGGCGCAGCGCGCCGGGGGTGCGTGCAGGGTCGGGCGGCGGCACCGGCTGGCGGGTCACCTCCCAGCCCATGGAGCCGAGGTAGCTGTGCAGGAACTCGCCCGCGGGCGCCTCGTGGTAGGTGGTCGATTCGATATCGACGAGCTGCCTGGTGAGTTGGATGGGATCGACGGGCATTGGGCTAAGCATACCCGAGGCCGGTTTCAGGGTCTGCGTATGCAGGCATGCTTAGACTGGAAGGATGAGTCAGGGTCAGGATGAGGCGTTTGTCTCCAAAGTAGTGACAGTGGACGATCTGCACGGGCCAGCGGGCCGGCTGGAAGCTGTGCTCAATACCGGCCGCGAGGATGCGCGCTTCGCCGTGGTCGTGGCGCACCCGCACCCGCCCAGCGGCGGCACCATGCACAACAAGGTGGTGTACCACGCGGCCAAGGCCTTCTCCAGCGTTGGTCTACCGGTGCTGCGGTTCAACTTTCGCGGGACCGGGCTGAGCGAAGGCGAGCATGACGAGGGCCGCGGCGAGGTGGACGATGTACACGCGGCGGTGGACTGGCTGAGCGCAAAGTTCGCGCGGCCGGTGCTGTTTGCGGGGTTCTCGTTCGGCTCAGCGGTGGGGCTGGTGGCCTGCTGCGGAGACCCGCGGGTGGCCGGGCTGGTGGGCCTGGGGCTGCCGGTGCGCGCGGCCGGGCGGGACTACACCTACGGCTTTCTGCCTGGCTGTGGCACGGTGCCAAAGCTGTTTATCAGTGGCGACCAGGATGAGTTCAGCCCCCGCGGCGTGCTGGAGGCGGTGCTGGTGCAGGCGGCCGAGCCCAAGCGGATCGTATGGATCGAGGGCGCGGACCACTTTTTTGCGGGAACGGCTCAGTCGCCGGCTTCGAAACTCGCGGGGATGAGCGCGGCGATCCGGCTCTGGCTGCGGGAGGCGTTCGGGCTGTAGCGAAGCGAGGGAGCGGC
>Ga0116230_10005515_pt1 | contig 12425 bp, 6 predicted proteins | sample S1TSphfallax_3_FD_88678 | JGI IMG/M metagenome (GOLD analysis project Ga0116230, IMG submission 88678) | Host-associated microbial communities from peat moss isolated from Minnesota, USA - S1T2_Fd - Sphagnum fallax MG | ecosystem: Host-associated > Plants > Peat moss > Unclassified | place: USA...
AATAGTATAACTATTCACACGTAAGCGCTCAAACTGGACACCAGTTAAATATTATTGCAATAATATTTAACTGGTGTCCAGTTTGAGCGCTTACGTGTGAATAGTTATACTATTCCTTCATTTTGGGCAAAATAATATATATATTCCTATTCCTGGAGAGTTATGCAATAAATAAATTTTTATTATTTTATACGCTGAATATATTATAATAGCAGGTTTAATTATTTTCACAACATTTGAACCATTATTCTGGGAAAAAGTGTAAATTATATATATTTTTTCTATATTGATAAATTTTCTATTATTTTAACTACCTATTAACAATCAATATATATTCACTTTATATATAAAAAAATGTATACATTTTTTTGTATACGAGAATATATACATTCTTTCGTAAAAGATATATACTGTATATATACAATATATCTTTAATGTATAGGCCTATTCATTCTACCCTGGATGAATAAAATATTCGTTTTATTCATCCAGGGTAATGAATATTACCTTGTAGATAATATTTAGTGTATAATACAGGCACATTAGCACTTATTGCTAGAATAAGTGCTATTTATTATATTTCACCAATAAATTGTAATTATTGGTGAATTTTGGTTTTTTAGCCTTTATCTTCTTACTCATCCAAATAATTACAGGATTAGTTCTAGCCTTTTTCTACAATCCCGATATAATATATACATATGCTTCCATTATGTATATAAATAATGAGGTTTATTATGGCTGACTGTCAGAAGTTTACATATGAATGGGTCATCTTTTTCTCTCGCATAGTATATGTACACATATTTAGAAATATTTATTATGGATCTTTTCCCTATCCAAGACAATTACTATGATTTCAGGAATAATTATGTATGCTTTAATGTGTAGTATAGCTTTTTCAGGATATGTACTCCCATGAGGGCAATGAGTTTTTGAGGTGCTATTGTTATGACTAGTTCAATAACAGCTATCCCTTCATAGGTAATGATATAACTTATTTATTATGAGGAGGGTTTTCATGCAAAGTGTAACATTACAACGGTTTTTATTCCTACATTTCCTGCTAACATTGATTCTACTATTTATGAGTATAATACATATATGTGTTTACATGAAATAGGTTCTAATAATCCCCTCGGATTCCTTCTATTCCGGATAATATTCCATTCATGCCTTATTACATACTAAAGATTTGATAGGTCTATTACTTATATATATACATATATATATATAGTATTTGAAAGTCCAGATTTATTTGCACATGCAGATAATTATATTATCGCAAATATATTGATAACGCCTGCACATATAGTTCCTGATGATATTTTCTTTTTTTCCACGCTCTATTAAGATGTGTGGCGAGTAAATTGGTAGGAACTTTATCAATATTATTAGTTTCTTTTCATTAGCAATAATGCCTTTTCTGAATAAATATTCACTAATTAGAAGTAATTTTTTTAAACCTTTTAGTGCTTTCTCCTTCCGAGTTTTTGCTCAATCTGTATACTATTAGGTTGAATTGGTGGTCTTCCTGTTCAAGAACCTTATTTCTTCTATAGTTTCAATTCGCTATCATATTCTTCTTCTTCCCCATTGTCATATTCCCATACTTGAATAAAATTGATAATATAATTTATACGATTTATTCAAAAATTATTCAAATATTATGCTCGGACAATTATAATTATGTGAGTAATTAATCTTTCCACAATAATTGGGAAATATTTATTTGATAAAACCAATTATGGAATGGGAATATATTTTCAGACGTTTGTTTAAAAACTCATCAACTCTTCCATAAAACAATTCCCTAGTTATTTATATGTTATTGATAATATATATATTATCAATAAAAGTAATTTTATTATTTATATATACATTATCAATATATTATGATTAAAATATATTCCTTTTTTATACCACTATTATTATCAATAGCCTTTCTAACACTTTTGGAGAGAAAGTATTAGGTGGAATACAACGCAGAAGAGGACCTAATTTGATAGGATATATGGTTTATTACAACCAATTTCTGATGGTATTAAACTTTTTGGGAAGGAACTATAATTCCTAATTTTTCCAATATATTTATTTTCACATTAGCGCCGGTTTTATTCTTCCCCCCCAGTCTATTAAGTTGAACTGTTATTCCATTCGATGCGATGATAGTTATTGTGGATATAGAATTAGGAATATTTTATATATTCGCTTTGTCTTCTCTCTCACTCATGGAATAATAATGTCTGGTTGGGCTAGTAATTCTAAATATGCTTTTTCAGGTAGTATGAGAACAGTGCTCAATCAATAAGTTATGAAATTTCAATAGGGTTATTAATAATACCCATTTTATCATTCACAGATCTGCAAATATATCAATAATTGTGAATTTCAACGGGAAATTTTCTTCATTTTCACCTTTCTACCTTCGTTCATATTATTCCTCATATCATTCTAGCCGAAACTAATAGAATACCTTTTGATCTAGCTGAAGCTGAATCTGAATTAGTTCCTGTTATAATATTGAATATTCTGCCATAGTTTCGTCTTTTTCTTCCTGGGGGAATATAGTAATATTATATTAATGTCAAGTTTATTAGTATGTTTATTCTTAGGTGGTTTTTACCTATTTACAATACTCATATTTTGACACAAATACCTGGTTGATTTTGATCTCGTTCAAATTAATTGCAATCTTATTCCTGTTTATATGAATAAGAGCATCATTGCCTAGATATAGATATGATCAGTCAATGTTTTCAGGATGAAATTAATTTTACCTTTATCCCTATCAATTTTATCACATTCTTTCATCACTATATATTATTCTCGGCATAGAATATGTATTTAGAGTAGAGATAATATATATTTTATAGAATGAATTTGAATATATTATTAGGAATATTTTAATAAATAGTATAAATAGGATGATATTTTAGTTATATAGCTATTTACTTATTCCTTCCTAAATTAATAAATCGTGAATTTAATAAATTCATTCATGATTACTTGATTTTATAAAATAAGGCATTTCTTATTCATCCGTACAATTAAAATAATTAATTCATTAATAACCCATATAATTAAAACAATTAATTTATTATCCATCCATATAGATGAAATAATTAATGGAATAAAATCTGATTTTATTCTAGCAAATGATCCATATAATGCACATTTTGTTGATCCAATAACAGAATATGCATATTATTTAATCTTTATCCATCATTATTCTTTTGATTCATGATAATAATATTATCACTAGTAACATGATCTCTATCTTATATCCCGCGAGAAATAATTTCACGAAATATAATCTTAGCTTATATTTAAATCTGTATTTATGCGTAAGAAAATTATCCAAGATAGGCTTTTTGCCCTATGCGATGTATTCCATGTTATTAGACATACTCTGATTTCTTTAAGCAAAAATATTTTAGTTTATATCATTACACATAATAATTTTTTCACTATGTAATATATCCCTTTTATTCGTCAATCCTGAAGAAAGCAAAAATTGATATGTTAATGATCTATATCGTGTTAAAAAGGCTAGAACGGAATATCCTATTTTTAGAATAAAACATTTGATTAGATTGAAAAATAACCAATTAAGATATAATTATGAAAATTTGCGTAAATTTTTCGATTAATTAAAAAGAGAAAATTTAAAGTAATCCTCTAATTGGTTCTAATAAATATTTATAGGAATTTTATCGTATATGAAAAGAAATTATTCATTATACTGTTATGATCATACATTGAATATAATAAATGAAAACCAAATTCATGAATATTAGGAGGTTTTAATACATATTCAAACAATTTATTATTTCATAATAATAAATTTGATTATTATTATAATTTAATAAGTTTTTAGCTAATTTAAAATTCAATCATAGTTTTCTACCCGATTCTGTTGAGCTTTTTTTCCCACCTTAATAGTATTATTATTACTTTTTCCGCAATATTTCTACTATATCTATCAGAAATGATGAACATCCACGTGTAACTATTAAAATTTTAGTCATCAATGATTTTGATCATATCAATTTAATAGTTGATACTTCAATAACGATTATTACCATGGTTTGTATGATATGATTCTTAACTTCAATGAGATTAAGAATTTTTATTTCAAAGAATATGTTGCTCATCATGTATGGCATAATCTTATGAACAAGTCAGATCTTATAAAAGATAAGCTACTTGTTCACGAATATATTCATTCTGTGTTTGATAATATCCGAAATTTAATAGAGCATAATGGCGCTCAAAATTTGTTAAAATATTGATGATATAGGGAGCTTGCTCATATTCCTCCGATTACCTGCAAATTCCCTATGATAGAATCGGAAAGGCACGGGGAAAAGTTTTATAAATCATTGGGGTTATTCATGGATGGAATCATGCTCATTAATCACTGGAAGAAAGTTCAATTGGAAACTTTCGAGAATATATTTCCGAGAATAACTTCTGAGATCGAAACAGTGGGGTATAATATTATCTTTCAAATAGGGTTGAAAACTCTACAGAAAGTTTACTCCATGCAAAGTTTTATTACGAAGTGATAAAATTAGTTAATGGTTATTTCGAAAAATTATCGGATGATTTTATATTTCCTGAAATAATAGGAGAAAATCCATTTATTTTAAACCTGCGTAAAAATGTACGATTGTATCAAAATGATATTAAACTTAACATACATTGGAAAAATTAATTTCTGATCTCAATCATATGGATCATTAAATAATCCATTTGTTCACTCGATTATGATAGTAGATTAGTAGCGGCGTGAGATTTATCGTGAGGGAAAAGCGTTTATTGGAATGTGACAATCCTGTTTTGCACCTATAGGAGTACCTATTAGATTTCTAACAACATCTTTAGACGTTTTACATTCTTGATCAATTCCAGCTGTGGTATAAAAATGGATGCTGTTCCTGGTCGATTGAATGAATTAGTAGTTGTTATAGAGGCTCCGGGAATTTTTTTCGGTCAATGTTCCGAATTATGTGGATATAATCATGGTTTATGCCCATTAAATTAATAGCTGTACCCATTAATGTATTTGTTTAAACTATTATTCTACGTAAGTAATATGATGATTAATAATTTTATATTTTCGATAAAATTATTATTATCAACAATCCATAATGAATGGAAAAATCTCTTGAATATTTATTCCCGAATCCTAGAAACGGTTTTAATGATTAATGTGATAGAAAACAATTTCTTATCGCAAAATCAGTTTTGTTATATTAATGGATCAGGAAATAAATCTAATGGTGATCGAACTGGAAATGCTAATTCGGGAAAAAAATATTCAAAATATTTTAGATTTGATCGATGGGTTAAGAAAAAACCAATAGATTATGTTATATTCGATCATATAAAATTAACATTCGAAATTTTTCATAAAATACCGAAAGAAAGTTTCTTGAAAAATTCCAAATTTTTCAAGAAACTTCATTATTTATGTAGGTTTACTTTCATAAATAAATTAGATCTGCTTATGCATCAACATAAGGTGCGTATGTCTAAAATGTTTCATAAGATAATATGTGAGGAAAAATATCGTAGATTGAATTATAGTTTATACAATGTTTTATTCATAAAGCCTAGAATGTTTAGACGTAAATATCCCAGGTCTTCAATGATTAGGGATATTATCAAATGGTATAGATATAGGTGTGAAAAAATGAAATACGATTCAATATATGCAATTAATTATATATGAGCTTGATTTTTAAACATGGATTTATTCCATAAAATTACATTTCTTCTAGCTATGGGAGTTTTGTTTGAAGCCTTAGTCTGGTATCCTTGAGAAGCCTACAAGGAAACAAACGGTTTTAATGAATTTGAAGAATTCTTAAACTGGGTTAGAGAACAGCAAAAGCCAAAACGGAATAAAAATATTCCTCTTACTATAGAAGAACGTATAGCTAAAAGGGAAGTCGATGCGTTCAAGGCCAAACGTATAAAAATACAGAATTATCTGCTAGTGGAGGAAGAATTATTCAATTTTTATCCTACGCCTGAAGAAGTCGAAAAAGCAAAACAGAAAGTATATGCAGATATTTTGAGATATAAAAAAGATTTTGATCTTTATAAGGATGAGGAAAATCTAACTTTTGCGAATAAATCTGAGGAATTTGAAGCATTTATATCATATGCTCGTAAAAAGTTGCTTGAGGAACATAAGGCTGAAGTGAAAAGGAAAGAAGAGGAAGAGGAAAAAGATAGAGAACGTAGATGGAAATTTAATCCTAAGGATAGATATAACTAATCAGGATAAATTATTTATATTGTTCATATATTGTAGTTAAGGTATAGAATAAATAATTTTTTAATCTATCAAAAAATTATTTTAATCTTGGATAAAAGAATAATTTATGGGGTATAAAAAATTGGGAGTATATATAAGTTTTAATAATTTATTATAGATCAAAGATTTATCATTAGAGTGATGAATGGAGGGAATAAATCGTATTAGTAAGGGAGAATGAATATATTATAATCAATTGGACCAATTATGGAATATTTCAATGGAAGATTAAGATATAATGAATTTATCGAAATTAGATCGAATGATATTATTTATAAAATTGAAATATATTTACTATATTTCAATTTTGTTTTACCAAACAAATTTTTCTACCTTGTTTTGCTATCATGAACGATTGAGTATAGCCGGTAATTGTAGAATTTGTTTAGTACAGGTAGGTTCCAAATTAATGGTTTCTTGTGCATGCCCTTGTTAGAAAATATGATAATATATACGGATAATAAACGTGTACGTTTTGCACGACAAAATGTTTAAAATTCTTATCAGTAAATCATCCATTAGATTGTCCTATTTGTGATCAAGGCGGTGATGCGATTTACAAGATATTTCAATAGTTTTTGGATCGTATAGAGATTATAATTTGATATTACCAAAACGTTCGGTTACTAATCTGGATTGTTGCGGTCCTTTTGTTAAAACGATCATGACTAGATGTATACACTGTACACGTTGTGTAAGATTTTTTCACGAATTATAGGTAATTTCGATCTAGGAGTTTTAGGTCGTGGGTTATATACAGAATAGGTACTTATGTGGAAGTTTTTTTCGACCATGAATTATCTGCAAATATTATAGATTTATGCCCTGTGGGAGCATTATTACCAATGGTTAATGCTTTCACGGCACGTTCTCGAGAATTAACCCCCATAGAAGTATTGATGTTTTAGATTCTTTAGCATCTTCAATACGAGTGGATATTTCGAATAATAGAATTATTAGGATATTACCATGTTTGGATGAGGATGTGAATGAAGAATGAATTACGAATAAACACGATTTTTTTACGATTCGATAATATTCAACGATCGAATATTCCATGACTTAAAATATATAATATTATATTAATGTTAGTTGAATATTTATTTAGAATATTTATTAGATTTTATATTCATTAATGCTTATACTCTTTGGAAGTAAGAACAGGTAATTTTACCGATTTAGAAACAGCATTTCTATAAAATCTTTTTTCAATAGTTTCGGTTGTTCCAATATTAACCCACATTTTTATGGATTCGGGTATGATTTTAGAGCAATTTTTTATCAAATGATACACTTTTTACTTAGAATCACTCGATATTTTCCCGAATATAGCAATTAATTTACGCTATGAAGCTCCTTCAATATGTACTAGATCACGCAGACGTTTCTCTCAAATAATATTCTCGGTTATTCTTCCGGATTGTCGATAGATTATTTAACCATTCCTATAATAAATATAGGAATAGTCTAAATCATTTGTATTTATTCCTGGAAGGAAATATTATTTTTTACGTAATTTCTTTTCTACAGATATTATAGAAAATAATTTAAATCTTTTAAATATTAATTATAATATAGTTAATATTTAAAAATATTTTTAGGTTCATCCACATTGATTAGAGTAGATGGTGATTCTATTTATAAAGTTTATCTACTTGAGGAAATTTTTCGGGATTATGAATATTAAGACAAGTATTATTTCGACTTTTTTAGGATATATTTCTATACATGAAGTAGGATGTTTAATGAATCAAAATTTTTACAATTATATGATTTTAAAGTTGATTGAAAAATTTCATTCCTATATGGAATAGATGAGATATATCCTGTCGAGAGAGATAATATTTTCCGAATTTATCAAGGACCTTTTTAAATCATTTACCACGGTTTGATATTTTCCCACCAATCACTACTCCCATTGAACGAATTTCTAGTTATTCCAATTTAGAAGGACGTTTTCGTAAAACTAAAAAATAATTAATTCATATATGTATTCTTTCACAGATTTAGAAATTCTACAAGCCTTAACTATTTCGAAACGATTTAGAATATATTATAATTTTTCATTATGTTATAGTTTTTACAATACTTTAAATTTTTCCATAATGTCATTAATTATTTTGTATATATTCTCCCGATATAGTTAATTATAACAATTATTTGTATAAAATAACTTTTATTCCTAATAATTATTTATCTTCGATGTGGAAATATATAATCCCTATCTACAAATGTTAAATTATTATTCAAATATAGTTTTTTGTAATTCCATCTATTCTACATCAGTAATGAATTATTATTTGATGATTTATATAGTAAAAATTCTAGGTTTTATCCCTTGCTGCTAAAAAAATACATTTTCGAATTTTTCTCTTTATAGAGTTTAATATAGTAAATATATGTCTAGAAGGAAAAAACACTTACGAGAGGAGAAGAAAAAGAGGAAGTTTTTAGACTTCTTCTAAACTTATTAAATAAGTTTAAAAATTTTTCCATAAGATTTATCTCCAAATTCAAGGTCTTTGTCATATCCAAAACCTTGTACTATAAGGATAAGTTGGTTCAATACATTAAAAATTCATTTTATTCCCTGTGTAGAAAATTAACATTGTGGAATATTATAAAATTAATTTTTAAAATTTTCTTCTGATATATAGCTATAAACCTTTTCATCATGAATGGAATGATTTGGTTTAAATAAAAAAATTTAGTCGCTTCGAATTATTACAGCAATATATTCAGTATGAATTGTTTCATACCATGGATAGAATGTTACGATTGTATAGAATAATGATATAAATATAACTTATAGTGAGTTAATACACTATGTTTTATTCACCCCTGGGTAATATCCTGTAAGATAATAAACATGTGATTATCCTATGTAACAATAGACCTTGATAATAATTTCAAATTTGTGCACAAATTTGAAATTATTGTGATAAGGATACGAATGATTCTAGACTGTTTAGGAATCTTCACCATCATTCATTCCTGATCCATAATGAAATATTATATTTAAATCTTTTTCTTCTCAATAATCATTCAGGAAAAGAGATTTAGACGATATCAATCGTATTATTGTAGATAGAGAAGGTATAAATCCATTCAATCGTATATTTTAATCATTCTATTACCATTTATCAATGTTATATTATCACTCTTTTCGGTAGATATTTTGGTAAAAAGGGCTGCATGTTATATGTACAATTTGTATTCTCGCATCCTTTACCATTTCATTGTTAATATTCCATGAAATTGGGTTAATCAAACAATAGTCTCACTTAATCTGATCAATTTTATAAAGATTCAAAATATTATTATTAATATTGGATTTTTGTATGATAGTTTAACGAGTATTATGTTAATAATAATAACTTTATCTCTTTTTTCGTCCATTTATATTCCTTCGGATATATGTTCCATGATCCTTTCTTCATTAGATTCATTCGTTATTTGTCACTTTTTACCCGTTCTATGATTTTTTAGTCATTAGTGATAATTTTGTAACATGTTTATTGGATGAGAAGGTGTAGGTTATGTCCATATTTACTCATTAGTTTTTGATATACACGTATTCTAGCGAATAAAGCAGCTGTTAAAGCATGTTGATGAATAGAATTGCTGATATTTTTCTAATATTTTCCACTATCATTATACTATCCACTTATAATATAACCGAATATGTTATAATTTTTGAGTTATTCTCCTCGAAATAACATCACAACAAATTTATCATTAATAGGTTTATTGATGATAAATTTGTTGTAATAAGCCTTTTATTATTAATAGGTGCTGTAGGTAAATCAGCTCAATGGGATTACACACGTGACTCCCTGATGCTATGGAAGGTCCTACACCTGTTAGTGCTCTATTACATGCAGCTACTATGGTAACAGCTGGTATTTTTCAATATTAAGATGTTCATATTTATTCACCAATATTGATAATATATTATTATTGATAGTATTTATAGGAGTTTTACAGCATTTTCCTCCGCATTATTAGTATTTTTCAATATGATGTTAAAAAAATAATAGCATATTCCACTTGTAGTCAATTAGGATATATGTTTTTAGCATCAGGTTTTCTCCACATGATATAGCCATATTTCATTTATTCAATCACGCTTTTTTTAAAGCATTATTATTCCTAAGTGCAGGTTCTATAATCCATTCTCTAATGGATGAACAAGATTTAAGACGTATGGGAAATTTAATATTTTTTTTCCCATTACGTATATATCTATTGTGATAGGGTCTTTAGCTATTATAGGTTTTCCCTTTACAACAGGTTTCTATTCTAAGATTTTTTACCCGAATCTTTACTAACTAGATATCTTATAGATTCTATACATATATATGTAATTGTAATAACAGCTGCTTTTCTAACAGTCTTTCACCCAATGAGGTTAGTATTATTCGTATTCTATCCTGATATTAATACCATCGTATAATTACGATGAAACAAACTATAAAATATTCATATGAATATTTTATAGTTTATTCTCTTTATCCTTATTATCAATAATCGTAGGATTTTTATCCAACGATTTATTCACAGGATTTGGGTCATATTTTCGGAATAAATCATTATATTCAATAAATCCACAAATTTGTTCTATAGAACAAGTTTTATTCACCCCCTCATATTGAATTTACCAACAATTATTATTTCCTAGGAGGATTTTCATGTTTTATATTTATCATTATTCTATCAATCTTATGATTGATAATAAGTATAAATTATTATTAGGATTTTTCAATAATGCTTATGCTCTAATACTATTTATAATATTATTTTCATAAAATATTTGGAATATTTTATGAAAATAATAAATTTTTAGATAAAGGATTTATAGAATATTTAGGACCTTATGGTTTGTATAAATCATCGTATAATATTAATATCGTAAACATTCAAAATATATTATTAATAATATATTTTGAATGTTTACGATATTAATATTATTCGTAATAATATTAATATTTTATCAAATAATTATAATATTGATATAATCAATTTATATTAATATTCATAATATTAATAATTTATGAAAATTATTACTCTAATAACGATGGTAAGAATGGAATATGAACAAATTCATCATAACATTTATCAGAAAATAATTACATTGGTAAGGAATGGAGTAATTATCTATAATATAGTGAATTATCTAATCCTCATTTGGATGATATTCTTGCGAATGAGTTGGATAATGAATATTTGAATATTCATGAAGATATTGATATGAATAATTATTCTATCTTTGAAATATGGGATATGTCATTTCTTCACGTGATGGAATAATTACAACAGATGTTTACTTTATGTCACATATGGAGAATTAGTTTATTTATTCTCGTCAGGAAATTAATTCCCGGATTAGTTCTAAATCTTGAATATTCAACAGTTGATATTATATTCTGGACAATGATTTAGATATTTTACCTGGTGATCTTGTTATAGGTCACTAGAATTATTATCTATACCGTTTCTGAAAAATTGTTAGGACATGTATTGATTCATTAGGTCGTACGTGGATAATCCTATTATAGCCGATATTAATGTATTGACTCAGCCATTTACGAAAATTTAGAGTGGAAGCTAAAGCACCTTCTATAATTGCACGTACATCTGTTAATAAACCATTGGAAACGGGATTAAAGTTATAGATAGTTTAGTCCCTATTGGTCATGGACAAAGAGAATTAATTATAGGTGATTCAAAAACGGGTAAAACATCAATAGCAATTGACAGTATATTGAATCAAAAGGTACAGATACTATTTGTATTCATGTTGCAATAGGACAAAAAAGATCTTCTGTTGCTCGTATTGTTAGAATATTACAACTAAATGAATGTATGGATTTTACAATAATCGTTTCTGCCACAGCCGCAGATTCTGCAGCTGCTCAATATATAGCGCCTTATGCAGTTGTACTATTGGGGAATTTTTCATGGGTAGGGGATTAAATGTTTTATTGTATACGACGATTTGAGCAAACATGCTGTTGCTATCGACAATTATCATTATTATTACGCAGGCCTCCAGGGCGTGAAGGATATCCAGGAGATGTTTTTACCTTCATTC
>Ga0116230_10005516_pt1 | contig 12423 bp, 7 predicted proteins | sample S1TSphfallax_3_FD_88678 | JGI IMG/M metagenome (GOLD analysis project Ga0116230, IMG submission 88678) | Host-associated microbial communities from peat moss isolated from Minnesota, USA - S1T2_Fd - Sphagnum fallax MG | ecosystem: Host-associated > Plants > Peat moss > Unclassified | place: USA...
AGTCCTAAAGCTACAAGACCCTCGAAGTTGACATAAAATGATTTTGATTTTGACCATGCACCAATTGGCCAATACATATGGCATCCAACATCCTTGATGCTCGAAGTTGATATGGGGTCAAGACTAGTCATTGTGGTAGTTTCCATGAACCATCTTTGGCCACCTATTCAAGATTCATCCACACATTGAATTATTTGAGGAAAAGGCCAACTAATCAATCAACAATTACTTTTTTAGATGAACAAAATCATGAACAACCACACACCAATAATGGCATTTTGGATATTAAGGGACAACATCAACCAGATGAATTGTAACAAAAATTTTGGGGTGAATTATCATCACAACCTTGTGTGGGACAAACATTTTAGAGATGAAGGAGGGACATGATGATGATGATGATGATGATACCAACATTCCTGATTAGGCAATTAAGGCCCCGAATGACAATGACTATTGTGAACCTTGACCCAAAAATCCAAATCCTGCTAGTAATCATCCTCCTAGGTCATGAATCACAAAGGCTTCACAATCTTAGATTGTTTAAAGGCACCAAAAATTTAGGCATTTGACGTTTTGCAATACTTGCACACAAGTTGAACTTGATATGCAAATCCACATGGTGGTCTAAACATATCTTTTTCCAACTATATGTTTTTATATTAATAAAGTTACAACCATTTGCTTTAGGACCCTATTTGGAAATTGATGTATCCCATATAAGACAATTTCATTTCTAGAATTCAAATTCCAAACTTTCAATTTTTAGGGCATTTTGAATGAAATGCCCCCATATATATGCCTCACCCTAATTCTATGTTCTATTACCTCATCTACTTTCCTCAACATTATTGCCATGTTATTAATTAGCATGATTTCTTAGCCCAATGGGCTTCCCTTTCAAAATTGTGTCCAACCTAGGAAGATTATCCAATTCATCAAGCATTGCAACTATGTGAGGAGATATTGCAATTAACAATATGAAGGTAGCATCATTTAGGTTCAAATGTGGCCACTCATTAGTCTCCTCTAATGTCAAGTTGGTTTGGTCTTCAGGGTAAGATTATTTGGGGTGAACTTTTGCCCAATCTCCTCCCCCATCATGTTGTACCAAACATGCTTTAAATTAAGACCATATTCAAACTTGTTTGCTTTTGGGTAATATTACCCCTGAAATAATTGATAACCAATGGTGTTGTGTATCATTTGCTAATAGGTGTAACAATTTGAATCATGTCTATGCGGTATTTTCTTCACCACCTTTACCACAATGCCTTTTGCAAATTCTTTCCTTAATAGTTTAGACTTTGGGACAATTGACTTGCCATACACAATCGGGTATAAACTCTTTAACCCTATCCTACACCTTTTCATCATGGACATTTGCAAAGGAATACCCACTTCTTCCTTTGACTGGGCCAAACACCTAGGTGTTGACAAGGTAGAATAAACAAAACAAAAAAAAGCCTTAAATCCAATTTAAAAATGGAATAGTTTTTTATATGGACACATGAAAGTAGATTCAAAATATTTTTAAATATAAATATAAAACCATAGGGCCCTACATGTAGTTTATGGGAAGTTGGATACAAAATTTGATAACTTTGGTATCATAAAAGTAGGTTGAAAGTATGTTTCAAACTAACTGGGTCAAAATGGTGTTCAAACCTACTTCATATCAAAATTTTAATATATTATGATTATAACATTCATAATTTGAAAAAATATAAGTATTTTTTATGGCTTCATTAAGTTGGAATTTTTTTAAAGTCAATATTTCATCTACATGTAGCCCATTTTGTAATATTAAACATTTTGTGTGATTAGAAATTATTTTTAAAATTCTATTTAATTCTACTTTGAAGATGGGGTTTTTCAACATTTTAAACATAAAATGAAAGATTATTATCATGTTAATTGTTGAAAAAAAAATATGCTTTCAATACATTAAATTTTTTTCATGGCTACATGTAATTGTTTTTGACTAGGAGCAGTGAGCCGTCTACTTTACCTTGCTTGCACCCACCTAAACCATTTCAATTTCCAACACATGTCAATCTTCAACCTATCAGGGTTAATACCTTCATGTGGCAATTTGTGCACATCCTTAAATTCATTGAAAGGACAAGCAATACAGGGAGGCTTCTTCAACAATTGGTTGATAGTGCTATCAATTTCTTCAATTGACTTATTGACTTTGTCCATAAAGGTATTTTTTTGTTTCATCATGACTTAATGCATTCTCCTTATTAGATTTGTTGGATTTTAGAGGTCTTGGTATCTTTTTCACGATGTTATTAGATCCATTCCAACAACCCAAAACAATAGTCAAAGTTAAATACATATAACTCCCAACAAGTGGGACACTTCTATTATTTTACAATAGTAGAGTCAATACCTTGAACATCAACACCCATGGCAACCATAAGTAAATCCTTCAAAGTAACCTAATGAGACAAAAAAAGATACCCCTAGATTGTTATGTACCACTCTCATTCGCTTTAGCAATACTTATGGTTCAAGTAGCGGGATGCCCAATCTTACAATTGTCCAATTACTATAATATTCTTCAAGTAAACTTAAATCAAAATTGACCAACCTTGAGCCTTGGGTGTGGAACTAGCTAGTTTACAAAAATTCTAAAAGAATTAAATTAAATTAAAAGAATAAAGGTACCTCCAAGGTATGCTATGTCAAGATTACAAGTGGTAGAATGTACACATCATGCACTACTTTAAGTGCCACCTTAAACCCAATTATCCTCACAAATGCCAACAAATGCCAACCAATATTCACCAATTTTTTGTTGCCAAGAAAAAACACACAAGTATTGGTGCAATGTAATTATGACTTTAATGCAACAAGTAAAGCTCCTTCTACTTAAAACACCACTAATAGTAATAAACATCAACCACATTAGTTTGAAATACAAAGGTGTTTATATCAACATTCATTTGTTGTTGTCAATATATGATTCATCTAGAAAATTGCCCATCAAAAAATTGACCCATACCCACAAGAACACCAATACTACATCATTGTAGCACAAATTATAGGTACATTATCAATAAGTCATTTTGGCAAACGAAAATAATTTAGGCTAGAGCTTACCAAGTTTAAAGATGATACATTGCTTCATCTCATACTAGGGAGGTGAGGATTTTATGTAATTTGATGACTTCAAACCACTACAAGTCATGATGGCTGGAGCAAGCCATATTCTAATTCTCCATTGACAGGTCCCCAAGTTTATTGGCCGGTTGTAGACCATGACACCATTAAAGTCATTAACTTTGCAAACATAATAAAAATGGGGTTATGGGGATTTAGAAATGGATGTTCAAAGGTTCATGTGCATAAGAAAAAAATTGTATACAAAGAGTTTAGGTTTTGGAAGTTGACTAGAATGCACAAAGGAAAAACAAAACATCAAATTGGTGTAGGTACTATAAGTTGTGTTGTTGAAGCATATGTAATTCTCATTGATCTTACTTAACTGCGTATTATAATTTAATTGATTTTGTGATCCATGTTTGAGTCTATTTTTTGGTGGTTTTCAATGGTTGTTTTTATTTTTTTAATTTAATGTTAAACACATTTGTTGTTGCCATAACACTATGAACCTAGATTCTACAACAATTTTTTTTTTACATTGCCAAATCTTGAAATCATGGAAAAGATAAGTGTAGGAACATTCAAGTTGAACAAGAAAGTTGCATACTCAGGAACCATGGGATATTGTGCTAATGCCCAATCATTGTGGATCTAGTGTAAGTCATTATGGCAAACTTAGCAGAATATGATCTTGAACTTCACATCTTGTAGACATGTTGCTCTACAAGCCATAAAACCCAAGATCAAACTCAAAACCCCATTAACTTGACCTTTTCTATGATTATTGCACCTAAATTCAATAATTACACCCAATCATAATCTATATATCACTATAATTTCCAAGGCATTCAAATATGGGGCTAATTTGAATTTGCAAGCTTTTAATCTAGAAGAAAAATTACAATCTTTAAAAATAGTAGAAAAATTATATTATCGTCATGAAAGCAAATGGACAATGTTGAATTCTCTTTTCAAGCATTAGAAAACTTGGAAGCTTGTTCTCAAAGACTTGCAAGTCAAATCAAATCTATCACCTTTAGTGTGGTAGCAGGATCAAAACATAATTAGAGTGAAATGGGGGTGGGTAATTCCCTAATTCAAATTCACCAAGGTGGATTTAGATGGCTTAGATGTAGATTTTTTTTAGTCACTTTTTGCAATTTGCCATAAGTTTTGACTCTTTCCCCAACAACCACCAAATCCAAGGGGATATTGGGGAAGGTTTTTTATCGCCAATTTTTATGCCACTACACTTTAATGATGACTTTGATTTGGATGGATTAGGTGTAGTAAACCTTTAAAAATGAACTATGTTTAAACTAGTTAGTTGTTTAATGATATAAGCATGCACAACCCCATTCACTTCCAAATGAGTTTGGCCACTAAACATTGCACTGCCACTAGTTTTTTCTTTTATAGTTTTTTTTGGTGGTGTGAAAAAAACCTCATCTTCACTCCCAACCTTTCCCTCCCAAGCCAACTTCTCATCGACATGTCTTGCCTTGCTCAAGGTCTCCCATGCAACATTGCTAACATGTTTCAAAGAACTTGACCTAGGCACACTAGCCCTTCAACAATTAGATATTACTTTCCTAAACCTCAAATTATGCAAATAAATTGCATGATTGAATTGGTTGAACACAAAACCTAGAAAAAAAAACTCTTAAATGCATAATTCAACTTCTAGTTTATGGATGTACTTACCTCAGGAAGAACAAAGATATCAATATCAACAATTGTCAAACTTGAAAATGGATGTGGCCATTTTCAAACATGAATCCCAAAATTTAGTCATCCATAGCCCTCCAATGCACAAAATTCAATCCTCATTTTTAGCTTGCAAAAAAAACTTAAGCACAAAAGACAACATTTTAGTAGAACAAGAAGGCATTGAACACATAGTTCAGAAACATTGCTCTTAATGAGAATTATTTGTTCACACATGTTGTTCTTGGATCTTTAGATAGAAGTCACTAAATTGTCTCACTAAGAGTTATTGCAAGTTAACCTATCAATTTGCGCCTCTAACCACAAATCCTCCTTCTATTTTTATGTAGCTTGTTGTGCTTTTTGATACAAACCCCAAAGACCCACCTAAGCTTGAAAAAGAAAAGTTGAAGTAAAAACACCACCATTTCAAAAAAATGAATGTGTTTCTGGAACAATTCTAGGTCAGTGACTACAAGAAATAGTTGAAAAACAAGTAGAACCTCAAGTTGGAGACAAACATAAAACAAAGGTCCTCAAGCTACTAACATTAAAAAAAAACTCACCTAGATAGAGAATGAAAAAGAAAAAAAAAACTTTTAGAAACTCCCAAATTTGAAAGCATTGATTCCCAAAGGCAAGTTGGAGCTGTGATTTCTGAAAACATCAAGTGAAAAGAAATGCAATCTCAATCTTGAAATAAAATGCAAAATAGAAATGTAAAACAAATGAACATAAAATGAAAAAAAAAACTTAATAATTATTATTCACAAATGAATATTTGAACCTTCTTCCTCTCCATCGTGCTGCAAAAATGCATAGTGTATTTTGCCCTTGAAACGTGCAACATCATCTGTGCGACCACCCCTAAAACCTATTAGCTACAATCAAAGCCCAATTGAAAATCTTCGCATCTTTGAAAATAAACTAGAAACCTAGAAGTTGTCAAAAAATTAAACTCAAGCGAATGTGCTTGAGCCCACCTCAATGACCTATGAGTGAATTAGACTTCACAAACCTACTCTGGTCTAAAACACAAACCCCACTGCTATGAATATTGGTGCCAAATTCAAATATGAATGTATTTAGTCCTAGAAAAACATACTTCTAATAGTTTTAGGATTGTCTCACTTTTGGTGAAAATTGGTTCACTCGTAATGTGCTTTTACCCTGAATGTTAATGCAGAACTCACATTATAATCCATATGTTCACTTTAAAAGTCCATTACTATATGATTGGTGTATGTTTATTGAATGTCACCTTTTAATAAATATTTTTATTCAAGTTGGCAATCTTAATCCATAAATATTTTTGTTAAATTGATGATTTTATAATGCATTTGTGGCATTCAAATAAAATACACTCTACAAAAAGTCCATAAGGATGCAAAAAGTGAACCATTGTAGCATGCATCTATTCAATTATATTTTTGCATGTTGAACTATTTGAATTTCCATAATTCTTCTTAAGATATTTTTTAATGTAAATGGCAAGGCCAGGTGTGACACACCTTTGTTTTCAATTGGGGGGACTCATATTTTACCCAAACTCCATTATACATTTTTTTATTGCAATTTTTTTTTGAAATTTTATAATATTTTTTAATTTTCCAATCTTTTTTGACCAAAAACAACTTTGAAACAACCAAAAAACATTGCACAAAAACATTTGGACAACCTTTGTTCTCCATCACTAAAAAGGTCATTATCTAACGACCGATCAAGGTGACAACCGAAGAGAATGCCAATCCAAAATGGTTGTTAGCGATGGGAAAGTTGCAACTGAAAACTCGACAATGAAAAATGCGGTGACCGAAAAAGCTAGTAATTGAAATTTAGCGATTGGAAATGTGGCAACCAAAAGTTGTGGTGATCAAAAGTTAGTGATTGAAAATGTGGCAATTGAAGCTAGCAACCAAAACCTATGGTGATCCAAAATGTGTTGCAATCAAAATTTGTGGCAACCAAATTCCTGTAACAATTTAAATTTGTGGTGGGGTGCAAACAGATACTATGAACCAACATGATTATTTTAGAAAAGGACTACATGTCATTTTCCCCCAAAAACTTTTTTCATACGAATGAATATTAATTTGGATTTTTTTTTTTTGCAACTTGTTATAATAAATGCTTATAGTTGTCAAAATATAGACATTTTTTTTGTTCATCATTTTTGAATAAATATGAGTTTTTGAAAGTGTCCTAATTTTTTGTAAATTCAATGTTTTGTCTTTAAAAATGACAATAATTTCAAATCACAATCATTTTATTTATTTATACATTATTATGTTTTCTTGTATAATAAACTATAACTTTTTTTAACACATCATCTACATTTTACCCCATTTATATATGGTAAAGGACTTTTGAAGTTTTAAAATTCTAAGTTAGTTTGAGAAAATTCTTTGAATTTTTAAAGTTTTCAAATTCCACATATTTGAAGGTATGGGTGTTTTTTTAATGTGGTTAATAGGTCTTTATCCTCTTTATTTTTTTCCCATCAAATGTGTTTTTATTATATGAGTCCTTTTGATAGTCCTTTGCAAAATTGACTCCTATTTTATGCCATAGGTGTTCATTTCTAGAGGTCCTAGATCAAAACTTAAACTAAAATTCATCAAATGGATTTTTGGTTTGAATTCCTTAAAATTGATATGAAAGAAAAAAACTTACTTGCCATGATTTCCATGGCTTTAGATGGAAAAAAAATAAAATTATCCAAATTTGATTATTTTTCTTTGTGGTTCGACACCCTTTTTGGCTTGTTGGATTGTGATTACACTTGGTGACTAAATCCTTGTGATGAACAAAAATCTTGTAATCAAATTCTTGTGGTGATCAAATTTTTGGCAATTGAATTCCTCAAGTGATTGAAAGGTATTTCAATCATCATAGGGTTTATGATAACCCAAACAAGTCCAATTTTGGTCATTCATAAGCCTATCCTAGGTACCCCAAGTTGGCCCTTGACCTAGGTTGACTTTAGGCTAACCTAAACTGAACCTATATTAATGTGACACAAAGGGTGTGTATGTGTCCAAATGCATTTGTTGTGTTGTGGCAACCAGATGAACATGGTGAAAACCCTAGTTTGGACATTGGTTGCAAACTAAGTCTACAATTGTGACACCCAAATATAAAAAAACCAAATTTGGAGATATAAACAAATGCACACACAATTAATTATACCCTACAATTAAATCTCCAATTGGAACACAAGAAACCATTATTGCCTTATTGTGGCCAACCCAAGATAAGAACCCCAACTCACCTACTTTAATATGACTTTATTTAGTTGAAGAAATAAAAAATATCCCAGCCCCAACTATAAAAGAAAAGAAAAGAAAAAGAGTGGAAATATAAAATTTCATGTGTTTTGTGTGGTAATGTGCTAGTGCAAGCAAGGTTTTACATTTCAGCTCTCACCATCCAATAACCATCCAATTCCATAACTACAACTTGTCTAAACTAATTATGAGAAAATAATAAATAATTTTTGTTGTGATTGGTCTAAAGATGTCACAAGGATAAAAGACATTTATAACTACTTAAGAATACACCTACAATATTGAAATAAAAGTATAGTCCTCAAACAATAAAGAATGCAAGAAAATACTTCTTTTAATTTTGATGTTTTAAGACATTTTGGTAGATACATTCTTACCTATCATAGATTTTAATCATGATTTCATCATACTCAAAATTTCAGAAAGTTGATATGTTAAATTCAAATTGGGTGGATCTTTTTTCGAATTTTTTTGGTAAAAGCGAAAACATATTGATGATGGGTTTTGGCACACAATGTTTAAGATTTATTCAAAGTTTATGGCTTCAAATGGTCCATCTTTGTATGTGTGTTTGAATGTTGTAATTCAAAAAATTATTTATTCAATACCTTTATTTTTTAAAACATGAAAAGGCACAATAACATGTTCCTTTTCATCAACTACCTTCCTTCCTAATAACTACCACACTTTTTCCCCCTAGCCACCTAGCCTTTTCATGCTATATAATAAAAACAATATTGAGATTGACATAAATAATGATGAACTATTGGAAACCATATGGGAACATATGAAGGAAATAAAAAGGGGGGAGGGCAAGGGGAATATTATTAAATTGATAAACCTCCATCTCCTTTATAGTTATTCTTGCCTCTTTTTCACATTTTCAAAGTGAAGTTTATATTAAAATAATTTGACTATTAGAATACATTCCATGAATCTAAAGCTTTTTCCTTGACCATAGGGTTTTAGTCAAAGGTGCAAAAATGATCAAGCCTAAAGATTTTAAAATGTGCACAAGAGTTGGACAAAATTTTTAGAAGTTGTTCAAAATTATTCAAAGGATAAAAGGTTGCAAACATAAAACAAAATGGACAAGGTAAAGCATAAGGTTGTATCATTGAAGAAATTGTAGGTAAAGGGTGGATACATCATTTGGTAACTTCACATCACATCATCTAAGGAATATTTTTGAGCACTTTCCTATGTACATTTATGAATGCAAAATGAACAATGGTGAATTAATTTTATCCATTATGGATCGAAAGGGCATGAAGGAGCAAATGTGAATGCATGTAATGAGTTTGGTAATGATCCGATGAAAATGCACATTGCCAAAATGTGTTTTTCATGACTAAGACATTTTGTGACTATGTCCTAATTGAGTCATGTAGTCATATGTCCTTAGTCATATACCTTTAGTCATCTTTGTGACTACATTGTGAATGCATTATGATTACATGACTACAATTGCAATGTGACTACATGACTAACATACCTAGGTTAGTAACTTACTTAGGTATTGACTATTAACTACCTACTAGCTACTAAGGTACCTATGAAACAAATATTTAGTAGGTAATATTTATTACTTACATTCTAAGTAGTTACTAGGTAGGTACCTATTATTTACATGGTTATTATGTAACTAATAGGTTGTTGGTACCTAACTTTATGTACCTATTATTTAGGTAGTTATTATGTTCTACTAGGTTATAACTACCTACCTAGTAATAATATGTATGTACATACTACCTAGTAGCCACCTTGGTGTATAACATAATAGCTAGTAGGTAATAATTACCTAGTAATTATGTAGGAACCTATTACCTACTACCTAGGTGGTTATTAGGTACTTACATATTACTTAGCTAATAGCTATTAGCTAGGTTACAAGCACCTACCTAATTACTTGTTAACTACTAGTAGTAGCTACCTAGGTAAGTATGTACCTTGGCACATACTTACCTACCCTAGGTATGTATTAATTATTTACCCACCTTGGTACATATTACTTACTAAGTAGGTACCTACTTTAGGTAGGTGGAAAAACCTACCAAAGTGCCTATTAAGTTAATAGGTAGGTTAGATGTTATTCAATAGGTACCTTAATTAAGCTAGACATTTTGGTAAGTAAGTTAGAAAACAATTGTTTATAATATTATGGTGACACCTTTATTATGTTAAAAAATGTTGTGCAATGGTTAAAGATCTCATCTTTCAATGTGGAGGTGAAAGGTTCAAATCCTCACAATTGCAACCTAATCCTATAAAGCTAACTAAGCTAGGTTAGGTTGTTAGCTTAGCTTAAATACATAACTTAACTTAGGTTGTTAGTTAGGTTAGAATAAGTTCCTAAATAGCTTGTGTTTTTAACATGTAGGCTAAGTTTTTAACCTAGCAAACTTTAGGCTTACCTAGCCTAGGTTAGTAGGCTAATTTTTAGTTATTTATTGATGTCTTTCATGATTATACTTGCAAAAATCATGGTCGTAAAAAACACTGCCCTTCATAACTATAATTGAAAAAGACATTTTAAATACGACATTTCTTAGTCATGGATGTCTAGAACAATTGGCAACTCAATCATAAATGGAGTCATGGATAGGGGATTTTGGTGTTGTGATCTGTTTGAAACACAAAACAAGAATGAAGGTTGATTGTAAAATTAAAGATATTAAAATTGTGTTTTTATCATGTACATTGTGACTATGATGGATAATTTTATCATGAGTTTTTAAATTTTTGGGCATGCACATATTTTCTTTTCTTTTTTTGTGGTTTGCACCCACTTAAGGAGTTACATAACAAGTGATGTTCATTTCATTATGTGTGTATTATGTGAAATGAAAATAAATAAATCAATGAACAAAAAATAGAAAGATTTAATATTTTCATCAATGTTTTTCCATGTGTTGTTTTTGGTTTAAAAAACATTTTAATATGTGTTTTGATAACTTAATTAAGTTTTTTTGCATCACATTATTACTATATAGAAAAAGTCATATGATATGAACCCATTTATATTGTATAACCATGTTTTCAATGACATGGGTATCTCTTTCAAAAGAAAAAAGAAAAAAACCTAAACATTTAAAACCTATGTATTTCTCAAATTATTTAAACCAAATGAATAAATAAATAAATAAATTTTTAATATTAAATAATACAAAAAAAGGTCAATAAATGGATGATCAAATATTGCAAATAATGGATGAAAAGATATATTTTTGAAATTCACATTTGACATTTTTTTGTCACATAAAATCAATCTTCGACAAAATTGAATAAACTCATTCTAAACATCAAATACATTAATATAATGAGAGGTGACATTTAACAATCTTTTAATATGAGCTCCACAATGACATGAGGTTGGACATTTTATTTCACCCCTTCTTACCACCCTCTTTTTAAAATGGATAAACAATTTTTTTCTCAATTAATCATTTATTTTGTAATCAATTAAAAAAAAATCCCTAGTTTTTTTTTAATTATTGGGGGCCCAATTCTTCCCCCTTCCTAATTAGCCCAAAAATCTTTATGAATAAATAAATAAAAATGTTAATTAATGTTAACCTAAGGTACTTTCATCGAAATTTTCTCCTCATTCAATTTTAAATTCCATGTTTAACATTTCACACCCATCACTATTACAAAATGCATCCTAATTCATTTTGGGTTTCACTAGATTTTGAGTGAATTTGGACATTTTTACCTAATGAAATTGTTTAACCCCTAGTGAACGGGGACTAGTTGTTATGGACAATAAATTGTTTCACTAGTACTTAGTGAAATAAGGTTACTTTCAAATGAAATACAAACTTACCAAACCATTCATTTGCTAGTTAATTAACTAACCATCATGGAAATCAATTTAAATTTAATTATTTAATATATAATATTATTGATACTTTCATGATTTTGTAACCTATTATTTATTAACACGTGTCATTACCTAGCCTAGGTAGGTAGGTAGGCCACGTAACTAATCTAGGCACATATTATAAAAATTCAATAGAAGAATATTCAGTAAACATACTATTGTTGACCACACACAACACCATTCACGAGGTTTGATCCTTTGACCTTTGGAATGGAGGTAAACACCTTTACCATTAAGCCACCCCGCTTGTTATGATAATATGTTACATTACATTTTATTTATCAAATATTTCATTTAAAACATTACAAAAATTCATATCTCATTGAAATTTTGTTCAAATGAAATGATTCAAGTTTATTTTTAAAAAAAATTCAATAATGTACATGATTACATTTATTTCCTTTGAAAGTTTAAAATCATTTGAACAAAAAA
>Ga0116230_10005517_pt1 | contig 12422 bp, 9 predicted proteins | sample S1TSphfallax_3_FD_88678 | JGI IMG/M metagenome (GOLD analysis project Ga0116230, IMG submission 88678) | Host-associated microbial communities from peat moss isolated from Minnesota, USA - S1T2_Fd - Sphagnum fallax MG | ecosystem: Host-associated > Plants > Peat moss > Unclassified | place: USA...
AACAACAACAACAACAAATCAAGTGTTGAACTACTAGCTGCTGCTGCTACTACTACTTGGCTTATAGTGAAACGAAAAGCTGAAGTTTGAGAAGAACAAAAGCAACGACAGCAAGCAACATGGACAACAAGAAACAATGAGCAACAAATGGAGATGAAAGAGGAGATGGAATGGTGTTCAGGGTTTTGGTTTGGGTGGAAGAGAGAAAGAGAGGGAGTTTATTATACATGCTTAATAGTACAAAGTACAAACACTGCAGGTAGTGGTAGTAGTAGCAGTAGGCAAGCGTGCAAGCAGACAAAGAGGCTCCAGTGCAATTGGGGGCAGAAGTAAAGGAAGCAAGGATGGAAAAAAGGGGAAAAGAAGGAAGGTTGTGGTGTGGGTTTTTAAAAAATTCACGTAAGTTAAGAATCCAATAAGTTTGGATAAAAGAATTGTTGATCTGCATCAAGTAAAGGTGCATTCACACTTGGTGTTAAGCACTTTAGTGTTGAATCTCATAACGTCATGTTAGTCATTTAGAAACATACGTACCATGAGAATTTCAAGTTATGTTAATATTTACCATTAAACTATCATCCCTTTAACAATTCAAGGTAAGTTAACATTCATTTAACATTAAGTTATCACATATTTAACATTACATGTCACCTAAGATGCCATCTAGGTTTTCAATTAACACTGGTTAACATCAAGTGTGAATGCATCATAAGTATGTTCAGGCCATTACACTTATCAAGTTATGCTATGTCCCCCACAAGTTCATGCCCCTTCCATTATTAGCTTAGGTCAAAAAATAATGAAGAAACAGAAATTTTCACCCCCTTTGAACAGTACAAATTAGGGTTTATATGGTTGTTGCACTTAGACATGAAGAAAAAAGAAACATTTGCATGTTTCCCAGAAACAAAGTATTTTCATTTAAAAAAAACAATTAATGTTGGAAGGTGTATAAGTTTTTCAAGACGGTTTTGTTCTGAGAGAGAGGGTGGAGGGGGTGTTGGATTTTGTTGTTTTCAGTTTGTTCTCACCAAGTTCTCACTTTGTGTTATAAGTTGACGATGAGTTCCTAACATGTTCCCCAATTTCTCATTCTATTCCCCAACATTCCTAATAGAATCTCCTTGTCCCATATGCTTTGCCCAATGTTGTCCTCTTGAAACCTGTTCAATATTAATTAAATTTTTAAAAAAGTGTTGAATTTATTAGGAATTACTTCTTTGAAATGTCAAAATTTGAGGAAATTACAAGGGAGGGAAAAATACAAGAATTGCTTCAAGCCAGTCCACCACTGGGAGTAGGTATTCAATAATTGGCAACATTTTCCTATCCTATAGTTCGGTGGAACATTATTTCTCCCCATTAAAAAAAAAAAAAACATTGCGAAAGATCTCATTATGTTAGAGGGTCAGAGTCACAAGGACCTACCCATGAAACTGCCTATTAACAAAAAGGGTATCAAAATAGTTAAATATGGGCGAACTTTGGGTTTAAAAAAAAAATAGGAAATGTGCAAAGAAGAAAGAAAGAGAGAGCCGGCCCCTCCCGCCCCCCCCCCCGCCCCCATTTCTGAAAGATCAGTCCTGCTCAATCCTGGGAGCATCAGGTGAAGAAAGGTTCTTTAGGGCCACTTTCGATGAGGGTCCAATGAAATAGAGCAATCCTATTGGATAAGGGCCATAAATTGGACCCACAGCCTTCAGATCAGGGTCCATCCAAGACCCAAATGTGACAAATTGAGGCTAAACCTATATGGCACCATTTTGGAGGGAAATCAACTTGGTTTGAACCAACACAAAAAAAAAAAGAAAAAAAGTTTAAAAATGAGAGCTCACGATTTTAAAGAACCAAGATGCAAGCTAGGGTCCAACTCAAGGATTCGATTTACTTCAAATGAGTCCAAATTGGTTCCTAAGAATTTGAACCCTGGACCCCATCTAAAGTAAGCCTAAGGGTTGCACTCACTTAGCTTCAAGCCACATAAATTTGTTTTTTCTCTTCTACCCCACTCCCTTGCTGTCAACTATTTATTTTCCCTACTAGGTATATTTTAGTTATCCACCAGAGTTTTCAACTCTAACACTCTTCTTGGCATCTAGTGGTTTTGCCGCTTAGTGGGTTGGTTATCTTTACATAACTATGTTGTGTGGGTCATTTTGGGTGTGTTATTATAATGATAATTCTTATTATTACTATTGTTATTGGCTTTTTGCCTGAATGGGAGAGACTCCAATGAATGATGTAAGTAGTTTTCATTTGGTCCCACACCTCAAGGAATGTTCACTAACTGTTGCAATGAACTGTGACAAGTTCATCATATTTTGGGAACTTCACGGAACATTTCTTATCTTGACCATTGTTGTGAGTTCCGACATTGTCTCAAGGGGAGAAGCCATCATGTGATGATGATCCACCCCTCCCTTGTGATTATTGTCGGATTTCACAACCAATTTGGGCATATTGTCGATTCAACTTTGTTGTTTTGTTTCATTTCTGTCTCAATTATAAAAGCCAAGTGCCATTGAATCACCTTTAGGTAAGTACATACAAAGTACTGATTTTGTGTCTTGCTTTTTTACTGCAATTTCTCACTTGACTTTTGTGGGTTTTTCCTTGGCTAGTCAACAATACCTGAGTGATTTCAGGAAGCCTCCTGTTGTTGGCAGTTGTTGTTGGCCATATGGCCCCAGTAACACCATCGTCTTTCTGCCAACCACTGAGCCAATAGGCCACATATATGATGTGGTTGTTGTAGGGAGGAGGAGGAAGAAGAAGAAGAAGAAAGTGGGCATTTTAAAGTTCATCTATACCCTTCTACATCCTTGCAAGCTAAGTTAGCCTAATTCCAACTAATGTAATTTAGTTTTGTGTAAGTAATTCAGGCATTAACACATATTTCAGCTCATATATCTTCCACTCACAAATTAGCACATAAAATTAGAATCTAAGCCACTGGAAGAAAAGAAAAAAGACACTTCATTTGAAAAGTGTATAATAGATTTATCCATAGTGTACCCATTATAGGGAGTTCTGGTCATGTCTTTGGTCTGTTCCTAGGAATATAAATAAGGCTATGGCTTTCATTTTGACATTTCCCCTTTCTAACCATTGCTAGGAAAATCTAATTACCTAACTTCTCTTAAGCATTTGAGGACCATGTACCCACAAGATTATTGTTGAATGTTGCATTTGCATAGTCATCATCAATCCCAATGCCTTGAGCTACCAGCTTTATGATAGCTTTGATTAAACAAAAAATATTGCAATGCTTTGAGGCTAATGAACTGGTGAAAAGCTCTGCAAAAAGATTGAAAAGTATGGATTTAACATTAAACAAGGAAAGATTAGTACTTCTCCCAAATCAAAGGACCACACAAGTTGGTGAAGACAGCAACTTGTGGCCCACCCAAAAGCTTTTGGCTTGAGTTATCAACTTTACGATAGCTTGATTAAATAATAATATTGTGATCCTTTGAGGCTAATGAACTAGTAAAAGTGCTGCAAAAAGATTGAAAAGTAAGGATTAAACATTAAACAAGGAAAGATTAGTACCCTTCCAAACCAGAGGACAAAAGTTGTTGGTCTACCCAAAGCTGTTGCCTCGTTAACACACCTGCACTTCACCTCAATGAACCCAGTTGCCACAAGTTACAACTCCTCAAAATATGGGCTACTGATTGTTGCATGTTGAAGGTTTAATAATAATGCTCTGTCAACAAGGTTTACAATATGCAACATGGGTAACATTAGTAGGGTGAAGGCAAAGAAAATTTCCAATTCTTTGTATAATATGAGAACACAAAATACAAAATTGCCTGAAGTATATCATTACAAAGTTATAGCACTTGGTGCAAACGGAAAAATATTCTTACAAAGAAAGAAGGACAAGGGTTCATCAATTTCAGAATTATGAAATGTGGGTAGAAATGACAACCTAAAGTGACTGCCATGTAGTAACAGTCTCAAGAAGCTCTCTAAGGCAATATTCACATAGTGGCCACCAAAGAGCTCATTATGTGTAAACAACAAAGCCATAGGGTAGACCAATCAGTGACTGAACACTTAATCACTCAGGGCAGACCTGGGGAGGGCTCTGTTGTTTCTGGTATCCAAACAAAACTTGAATCCCTCCTCCTAGCGTATCCCACATGCTCACAATCATCCAAAACAGATTTGAAATGAGAAAGTTACAGCCCCCAAAGTAAAGGGGGTCAAAAACTAAAAAACACAAACCATGGAACATTACAAAGCTGATTCCCAAACACCCAAAAAATTCCTTGTTTGTTGCTCTGTTGTTATTAGAGTTCCAAGATGATTTGTAGACCTTCAGGTGGCACTCCTATAGCACTTTAAATTGTTTAAAATGAATGAAGCATAAGAAAGTTATGAGATTTGAAAGTAATAGAGGTCCAGAGAAGAAAAAAGAAAAAAACACATGTTGTAAGTTGGAAAGCGTATTTTTATTCTTGTTTTTTTCTCATTACTCCTTTTCCTTTGCACTTCAAAGATCATTTCTAGCGCTTGAGGTAGCGCTCCCACAACATTTTAAATCATTCAAAATGAACCACATATGATAAAATATAAATAAGTGTTCGATCATAGGCAGCTAATGAGTGATGGGTTGGTCTACCCTAGTTCAATTTACCTGGTTCATGAGCTTTAGTATAAGAGCCACTAGGGCAGCTTCACACTATGTCTCAGGGCCCAATTTCATAAGTCCGGAAGAAGGCAAAGCCCCATGGAAATCAGACCGTTGACATATCACAAACAATATTATTCTTGGGAGTTGGTGTACCATAGTGTAAAGTCCCAAGCCCAGGACGCAAGTCCTATGAGGATGTCAAAGTCTGTCAGTGTGTGCTCTATATGATGAAAATAATAATAATAATAATAATAATAATAAAGTCATAACTACTCTTTTGATGAATGGACTAGATCAAATCATTTTTAAAAATTATTCTAATAAAAAACTTAATGGGGACCTGTCTTTGGGGTTGGGTTTCCATTTTTGCTGAACCCAACTCCTTGCTAAGTAACAACCCAGGGAATCAAAAAGTGTGGTCCTGTAACACTCCCACTCATGGTTGGGACTCGTATATTGGGCCCTGGTGTAAAAGACTTGATCCTGATTTGGAGCCTTAGGCCAACCAGATTACAGGATTGAATCAGGACTTATAAATCAGGCCCTAATGTGAAATACCCTTAGTTGTAACAAGGCAAAGGCAAGCTGTGGTGGACAAAACCTTGTCTTGTAACAAAGTTAATAGGAGTCTTTTCAACATATTTTTGTTAAAAGAAAAAAAGAGATAATTTACTACAACTTTCATCTTGTATCAAGTGAATGGACAGAGTGATTCTTAACTGGCAATATTGTTGCTGGTGGGATGCTTGAGAGTACCTTGCACAAGCTCTATAACAATAAAACAACAAGGCATATAAGAGAACTTGTTGTAGGTGTAAGACGCTACTTGTAGGTGTAAGGTGCTTCCCACTCCTATCACCTTGTGATCTTTGCACACTTAGGCCAATCATAATGTTTTGGCTCATGCTTTATACTGGGTAAGGCGGGCCTTGGGTGAGGGAAATTCCCAAAATGCATGGCTGAACTCAGACCAAGGTGATTGTTGTAATGTGATGGGTAAGGCCCTGCAGTGGGGGACATTCCAGAAATGTGGGGACGGATTTGGCTGTCGCCTCAGTCTTGAGTCAGGCCCTACATCATGGAATGTCCCTTGCCTGTACCTCGTTGGCCACACCATAAGATTTAGAAGTTCATTCAACATAAAATACTACTATTACAACCCAACCATCCATCTTATTAAAGCATCAAACCTATGAATGTAAAAACATTATACAATTTTTTTTTGAATTCTTAAAAACTGGGTCCACTAGAAAATACAAATCTTCCCTCTTTACACATTTGGAAATTGGCATAATCTTAAACCCATAGAACAAAACAAAAATATCCTGAAAATCAGAAAAGCCAAAAGAAAAAAACATATTATAATAATTGCAGACCCAACCACCCAGGCCCTGTGTTTCTCCGGGCGTCAGGACGGGGACAGTAGGTAGTAATTAACCAGTTGGTAAGAGAGTGGTAGGTGCAGGACGACCTTGACGTTGAACGGCTACGTAGTTCGGTTTGTATCCGTATGTCGGATTCGCGTATTTACGAAATGTGCGTTGGTGTTCTGTATTTTTGTTTTTATTCTCCCGTTAACCTTCGGGATGCTCTTTTGGCGCTGCCGATTCCGAGTGCGAAGATCGTCTGGAGACAGGACGGTATGCACAGGAAGGAAAGAAAGAGAGAGAGAGAGAGAGAGAGAGAGAAAGTGCAAGAGGTAGAGGGAAGGAAGAAGAACGGAAGACAAGTGCAGAAGCAATTGGTGGTGCTTCTGCAGCAGCAGCAGCAGCGATTTTAAAGAAATCTCCGTGGACCTCTTTAAAGAACAGCACCGCAGTCGCAGTTGGTGCTCCCCCGCGCTCCTCCCTATTTGTACGCCTTGCAATTACAACTGCCCTTCTTTCACTGCCAATGCAGCTAGGTAGCTAGCTATGTATCTATCTATAGCTGATGCGTTATGTTTACGCCGTGCCGCAAGTAATTAAAGAGCTTCTGATCCGGCTGCTGCAGGCATGCTCAACTCGGTCATCAAAATGGGGTGTCAAATGTTAGTTAGTGGGATGATGCATGGATAACTTAGATAACTTAGAGCAGCCCTTTTTCCTTGCTGACTATATATATATATATCGCCACTAGAATCAAGTGCTTTTTCAGATTTTCAATAGCCATAAGTTTGGAAAAAAAATTAATTTAAAAAAGCCAGATTTGTATACATTGTTACAGTATGTAACCAAAAAAATATGGAAGGGTGTTTAAAGAATTTGACTTTCATATTTAGCTCGTACCCAAATTTGGCTAAATCCTCGAATGGATCATCGCCACCTTGGCTACAAAACCAAATTGACCCACACAAAAAACAACACTAACTTAGGAGGAATCAACAACTAAACACAAGAGGATCATCAAAGGATCTCTCTGGAGTCTGTATCTGTCTCTCCCACTACTCCATTACATAAGGCCGAACTTATGTTTCTTCATTAAACGCAGTTGTTGATGTTGTTGCAGAAGATCACAAGTACCTTAAAATTCGCTGCTTCCTCTTCCTACCCTCCTCTCTCTCTCTTAATTATAAAAACTACTCATTAAGTAAGTACTTATGGATCAAGTTAATGTTCTTCCACCATGATCTTCACATTTAATTAGCACTAAGTTGGCCGCTTATCAGGTTTTTGTTTTTCTTTGGGGGGTGGGGGAGCCAGCGGGGATTTTTTTTCCCAATTTTGCGAGGCAGGCGAACCGGTGATCATCCACAAGAGGACTTAGCCAAATTTGGCTAGAGGTCAGAGAGAAAAGCAGATTTTTTTTTTGCAAACCTCGGCATATACTGGCGACATACAAGAACAAATGGTCTAAATATGGCAAGTTCAACTTTTTTGCCCTCGAAATATGGGTACTTTGAGCCTTTTTCCCCAAAAAATCCTTTGAACAGGTTGCTGCCCCTTTTTTTGGTCAGCAAGTTTTCCAAAGAAACCCTTGGTAGCCACACTGGTGATCATCACAAGAGGAATTAGACAAATTTGGCCACAGATCAGAGATGAAATTAGGAAACTTAAGAATCCTGCTATATTTTCGCTACTTGTTGGAACCTATTGCCTAAATATGGTGATTTCAGAAAAACATTCCTCCAAATCTGAAGGCTTTGGTGCATTTTTATAAAACAAAAATCTTTTGTATGAGTTGCACTTGATTTTTCTTTGTTGTGAAGTGGTGAAAATTAGTCTCCCAAAGAAATTATGCCCCTGATCTTTGTATTTAATTATCACTAAGGGCCCCATGCTGTTGGGCTCAAAAATATCAAACACCTACAAACCACCTCTAAGGTCTCCCATCCTAACACTAGAGTGGTTGAATTGGGCTTTAACTTCAAAGTGCTTAAGGAACCTTGCTACAATAATTTGAATTTGTGAAACAATAACCATGCACACCATTCATCCAGGGCTTTTCAACGGTACTAAAACAGAGAAGTGAGAGGCGCCACAGTTTGGCAGGATCCCAGTGTGTACTGCAATTAGATCCAAACAAACAAACACCTATCATAATTCTTAACATAGACATAAACACTAGTTTTTGTTCATGTTTATGTATTGATGCAAGCTTATTGCAATTAAAATTATTTATATCTCGGTTTTCTCAGTGCGTTTCATCTTCCTCCTGGATAGTCGAGTTGAATAGTCAAGTTGAATTTGTATTTGTGGTCTTCAAAAAGAGTATGTTATTGTTGCTATAGTTAGAAACTTTTGTGCAATATTTTTTCAGTTTGAGAATTGCAATTGTAATTGCAAAATTTTAATACACCTTGCAACAGGCATGTCAACGGCATTGTGGCAGGCTGGATCATAGGCTTTACCAAAACCCTACCCCAACACCACCCCTTACCACTAAATTGTGTAGTGCACAATGTTGAACTTGTCATTTATACTCTAGGCAAGTGATTGCACACTCAAGAAGAATCACCATCCTCACATACCATCCTTCTCATTTTTGTTGTTCTTCATATCACCATTGCAACACAAGATGCGAAAGCTAAAAGAATGAGTGAGGGGAAATTTTTTGTGGAGAAACAATTATATGGGAAAGTGTTTCACATCTCCAAGGATCTAATTATTAGAAGTGGGCACCAAAAGCAAGCTTTTAGGGAATGCATAGCTTTACATTATAACAACAATTCCAAACTTCTTGGTTATGAAGAGCACCTAACTAGCAAACAAAATGGGGTTTGATAAAAACACAATTTTTAAATTTTGTGATAATTATTGTGTGGTTCTTGCATTGAATGAGAATGATCTTTGTAATGAAAATGTTATTTAGAAAACTTTGAAATTGTACAAGTTGAAGCACCCAAAATTTTTATCTTTTGTGTTCATTCATTGTTAGTTGATCCTAAGAGATACACTTCAATGGGCAAAAACAATTGAAGATAGACAAAAAAAATTATGCCCATGAAAAGGGCCAAACCTTTGCCTATATAGATGTGGAATGTGATAGTGATTTATTTTTTAATTAGAAAGAATCAACAATAGCACCTTTAGAATTTGTGGGCGCTTCTGTCTTCTCGTGACTTTCAACAATGGACACAATCTAAATATGTTTATGATTTTTCACAAGTTTTAATTATGGACAAAATTTGAAGTTGCTTATGATTTTTTTGTGAGCTTTGGTGAAGACTAGAAGAAAAAGATGCTTATGATTCTTATGAGTTTCAATGATAGCTAAAACCTAAGGGTGTTTGTGATTTCTTGTGAGCTTTGGTGATGGTCAAAAGAAGAGGGTGCTTGTATTTGTGTGAGCTTCAATGATGGCTAGTTTTGAGAGTGCTTGTGTTTTTTTGTGAGCTTTACAATGGCAAACTTGAAATGCATGAAATGTTTTTAACAATTACATGGGTGTGGTTACAAAGCATGTTGTCGCATGGTTGCTATTGAGGGTATTGCTCAAATGACACATTTTGTAGAAAGGTTTGACAAAGGGCTTTGAATACTAAAGTTGTAATGTGTGTTTAAAAGGCAATGGGTGGAGATGCCTTTAAAACACATTCACCCACACCCCTAATTTTGGTTTTTACCAATGTTTATTACATCCAACATGGAGTGTTTATTATTTTCCAAGTCCCACACATGAATATTAAAATTTTGGACAATTTAAGATGAGAGACTATTTTTTTAAAATTCAACTTGTGTTTTTTTTCTTAGCTAAATTTAGTCAAATTTTCAGATTTGAAAATGGTTGATTACATTTACTCTTGAAACAAAGGAAAAAAATTGGAATCATTTTGGCTTAAAATAAAAGTTTGGTACAAGGATAAAGCCATATTGATATTTTGGTCATCATTCATTTTGCCAATTGTAACCCTATGAACATGTTGATTGAATTCATTCTTTTGTGTTATAGGTTGTCAACTAGCCAATTGACTCACTAACCACCTTAAATGTAACCAATATAACACACATATGAACTTATCTTCAATGCTACATTTCTCACCAATTTTTTAGACCCATAACTAGCCCTTACACATTCATATTGCCAATAAGATTTGGAGGAATAACTATTGATTTGAATTTTTTTTGTCTAGTTGCCAAGGCAATGGTATGATATGATCAACTAAGCTGAACCAACACCCACATTGATATTTTCACCATTTTTGATTGACACCTCGTAGTGGCCATATTAAATTTAAGAAAATTTATATTTGAACACAAAGACCTTAATCTATTCTAAAAGCATGGGATATTAATAATTTCTAGAAATAAGTTTGTGACCATATTAAGTTTCATAATGTTAAATTTTGACTATTTTTTTTATTTAGTTTAAGAATGGGATATTTATAATGTTAGAAGCAAGTTCAAAAGTTTTTGAGATTTTTACAATGTTACCAACGTGGGTGTTGGTTCACCCAAGGTTCAACTCAATCATTGTCCTCTATTTTGTGTTATAACTTATTCAACAATTGTAATTTATATCAGATGTTGTATGCGGCTTTGGAGTCTATGGCTTTGGAATCTAAACACTTTTATTCATGGTGAAAAAATATCCTCGATGCATGTTATTTAGCCTCCATTACCCTCAAGTTTGATTGAATTAGCCACTTCAATTTTAGTAAAAATTGATTTTTACCTCACAAATTTCAACTTCTATTCTTGCATTGTCACCACTTGAACTACAAAATGAATTCTTCAAATAACATTTTTAACACATCCAAAGTCTTCAACTATATTCAAATTTCTACCAAATCTTGAACTATATCCCTAGATTGGCTAATGTGCTTGCTGGCCTTGGAGTAGACAAATTATCTACAATGCAATACAATACAAAAAACGTTACTTCCGAGTAGGCCAATAGTTATGATTAATTTAACCGATCAAAAAGTGGTCAAATTATTTTTAGTAAGCTTTGTGGAGACAACTCTATAATGCTAAAACTCACACATCTAAAATTCCTTTCTATGATTCATGGTGATCCCACTTGTGGAAATGAAGAAAGTGGGGGAAAAAATGTGAAGAAAGAAGAAATGGAAGGAAAGTGATGAAGAAACCAAAAAAAACAAACCCTTAACCAGTAGGGGAAAAAAAGTTACATAGAATATCAAGTTAAAAATAAAAAAGTTTACATAAAATAATTAGTTATTTTTTTGGCTTTGTTATAATATGTTGGTACTTCAATAAAGCCTATTTTCAAGTCACATTACACTTGACAACCGGCACCCACACATAAATGATTTCTGAATTTCCACAGGACAGCCTTTGGATGTGTTTTGAAGGCTCTCAACAATTCCATGGTCATAGTCCCTCACTATAGTGTAAAGGGGGGCTTATTTTCATGCTATGTATTTAAATCATTCAAAGTACAGGGTACATGCTATAATATCTTACTAGTGCAGGTGGACGGACGTTCTCTTACAAGATTGTCTATTTTTCTACAATCTGAACAAAGGAGCGTGCATGGATTGAAGAAGAAGAAGAAAGAAGTCCTTGAAGAAGAAGTTCATGATGCAATCTATGATGAATGGGTTCAGTGTTGTTGTTGTTACTGCTTTTTTGTGGGATTCCCTTTGTTTTCTTTCTTCTTAATTTTTTGGGTGTGCACGCACTTGGAAGTTTGTCTTTGTGCAGAGTTGCTGTTGAAGTGATGAACAAATCATTGAGTCATATCTCTGGCACCCCAGATTCTCTACCTAGATGGCTTTCTGTTTTTTTGTGATTTGGGTTTTCTGATCAAGTAGCCAGAGAGGCCTCCTCTTGTGTTAAATAGGGGGTGTACAACAGCCATTCGAATGATGCCAAAGAAAGGGATCCGAAGATTGCAGAGGGGGGAGGGAGCCAACTCTGCACTCCTTGCACCAGCCATGTTGCCAATTGAGCAAAACCCTGAAACCAAAAAGAAAGGAAGAAGGGCTGTGGTGGTGGGTTATATATGTATGTCTGTTGTTTGTACCCTTCATAGGGTACTTATTTTCATCTTTATTCATTAGCTGGGGCTGTCTCCCAAGTTCAACTTTTCATTTTTGGCAATGAGTCATTCTGATTGGCCTGCCACACAAAAAAATGGAACTTTGGAGGCTCCCCAAAACAGAGTTCTATTTGGAAGAAGGAGTACCTTCCCTTTTACCCCAACTATAGTGCTGAAAGAGGACAACCTTGGGCAAAGCATATGGGATAAAACTGATGTGTCATTGGGAACATTTGGAGGAACACATTGGGAACTTTCTGAGAACATAAGGCGTTTCCCCTCCCCCACGACCCATGCTTCCCAAAAGAAAAAACTTGGGCCTCTTGGGCGCATGCTGCATAACACCATTGGCTGA
>Ga0116230_10005518_pt1 | contig 12422 bp, 12 predicted proteins | sample S1TSphfallax_3_FD_88678 | JGI IMG/M metagenome (GOLD analysis project Ga0116230, IMG submission 88678) | Host-associated microbial communities from peat moss isolated from Minnesota, USA - S1T2_Fd - Sphagnum fallax MG | ecosystem: Host-associated > Plants > Peat moss > Unclassified | place...
ACCTCCCGTTTCACCTCCCGTTTCACCCCCAGGGTCACCGCCATCGCCGCCCGCTTCACCGCCCGCTTCACCGCCGGCATCGCCGCCTGTATCACCGCCGGCATCGCTGCTGCCATCGCCGCCGGTGGTCATCGCGCCACAGAACGCCAATATTTTCCCCGAGATGGCGTCGGTCGCGATTTTCGACGCCGACCGTGCGATCCATGCCTTGCTGAACCATGCCGCCGCCCCGGATGATGCCGGCAGTAGCCCGGTGGGCGCGTTGAGCGATGTCACCAACCAGTCCGCCGCCGGTGCTGGCAACAGCCAGGTCAGGGCCCTTGGCGACGCGATTCCGCAGGTTTTGGCCGCTTACGGCGCCTGGCTCGAAGCGACGGGAAGTTTTGCCAATGTCCGCGCCGGTGACGGGGCGCCCGGCTATAACGCGCAAACCGGTGGCTTCCTGGCCGGCATCGCGCGGCCGGCGGCGCCCAACCTCTCGCTTGGCGTGGCCGTCGGCTACGAGCACTTTAATCTCAGCGAGAATCAGCCGAGCCTCGATAGCGGCACGGACGATACCGGCCGTTTCGCCTTCTACGGCTCCTATCATACCGACCAGCTGACCGTCAGTGCCACCGCCGGCGTCGGCTATGATTCCATCAATACCGCGCGCCCGCTGATCGTCGGCACCGCCAAGGAATCCCATGCCGGCTGGCAGACCAGCGCGGGTATCGAGGTCAGCCATCTATTGCAGTTCGGTCAAAACTTCCAGCTGGTGCCTTTGGCCGGATTGGCTTTCGTCAACTTTCCCGAAAGCGGATTTTACGAGAGCGGGGCCGGCGGCGCGGACCTCAATGGCCAGGGCCATAGCACCAATAGCCTGCAGCCTTATGTCGGGGTCGCGGCGAGCACGTTATGGACCAGCGGCGCCTGGGTGATCCGGCCTGCCTTCCACCTCACCTACAATTATGAGGCGCTCAGCACGGATCGCGCGATGACCGTCGCCGCACAGGACGGCACCGAGTTCAACATCAATGGCGCGCCGGTGGCCCGCAACACCATCGATACCGGCTTTGGCCTCAGCGCCATGGCCACGCAGAATCTGGGTGTCTTCGCCGGTTACGACTTTGCGCTTGGCATCAATTCCAGCACCGATCAGTCGGTTTCCGCCGGCCTGCGATATGCCTGGTAATAACGCCTGATCAGCTGGCGTAATTGAACGGTTTGCCGAAGATGATCGGGTAGATGATCTGCGATGGCCCATCGGCTGCGGGAAAGCGCAAACCGGCGATCAATTGCAGCAGGCCCTGGCGCCAGTTCTGCCACGCCGCATTGCCCGGATCGGGGTGGATGACGCGGTCGGTCAGCGTCTCGCATTGCCGCACCACGCCCGCCGGGTCGATATCGATGCGCAGCACCAGCGGTCCGTGCCGGCCGTTCAACAGCGCCGCGGAGGCGTTGAATTTTGTCGCTAATCCTGCACTCAGCGCGGCGGCCAAGAATTTTGCCTCCAGCGCGCCGGTAACGATGCTGCCGCCCTCGCTCAAATGCCCGTGCAGCACGAACCGGCCTTCCAGCGGGTCCATGCTCCCCTCCAGACGCTCCACCGCATGCGGCAGGCGGTCATCGAAAATCAGCAGGCGGTTGAAGCGCGGCGCGACCAGGTCGTAGAATCCGCTGCCGGCCGAAGGGTGCTCAAGCTTTTCACGAAAATGGTCGCCAGCGCGATACAAGATCGTTTCGCCGCCGGCGGTGCGGCGGTTCTCCCGGGTCAGCGAATAGACGAAGCCAAATCTGCCATTGCCGGAATCGTTATGCATCCCTTGCCGGCAGCCGCTGACGTAAAGGCTTAAATACGGCCGGGTCACATTCGCCATGCCGCAATGGCCGATCGCCCATTGCCGTAACGTGCCGATAAAGGCTTCGACCCGCGGCGGCGCGATAACCTTCTCCGGCGTGGTGCGCAGATAGGTGTACAGCTCGGGCACGAACCAGTAATTCCAGACCTGATGCGTCTCGGCCCGATGCGCGCCGGGCTTGGCGAAATGCCGATCGATATCCTGCCGCATCGCTTCCGCAAGTGCCACCGGCAGAAAATCGTCGACGATCAGATAGGGGGCAGTCCCGATCATGCGGCCAAGGCTTCGCGCGTCCTGGGTAAAAAAGCAATCAGCCTTGCATGCCCGAACAATCCGTCCAGCAAACGATCGCTCGCTTGCATCAACGTTGAATTTGCGAAGTTCGGGTGATGTCCAGCAAGGCCACACCAATTGCCCGCCAGTCCATGAAATCCCGATCCAACGGCCGATGCACCCGCGCGATTACTATTTCCAGCCTCAAACTGCTTTCACCTGGCGTGACCGGAATCACTGCGCTGGCGAGCGTGCCCGGCGGAATTTGCAGCTTTAGCGGCGGCGCACCCGGCTGCAGAATTTCCACCGCCTGCGGCAGCTGCCGGGAATAGCCCTGCAAGCGCAGCGTCACCCGCACATCGGCGGGACGCAGCGGTATGTCCAGCTGCGCCACCCGGCCATTCGACCAGACCGCCGATGCGTCCCTGGGATTCCAGCCCTTCGGCAGCAACGCGCAAGCCTGATAGGCGGAGAGGGTGAGCGGTACGATAACATCGGAAGCGGGCAAGAACGCGGGGGTTCCCGGCGGCAGCCAGCAATCCATGCGATGGGTGATATAGGTGGCGCGGTAGGCCGGGTTTGCATCGGTCCAGACCAGGCCGCCCATCACCACCATTGCCTGCAGCCCGATCAGCAGCAGCGACGAGATCACCTTGAATGTCGGATCATGCATGACCGTCAGGGGGGATCTCAATACAGCCCCCTGGCGCTGCGATACCAGGCGATGAGGAGCACAATCTGCAGCCCCGCCATCAGTCCAATCAGGGCCGCGCTTGCCAGGCCACTACGTCGGCGCAGCCAGTAAAGCGCATCATAAACGGCCAGCAGAAAGGCCGGGTTGGCGCCGACAAATCTGGGCATTGAGTGGAGGCCGGACGATAAGGGCAATAAGATCGCCGCGCCGCAAATCCAGGCCTCGGCAAAACGGCGCCGCAGCGCCAGCCAGGCAGCTGCGCCGAGCCCGAGCAATGCGGCGGCGGCATTAAAAGCGTAGCTCTGAGCCGGAAACAAAGCGAGCGCAGTTGTCCAATCCCGGGTTCGCAGGCCGAGCCTGATCCAGGTAACCGGCCCCAGCCACCGCCGGTCCCAGAGGATCTGCACATGGCTGAATGCGAAAGCATCGCCGATGCGCCAATATTGCCAAGCCATGAAGAGCGTCAGCCCCAGCGGTGCCACCGCCAGCGGCGGCAACAGCGCCGCCCACACCGCCAGGCGCGGTTGTTCATGCCGCCGTTTCCAAAAGGTCCAAAGCTGGTCGATGATAATGATGATCGACAGCAGCACGCCGGTTGGCCGGCTGGCGGCGGTCAGTGCCGCTAGCCACGCGGCCAGCATCGGCCGGCCAGCCGCGCGGGCCAGCAGTACCGAGACCGCAAGGGCGGCGAAAAGCGCCTCGGTGTACGGAACCGAAAAGAAAAAGCCGTAAGGTGCCGAAAACAAGACCAGCAGCCACAAAGCCACGTCCTGGCTGGTTCGGCTGCGCTGAATGTAGAGCCCGCCGGCAAACGCCAGCAGCCATAATGCTGAAGCTGAAACCACCATTCCGCAAACGACCATGGGCCAGCCGGTGATGCCGGCAGTCATCCGCAGCAGCGCCGGAAACAGCGGAAAATAGGCCAAATTCGGATAGCTGCCCAAGCCGTGATAAAGGCTGTCCACACCGTAGCCGGATTGCGCGATGCGGAGGTAGAAATTGCAATCAAAATGGCAATACGAGCCCGACAGGCCGCCATACCCACCTGCCAGCCAAACATACGCCGCCAGCCGCAAGAGCACCGCCAGCGCCGCTACGGCGGCCAGAATGACCGGCGTATTGAGGGACGGCTTGCCGAACCGCGCGGCGGCACTAGAAATACCTTTGGGCAGGGAGCGGTAATATGGTTCGGTCAGGCGCATATCGTATCGTTATCCCCACGCGCGATGGCGGCGGCTGGCTCGCATCTTTCGCGCGGGCGTATCAGCGCCTCGGCCTTCGTCCCTTCTATCTGCTGGATCGCCGCACGACCGACAATAGCCGCGAGATTCTGGCCGAACATGGCTTTGATTTCGTCGAAGTCGCTGCGGTGCACGGGCGCGCCGAAGATGTGCTGTGGCGCGGCGCCCCCGCCGCGGCGGCCGGTTGCGAGTGGCTGCTGCGCTTCGACGATGACGAAATGCCCTCGCGCGCGCTGATCGACTGGGTCGAGTCGGTTGGAATATCGCGGCCGGAGCCGGCATTCCATCTCTCCAGCCGGCCGGTCTGGCATGGCGGCTATAGCCGCCATGAGAGCTTTTACTTCAACCATTCACGGCCGGATTTTCTGTTGCCGCAGCCGCGGTTTTTTCGCCCCTCCCGCATCACCTATACCGACGCGCTGCACACGCCCGGCATCATCGTTCCGGCCGATACCGGGTGGGCGCCGGCCACCGCCTTCTATATCCATGCCGATTGGCTGCTGCGTAGCCTGCAGGCCCGCCTGCGCAAACTGCAAGTCTATGAGTCTCAGCTTGCCGGCGGCGGCCGGAATTTCGCGCATTTCTCGCTCCCCGAATATCACGATCCTGAGCGGCTGCGCATTACCGCCTTTGAAACCGATGAATTTGCCCCGTTGCTGGCAGAGATCACGCCGATTAACAGCGTAACCCAGCCGCCCTGAACCGTTCCACCTGCATCGCCCGGATTTTTTCCGCTGCGTAGGAATCGCTGAGATGCCGCTTGGCCGCCCGCACGCTTCGGCGGGATTCGGCAGGGTCGGATCGCAGTTTGCGCATCAACGTCGCCGCATGCGCGGCATCCGGTTCCGCCCAGATTTGTCCGTCTGCGAACGGATAAGCATTTTGGCCTACCGGAACCAGCCGGTAGTCGACAGGAAAGCCTGTCTCGGCTGTTACCAACTCCGTCGTTGCGCCGTAATCAGTGGCAATCACCGGCCTTTCCAGCAGCATCGCCTCGGCCACCAGTAACCCGAAACCCTCGCTGCGATGCAAAGAGAGCACGCAGTCGCAGGCGGTGATCAGGCTGATCACCTCATCCTGCGGCAATGTCAGATCAAGCAGTTTGATCCGCGCATCATCGCCGATTGCGGCATGCAGCCGCGCCAGGCCGGCGGGATCGCTGCCGCTGTTCTGAGTCTTGATGATCAAGCCCGCACCGTCATCGCCCGGCGGAAACGCGGTTTTGAAAGCGGCAATGGCAGCCAGCGGATTTTTGCGTTCCATGAACGACAGGAAATCAAAGGCGGTGAAGAACAGGAAAGCATCGGGGTCCAGGCCAAACGCGGTCCTGCCGCCCGCTACCGGCGCAATCGGCGTGAGCGCGAGCGGCATGTAGACCACCGGTATCGTCAGATGTTTTTCCAGCGTATTCTGGATGAAGCGGCTGGAGGCCCAAACCTCGTCAACCCCGTCAAAGGCGCGGTGCCATTGCTTTGGCAAGGTTTCCAACTCCCAGAACGGCACCGCGATTCGGTAAGCCCCGCGCGGCAGGCGCGGCCGCATGCTGCGCATCACCAGCGGCAGCTGATCGGCGTTGACATGAAAAATCTGCACCAGCCCGCTGCCGGTCGCCGCCGGATCGCCGTCGATATCGAGCTGCTCGCAGGCCAGATTTTCAACTTCACCGAGATTGCGCAGCGTTCTCCGGCCGGCTTCGCCCACGCCGGTGGCCGCGCTAAAATAGCCGATGACGCTGACATCGGCCGCCGCCGGGAGGCGCGGCGTGATGCGCTGCTCAACCGGAGCGATCAGCCGCCAGTCCAATCGATACGCAGTTCGCCCATGCTCGATATACCATTGGACCAGCTCGTTCACATCGTCGGCGCGGTGCAGATCAAGCCCCGGCCGGCCGGCGCCAAGCGCGTCGAATAAAAACCGCATGAGATTGGTGACGATATAAGGCCGGGCGGTCAGCGTCGCATCGGCATCAGGCAGGTGGAGAACCGCCTCGAATGTTTCGTACGGATTATCGGCCCAAAGCCGGTGCCGGGTCCGGTACATCTGCCGCACGCATCGCGGGATCGGCACGCCCGAGGCAAACTGTCCAAAGCCGTAGACCGTGTGACGCTCTTGCACGTATCCATTGGCCATTACCTGCGCGGAATACGCCTCGAGCAAGCTTCGCAATGCCGTCCCGGTGGCGGGCCGGCTGGGGCCATGCCGCGACAGCTTTGAACGATCCATCGGATCAAGCCCGCTGAAGTGAAAAAACGCCAGAGGAAGGCCATTTATTTTCCAGCCATCCTCAGACAGTTCAACCGGCCTTTGCGTGATATTCCAATATGCGACGTTCAGCGTCACATCCCGGCTGATAAAACAATTTGCGGCAAAGCCCGGCACCAGATCCATGAATTTCTGGTCGACGAAAAACCCGGCGCTCGGGTCGTTGACACAGTCATATCGCAAGCGGCGGCTCCACCAATGCAGAACATTGGCACTCTCCGGGCATCGCCTTACTGCAAAAAATCCGAGATTATATGTCCCGGCAACCATAAATATGATGTCCCGCACCGCTTCGCCGATTTCGCCGGGCTCGCAAATATGCGGCGTCAGGACCAGCGACGCCCCGGCATCCATCGCCGCAATAACGCTCGCGACCGGCGCAAATATTTCTATATCGGGGTCAAAATAAATAACCTGGTCAAAGCCGCGCTGCTCGGTCAGGTAGAGAAACATGAAGGGCTTGGCTGCGGTGTTCAGCTCAAGGATATCATAGCGAAAGGTAAAATCCGCCACGTCGTCAATTGCCAGTTGATCAAGCGTGACGATTTCCACATGTTCCGGATAAGCGGTTTCACTCTTGAATTGATCGGCGAGGCAGAGGAATATTTTTGCTTGGCCATGGTGCCGGGCGGCGGATGCCAATAATATCCGCGCCAGCGACAAATAATTGTTGCTGCAGATGGTAAAAATCGCCAGCCGCGGCGTCGTGGTAGCCGAATCAGCTAAATCTGGTTCCATCCGCTCAGAAATGACCGAGGACATGCTAGAAGTTGACGCTCTGCCGCAGGCGTTTCAACAAATTCACAACCGCGCGCATGGGGGCGGTAATGCGCCAGGACGTGGAATTTAGCACCAACGCCAACATCAGGGCCTCCGGCGGCGCCGTGGCGACGACTTCCGGCATTGCAGCATCCACCGGCTCCGCCAGCTTTGCCGCCGCGTCCAGCGCACGATTAAGCAGAATATTCGCGCGCTGACTGTTTTGAATCTCTTCGCGCGCCCGCTCCAATTCCTGCTCGAGCAGAATGATCCGCTGGCTTTGCGCCTCTAGCCGCGACCAGGTCATAACCCCGGCCTGTCCGACATCCTCGCCCGCCTGGGCGGCAGCCAGTTGCGCGCGCAACACATCCAATTTGCGTTCAAGGCCGCGGATCAGCGCATCGGTCTCCGGCGGCGCTCGCGCGATCATCGGCGATGCCCCGAAAAACGCGCCTTCGTCTGGATCCATCAGCGGCGGTAATCCATGATAGCCGGTTTTATGGAGATTCGGTTTGCCCTGTCAAATCGCCGCTACCGCGCTCAAATAATTGCTTTCTGGAATGCGCAAAAGGTATGGCAAATCCGCGGATCGACGATCCAATCCGGATGTTCAGGGTCGAACCACCGGTCGATGCGGGCCCAGTGATAGGGGTGCATCATATATGGCCCCATCAGCCCTTCGATGCCGGAATATTCCTGCTCCCAGACATGGGTCCAATTTTGTGTCCCGCTGGCGCGGACAGTCCGGCTCAACTGCCAGTTGCGGATGGCCGGAATGTAGTGCGGCATCATTGCCATCTCGGCTTCGAATTGTTCGATCTGCCGCGGCGCCGCCGCCGGGCTGACGCAAAGCAGAAGCGTCCGGTAGACGCCGCCGCTGGGCAACGGGTCGCTGCTCGCCCCTTTGCCACCGGCATATTCAACGCTGTCAATATGGCTGACCGCGGGCAGCGCCAGCGCCGAGGCGGCCAGCGCCTCGAAATCGCGGCTGGCGGCTTGGTTCTCGAACTGGAAATGCGCGATGATATCCCCACCGAAATAGACGCCGGGCAGCACCGGCGCGACCAAGCAGGCGGCGGCCTGGCTTGCACCGGCGGCTTGCAGAGCCGCGACGATCGCCGCCCGGTCACGCGCCGATGCCACCGGATCGAAGGTAACGAGCTTGGTGATTTTAAACATCGCTCAGCGCCTCCACGTCACTGGCGGCTGATGCGAAGCTGCGTTTCCGCTCGGCAATCCACAGCCCGGCATCCGCCCACCATTGCGCGAGCGCCGGATCGGTACGGCCACTGATCGTCATTGCCCACCATGCCGGAACCCCCGCCACGGTCCAGGTGGCCGTGATGGTGTTCGGCTGATCCTCCAGCCACATTGGCGGGCTCACCAGGACGCGATCGAGCTGCAGCCCGCGGTTGGCCGCGCCAGGCGCGTAAGATTTCATATAGGCATCGAGGAACGCCCGCCCATGCCCTGGGCGGGTGACGATTTCGTCGATCATATAGATTGTCTCGTTTGCCATTTATCCCCCCCTGAAACCCCGTCACTTGGGCCGGCGCATTGGCGCCGCGGATCGAGGTCGCCGAGCTTCGGCGGTGCGCTGCCGGCATCTACAGCGCTGGTGCCGACACCCGGATTTGAACCGGGGGCCTACTGATTACGAATCAGTTGCTCTACCGCTGAGCTATGTCGGCTGACGCCGGGCGAGCATATCGCATACCGAACGGCGAAACACTACCCCGTCGGAGCGCCCGTCGGAGCGCCCGTCGCCGCGCCCGCCGCCGCGGCCGCGGTGAAACCCGGCCAGCCCGGAACGGCTTGGCGCCCGTCATGCGATATTTTCTTGACACGGCGCGCATTTGCATTGCCGATTGGGCGTCAGAACGGGAGAACAACCACGGCTTTGACCTTGACCAGGGCACCTCACACGCGCTTTTCCATCCGGGAGAACCGGATGGATTTTGCCGCATGAAGCCCGACACCCTGAACAACGCCCCGCCAAGCGCCGCAGACGCTAGACCGAATCACAGCCAGCCGGCCGCCCGCAAACTGCATATTGTCACCCATGGCTGCCAGATGAACGTCTATGACAGCGCCCGCATGGCCGATGTCCTGGCGCCGCTCGGCTATACCCCGGTCGATTCCCCAGCCGGGGCCGACATGGTGATCATGAACACCTGCCATATCCGCGAGCGCGCGGCCGACAAGGTGTTCTCCGCCCTCGGCCGCCTGCGCGTTCTCAAGGAGGAGGGCGGCGGCAAGATGCTGATCGCGGTGACCGGCTGCGTCGCCCAGGCCGAAGGCGAGGTCATCCTGAAACGCGCCCCCTATGTCGACCTGGTGGTCGGCCCGCAGGCCTATCACCGCCTGCCGGAGCTGATCGCCAAGGCGCATCGGAGCCAAAATTCGGTCATCGACACCGATTTTCCGGTGGAACAAAAATTCGATTTTTTGCCGGACGCCGCGGCGCCGCAAGGGGTTATCGCCAACCTCACCATCCAGGAAGGCTGCGACAAATTCTGCTCCTTCTGCGTCGTCCCCTATACCCGCGGCGCCGAAGCCTCACGCCCGGCGGCGTCGATCCTGGCGGAGGCGCGGCGCATGGTGGCGCAAGGCACCCGCGAAATCGCGCTGCTCGGGCAGAACGTCAATGCCTATCACGGCCAAGGCCCGGATGGTGCTGATTGGACTCTCGCCAGGCTGCTGCAGGCACTTGCGGAAATCCCGAACCTCAAACGCCTGCGCTACACCACCTCGCATCCCTCGGACATGACCGATGCGCTGATCGCCGCGCATCGCGATAATCCGGCGCTGATGCCCTATCTGCATCTGCCGGTGCAGTCCGGCTCGGACAAAATCCTGGCGGCGATGAACCGCAAGCACAAAGCCGATGATTTCCGCCGCATCGTCGAAAAACTCCGCAACATCCGGCCGGACATGGCGTTCACCTCGGATTTCATCATCGGCCATCCGGGTGAAACCGAGGCCGATTTCCAGGCCACCATGGCGCTGGTCCGCGAGACCCGTTTCGCTTTGGCCTACAGCTTCAACTACTCGCCGCGCCCGGGCACGCCGGCCGCCGCCTTGCCGCAAATCCCGGCGGAGGTGAAGGACGCGCGGCTCTATGAATTGCAGGCCGAGCTCCGCCGGCAGCAGGATGCATTCAACGCCGCCACCGTCGGCCTGACCACGCCGGTCCTGTTCACCGGCCGCGGCCGCTATCCCGGCCAGATCGCCGGGCGCTCGCTCTACGCCCAGCCGGTGGTGGTCGAATCGCCAACCGACCTCACCGGCCAGATCCGGCAGGTGCAAATCACCCATGCCAACCCCAACTCTCTACTCGGCACCCTCAACCTCCACGCAACCCAGGAGATCATCGCAGCTTGAGCCAGATCCTTTCATCTTCGGCTAATCCATCTGCAACCAAATCCAACACCCTCCCGCCGCCCCAGGCGCTGACCCTCACTTTCGCCAACAACGCGCTGTTACCCTTGTTGCTGGGCGACCATGACCGGCATCTCGCCCGCATCGAGCAACGCCTCGGCGTCCGGCTCGCCTGCCGCGGCAACCGCATCTCGATCTCCGGCCCCGCCACGCAGGTCGCCGCCGCGGAGGCGGCACTTGCCGCCCTCTACCGGCAGCTCGAACGCGGCGAATTGATCGACGGCCCGAAGGTCGATGCTGCCATGCGCCTGACCGACCCCACCGCCGACCCGCGTCTGCCGCTGTCGGATCTGCCGGCCATCCGCACCCGCAAAGGCGCTGTCGGCCCGCGCAGCGCCGGCCAGACCGGCTATATCGATCTGCTGGCCCGGCATGAAATGGTCTTCGCGATCGGGCCGGCCGGCACCGGCAAGACCTATCTGGCCGTCGCCCAGGCGGTCGCCATGCTCACCTCCGGCAAGGTCGACCGCATCGTCCTGTCGCGCCCGGCGGTCGAAGCCGGCGAGCGGCTCGGCTTCCTGCCCGGCGACATGAAAGAGAAGGTGGACCCCTACCTCCGCCCGCTCTATGACGCGCTGAATGACATGCTCCCGGGCGACCAGCTCACCAAACGGATGGCCATCGGCGAGATCGAAATCGCCCCCCTGGCGTTCATGCGCGGCCGCACGCTGGCGCATGCCTTCGTTATTCTCGACGAAGCGCAGAACACCACCCCGGTGCAGATGAAAATGTTCTTGACCCGCATGGGGGAGGGCACCCGCATGGTCATCACCGGCGATTTGACGCAGATCGACCTGCCGGCCGGCACCCGCTCGGGCCTGGCCGACGCGCTGGATACGCTGGAAGGCATTTCCGGCATCGGCGTCGCCCGCTTCAACAATGCCGATGTGGTCCGCCATCCCCTGGTCGGCCGCATCGTTGAGGCCTATGACCAGCGCCATGCCGCCAGCAAGGAACATGCGCGCGAGCGTCACGGCTGATCATGGAGCCTGAAAGTACCATCCCCCCGGGCGAACCCCCTGGGGGCTTCGAACCGACGGGCGAACTCACCATCGCCGACCCTCGCTGGCACAGCTTCGTGCCGAATATTGACCGCGTCGTCGCCCGGGCCATGGGCCTCACCGGCTGCCCGGCAGCGGTGATCCTCACCGATGATCTGACCATCCAACGCCTGAACGCCCGCGACCGCGGCAAGAACAAGCCGACCAACGTGTTGACCTACGAACACCCGCCGGAAATCCTGCTGGCGCTCGGCACGGTTCGCCGCGAGGCCGCGGCCGAGAAAAAATCCGTGCGCCACCATCTATCCCACTTGCTGGTGCACGGCTCCTTGCACCTCGCGGGCTATCAGCACGACCATCCGGGCGATGCGCGCCGCATGGAACGGGCGGAGACCCGGCTGCTCTCCGTCCTTAAAATTCCCAACCCGTGGAAGGCAAAATGAGCTCGCCGCTGCAACGCCTGCTCGGCCGCCTGCGCAACACCGAGCAATCGGTCCGCGATTCCATCGCCGAACTCGTGCATGAGGCCGGCGGCGGTGACAAACCCGGCGCCGAAGGCGAAAACCCCAGCCTCGACATCCAGGAACGCGCGCTGATCGCCAATGTGCTGCGCCTGCGCGAAATCACCGCCGATGACGTGATGGTTCCGCGCCCCGACATCATCGCCATGAAATCCGACGTCTCGCTCGCCGAGGCGATCAGCCAGATCCGCCGCGAAGGCCATTCCCGCCTGCCGGTGTTTCGCGACCATCTGGATGACGTCCTCGGCATGGTCCATATAAAGGACGTTTTCGCCTATACCGGGCCGCCCGAAACCTTCACCCTGGCATCGATCCTGCGCAAACCGCTGATGGTCGCCCCGCAAATCTCGGTGCTGGATCTGCTGCTGCAAATGCGCATGACCCGCACCCAT